>Ga0315298_1009532_pt1 | contig 11965 bp, 16 predicted proteins | sample WHS_1_MG_FD_203077 | JGI IMG/M metagenome (GOLD analysis project Ga0315298, IMG submission 203077) | Extremophilic microbial mat communities from Washburn Hot Springs, YNP, Wyoming, USA - WHS_1_MG | ecosystem: Environmental > Aquatic > Thermal springs > Hot (42-90C) | place: USA: Wyoming... | reverse complement strand
CGATGTCGATGCGCTCCTCTGTCTCCTTGCTCCAGGGGAGGGCCAGAATGGCGTCGATATAACTACGCACCATGCCATACTCGCCGGCCCCTTCGGGCATCCGCTGCAGGCGACGCAACTCCTTACGAGCCACCGCCTCCGCCTCGGCGGGCAAGTGCGCCTCGTCAATGGCGTGGCCCAGCGCCTCCATCTCACCGTTGCCCTCCTCTCCTTCCCCCAACTCTTGCTGGATGGCCTTGAGTTGCTCGCGCAGGAAATACTCACGCTGGCGGCGATCCATGACCTCCTTGGTCTGCTCGCCGATCTTGTGGGTAAGCTTCAGGACCTCAATGCGATAGCTTAAAAACTGCGAGATCTGTTCCAGGCGGCTGCGCACGTCAAGATTTTCCAGAATCTGCTGGCGCTCCTCGGCTTTGAGATCGAGAAAGTTGGCGATCAGATCCGCCAGTGCCCCGGGCTGCTCCACGTGGGCGATGGCCTGGGCCAACTCCTGAGGCACCTGCGGCAGGAGAGCGAGGGCTTCGGTGGCCTGCTGGCGCAAGAGCAGGACGCGGGCATCCAGCTCCGAACCGGTAGCCGTAATTTCCTCCAGTCGCTCGATGCGGGCTGCCAGAAAGGGATAACCTGGCAAAAATTCGTGCACCCGGAAACGGCCTTCTCCTTGGGCAATGAGGTGGTGGCCGCCATCCCCGGTGGTCACATAACGCAATATGCTGGCCACCGTACCCACCGGATACAAGTCATCAGGGCCCGGTGCATCGTTACCGGGGTCCTTTTGCAGCAGCACAGCAATGGGACATTCCTGGCGGATGGCCTCCTGGGCCGCCGCTACGGACTGTGCGCGACCAATTCCGAGGGGCAGAACCACCCCTGGGAAAAGGACAATATTGCGCATGGGCAATATCGGTAGGACATTTTCAGGTAATACCAGCTTGCTGCTTTCGCTCGCCTCCGTGTGCGGATTACTCATTTCATACCCCTCTGCTGGCGAAAGGACAAATGGAGGCAGCCGTTTCGCATTTCCCAGCCCTGTAAGGTCAAGCCATCGGGAACCTGCAAGCGCCGATCAAAAGCGCCGTAGGGGATCTCCAGACGATGGATATGCCCTGTTTGCAGCTCCGCGGAGAGCCGACGCTGACCGCTCACCATCAGGACATTGCCGCTGAACGCCACCCGTACCTCCTCCGGGCTAACGCCGGGCAATGCCACGACAATCTGCAGCCCACCACTGCTCTCAAAGACATCCATGGGCGGCTGCCAGGCTGGCTGGCGACCCGACGGGGCCGGCTGAAAGAAACGCCGCTGCAGGCGTTCCGCACGCTCCAACATGTCTATGGCCTGCATCCACATAATGTCTTCCAGATCGCGCATCCCCTACTCCCCCTGATCGGCGTCCCTGACGTCTCAATATTGTAGCGTATTTTTGCGGCTATACCTCCCAGCTTGGCGACGATGACGCCCATGAACCGCCCCGATGAAGGCAACCGCGTCCTCGGAAAGATAGGGCGTGACAGCCTCGGTTAGTACGAGGACTCTTATCGACTGCGCTGCCACTTCGTCGAGAAATGTCCGCCGGACAGTAACGTCGGCAAGATCCAGCCTGACCCGTTCTACTCGGCATCGTGGCGTCTCGCCAGAAAGACGGATTTCCTTCAGCTCTATGACGTGCGGGTAATCCGCTTCGATCCAGCGGAGCGATTTAGGCAGCTCCATACGGTATAGCCTGGTGTCCAGCCCCGCGCCCAGGTTCAGAATCGTGTCCACGCCCTCGGCAATTGCGTAACGACGAGCTTCACTTCAGCGCTGCACGGACCTGTGCCAGAGCGTCAGCAATCGGAATGATTTGCAACACCCCACTTTCGATGTCAGCAATTCTGCGCTCGGTTTCGGCGGCCCACGCTTCCTCAATCTCGGTATCTTCGTCGAGACTAGCGAGCAATAGCTGAGCGAAAGCTGCGCGTTCCCCTGCAGTTAATTTCAGGGCTTCGGCTTCGAGCAATTCGAGGTGATTTCCCATGGCTAATGTCTCCGTAAAGATAATATAAAGTTATACCGCGAGTTTGGTGCCGAGTGAAGGGGAAATGTCCAACGAGATGCCCAACGTTGTAGGTAAGGGGCGCTGCGCGGCGCTTTATCGCGCAGCGTCCAGCGACCGGAGGGAGCGACCTTGACCGGTTTGTTAGCCTTCATTTGGCTGTAGACGGATGGCTGTGGGAGACAGTACTTCAACTGAAATTGTTGCCGACACGGAAGCATTCGAGTTAAACCAATCTCGAAGAGCTGTGCCTCCCATAATGCGAGGTGTTCCATTTGTATTTGCACGGCGATTGATGGTTCCCAAGACCGGCTTCGCGCTTTTTCCAAGGAATAACTCAATCGTTTCACCATCTGGGCCCAAGAACTTCTGGGAAGAAACGCCGACGTTAAAAAATCCCGTTCGGTAGTACGTTGGCTGTAGCACGAAAGAGAATGTGCCGACGGACGGCGTGAGAGCCTCAAGCTCTTGCTCCTGCTCAATCTCTGGCATAGTTGGTGGATGTGCGGATACGCTAACCGAGCCTTCAGACATGCCGCTATTCCACTCTGGGTCAATCACTCTGATGATGTCGTCTTCTAGCGCGGCGGCGAGATTCAGGTGGAACTGACCATAGTGGAGCAGTCCGCTGTCAGGCAGCGCAAAGATTTCAACTGCTACACCTTCTGCGAGAAGCTGTTTGATCCGCTGATGATTTTTGATATTTGTGGTTTGCGTTCTGCCTGGTGTTTTGTAGCCCGCCATTCGGACAGCCAGCGCACGCGTGGTCTTGCCAACATATTGGACTTGGCCATCGCATATGAATGCATAAAGAATGTTCTTCTGGCTGGAATGCCGGATGAGCTCGTATCGGAGCTTGCCGTTTTCCAAGATCCAATGACCAGCCGGCTCAAAGCCAATATCTAGGAGTCTATTCATAGAGGCTAACGCCGAGCTCAGCCGCGGAAGGCCGCTTTGCGGCCGGACGTCGGCTGGAGCGCCGTGTTATTTTTTCGCCTCTTCACAGCAGGCCGCTTTGAATTTGATAAGAAGCCTCGCGCTTCTGATACATCTCATCAGCAACAGCAGCAAACGCTTCCGGTGATTCAAGCGCATCCCTGAGTAACGACGAGTGGCAAAGCGACACAAACAACGCCGCCGAAAATGCTTGGCAGTTAATCGATTTTGATGGATTGAATTCTATGTCCGTAAACCCTGAATACCTTATCACCTCATCAGCTAGCTGCTCATTCTGATTCAAGGCATTGATGTATATCCAGTCATAGAACAAGGTCCTAGGCTTTAGCGGAAACTCTTTGTTGAAGAAACGAAAACCAACCAAATCACCCGATTCTTTCAGGCGGATATCCTTCTTTGCTTCCCTAGCGGTCCTTTCAAACAAATCAGTGTACGGACCTCCGCGCTGAAACACCTTGCTACCCTGGAAAGCGCACTCTACAGAAAACGTTCGCTTTTTGACCTTGGTTGTTATAGTGAGGTTAAATGCACTCAGGGCTACACCAAGCTGCTCCTCAGACTTACTAGATATCTCCAGGATCGGCGAAATTCCCAACTTTTCTGCGGCGGCATGTAGTGACGCAACTGATTTTTGCTTTTGCGTCTTTGCCATCCCAGGATGCCAGTGAAACTCCACTTCCTTTTGGACAACCGAAAGACCTCCGTCCTTTCTTGCAACGTAAACAGGGCGTATAGCCATTTCTACTTCCAATGCTCATAATCTTTGCGCGCAGAAAAGAGCGCACGATGATAAAGAAACTCAAACCCAGGATAGCGCTCTTTAAGAGCGGCCTCGGTTTGCTTGCTCTGCGTGATGACGCCAGCGATGTATTTGGTCTCGATATTTCCGAACACGAGCACTTCTGCCTGAGGATCAGTAGGGCAACTATCAGAAATGCCCAGCTCATTCCTCGGCGGCTTGCCGGGAATCTCCTGGAACATTAGATTGAATGCGGCTACCCCCTTTCTCTGCACAAGCGGGATACAGGTTACGGGATTACTCGCTGCGTTACTCGCACAAAATGCACATTCCTTTTCCCACAGAACGGAAGCGTGCAGCACCAAAACCACCCATTCTGTACCAGGATTGGTCTGCCGCAGGCTATAGAACATTTTGTAGTTCGGATCCCCAAGTGAACAGCAGATGGCATCATCATGGCCATCAAATCGGTATTCATCGTTAAAAGACGAGGGTATTCCTAACGCAGCGATGCGCGGACGACCAAGCAAACCGTGCGTCAAGATTCCTTCAAGGTTTTCCAGCCGTGTAAAGTGCCAGACATAGTCAATCGCCCTACCTTCGACTGCTTCCTTCACTGACCAGCTCCTCTCAAAACATAACGCTCGCCATCACCGGTGGCAAAACCGGCGCGAAGCAGAGGTTTTGGCACCCGGTGCATGGCTTGGTTAGGCGCTGTATACATGTGGCACCTACAGCCGATTTTTTCGACTAAACGCCTGTAATGCTCACCTAAAGCTGTAAGTCTACAGCCTTTGCTTTCCATTGCCGCATTCCACATATGAGGAGCGTCATCGGGAACAAGGAGGTTTAGGCGATTGTATCTCTGCAAAATTGCAAACTTCCGAGTATTCTCTGGGTCCGGCGGAGGCATCCCCTCGTCTCGACCTTTCATTTCTGGCTCAAATGTTGGATCGAGCTTATAAATCGCTCCTGGAGTCGGAAAGAACTCGATTATCCTACGCAAGTCCTCAATTGGGATGGCAGGCGTAGATTTTCTAAGCGACACAAACTGCCTGACATTTGTCTTGAATACGGGGCGTTGCTCCCAGGCCCCTAATGATTGATCAATATGCGCATACACACTACCCGGAGTGATATCTCCTGTTAGATTTGCCGCGCTACCGTTTAAAGCATCTACAAACAGAGTTGTAAAAACTCCTCTCCCATTTTCTTCTGTTGCATATTGGTCCTTGGTGGATGCCGTGAGCACAGTTAAGCCTTCAGAAAGAGTTGCCAGCTGCCCAGCCTCTGGTGGAGTACCTGCGATTCCAGAATGACAACTATCTAGAACGATCACTTTGTTTTTAGCTGGTGAAGCGTTGGCCAATGTTAAGATCTCGGAAAGTGATACTCCTTCGTCACCTCTACTTGAGTCAGAAGCCAAAAGATATCCGCCGGCAGCTTCTATATGCCCGTGCCCAGCGAAGTAGAACAATGCAATATCCGCATCAGTTCTGAAAAGCTGCTCGATCTGATCTTTAAGATCTCCGCGCTTAACTTTGTTATCGGGTCCGGTTCCTGTCAGCAGGCGGCAATCAAAGTTTACAGCTCCGCCATCATGACGCTCCAAAACAGCTTTGACTGAGTGGGCATCATTGACACATCCGTGTAGCGATCCACCATGATCGTAATGATTGATGCCCACAACTAAGGCAATTCGCATCTTCTTCTCCTTCCATCACAGGCTATCGATGAAGTCTTCGATAGCTTTCCACGTCCACACCACAGTTCGGACGCCTTGGACATTTGTCCTGTCATCTGTATAGGCCCAAATTCCAAGGACTTTCTTGCCTTCTTCCTTGGCACATGCGATTTCCCACTTTTGCCCGCTGGAGGCCAGAGAATTCTTACTTATCAAAGCCATGACGCCATCCGACCTTTTTATTCTTGTGCGAACTCTATCTTTCCAATTCGTGTCATATGGTTCTTTGACTGACATGTCTATGTATTCAAACGGGGACTTAGTATTCAAAGACTGACCTTTAAGAAAGTCCCGTTGCCTCTCGTCCTCAATCGCAAAGGCTACAAATATGGTTTTTTACTAGCCATTTTTCTTCTCCTTAGTGTGTAGAGCCACCGGCTCGCCTAACGTTCGCCATAACCGGCAGCCAAAAGGGGCGCGACGAAGGAGCGAAGCTTTTGGCTGTCCGAGTTGATGGCGTTGTTAGCCCCCATCCGCATTGAACCAGAGGTATTTGTCGAACACGCGTTCCTGAAACCATCTTGAAGAGGCGACTGACGCCACTTCATCCGCACTCCACTCGCACGCCATTGAGTAGTCTCTTACGGCAGCGAGATCCGCACAGGCGCTCCTGATACGACTTTCATTATCCGAGTAGGCCTCGAGCCATTTATTTCGATACACTTGATAGCTGCTGCCGTGGGGCACCTTGTACCGCTTCGCCCGAAGCCACGAAACCGCTCTGCCATCAAAGATGACGACTGGACTTCTATACCTGAGCCACAGAAATTTCGAAGCGGCGGACACTGCATTCTTCCCATACGTCTGCGCGAAGGCCCCAGCAAGGGTATTAACCTTTTCGCAAACATTCCCCGCACTCAATGGGCCCTCGACGGCAAGCACAAGATCCAACGCCCCCTGGAGTCGTTTGCTTTCTCCGCTGTGCGCGAAGTTCCGCGTTACTTTGTAGTACTTCGCTGCACCATGAAACGCGTCAAGACTATCTTTGGTGTCAGCAGACGAAATGCGCTCTGAGAATGGCTTATCCCACCAATACCAGTCGTTTAGGTACATCAGAGCGAAATATTTGAAGTTATCCATGCGTCTCCCAATGAGGCTAACGTTTGAATTGACCGGCGCTGCGCGGCTTTATCGCGCAGCGTCCGTGTGGACTGCCGGGTTAGCTGACGTTTCCACTAGACTCGGCATGAGAAGCAGAAAAAAGTTCTTGAAGTAATTCTGCGTGCTTTTTCACATCGCCTTTGCCAAGCCGAATTCGATAGCGATTCCAGCGATTGTCGTAGTCCAAAACGTCAAGCCCAGCCGCTTCAATTTTTTGCTCGATTTCGTCTCGTTTCTTTAGTCTTGGTTCCACGCGAATGGAATTCTTCTGCGGGCGGAAGATGACAAAATTGTCTGCCTGCCCCTGACGCGCAAGGCCAATGTAGAACTTGTTAAATTTAAGTTCGAGCGCAGGATCAAGTTGTTTGAGTACATCAAGCAACTCGTCAGCCATTGCTACAGTTGCTTTGGAGCCGCGACCTTCCCAATACGCCCTGTCCGTGGCTTCATGAACTTCTTCGTCTTCGTCCACAAGACCAAGTTGCACTTGATCTAGGACTGTTGTGAAAACGAGAGAAACCGAGTTGCCAAGCTGAACGGCTCGCATCTGGATTGCGATAAGGGGAATGGTGCCGTTGAATAGAGCAATGACGTTAAGGAATCTGCTCGTGATTTCCTCGGCAACGATAACGGCGGCATGGTCGTATTGAGGGTAACGCTTTCGCTCAATGTCCCAATACTCGATTGTGCGGATGATATGAGACTCGTCGGTTTTTCCGAGCTGAATTTCTACCTCATAACGCCGATTGCCTTCCGCTTCCTGAAGAAGCAAATCTAGTCTGCCTGCGCGTGGCTGGTTTCTCTCACGGTCTTTCAGAATGACGTCACCAAGCCCCAAAATCGTCGGGTCTTCGGCAATTCGATCCTGTACCCACTTCTCATCAAGCGTTGAATGGGTCTTCAGATTGAGGTGGGTCATTTTTTCGTAATTGAGTGCCATGCTTACTCCGATTAAAGGCAGCTAACGTCCAAATTGAGGGGCGCGCCGCTTTTGGCGCGTCCATCTCGAATGTAGTGTTAGGCCCATAGCTACTCGAAGACAGGCCGCATGAAAGAGCGCTCATAGCTAATGAAACACCTCGTTTCTTCGTAGTAACGCATAGCGGCTTGACACTCTGGGTCACTGGCCGCTTTGGAGCGATACGTTTCATAGGCCGCAAGCGAAGGGAACGAAAACAAGGCAAGAGCGATATTATTAGCGCCTTCATGAGGCATGAAGTAGCCGTGATGTTTGCCGCCGAACTTCTCAACCAGTGGCATCCACATCTTTCCGTAAGCTTCAAACTCCTTGAGCTTGAAAGGATCGACCACATAGCGAAGATAGCAAGTAATCAAAGTATTCTCCCGAATGGCCTAACGTAGAGCTAACCGGCGGCGCTTCAGCGCCGTCCAGCGACCGAAGGGAGCGAGGTTGAGCGCCGGGTTAGGTTACACATTTACCTTGTATCCCAGCGCTAATTCGTCGCCGCACATGCCGCGGATACCCCAGTTTTGCGTTGGCGTCTCGAAGACTGTGATTTCGACGTTATGCGGATCAATTTCGGCCTCGCGGGCGATATTGGCAAACATGAGGCGTATCAACGCCTTTTTTGCCTCGGTTGTACGACCCTCAAACATTGAAATTTCAATGATTGTGTAGTTGTCGCTTCGATCAGATGGAAAGATGAACTCTGACTTATCGAAGCCAATGAAACGGTGAAATTTCTTGTCAGGAGGATAGGCTAATGCTTCGACGACTGCGCCGTGAATTGCAGATGAAAGTGAAGATGCCTTTTCCGCAAGTGACGATTTGAGGCCATAGACTTTAATTTGTGCCATGAAGCGTGTCCTTGTGAAACCTAACGTAAATTGTACTGCACCATAGTGCTGTGTAACATGGGCAAATGCAGACTAACATGAGGGAGCATACATGGCTACAACGGGCACGACAAACACCCCGATTCGCCAATCACGGTTGCTGGAGCAAGTACGGGAAGCGCTGCGACTGCGTCATTACAGCCTGCGTACCGAGCAGGCTTATGCCTATTGGGTCAAGCGGTTCGTGCTGTTTCACCGCAAACGGCATCCCCGGGAGATGGGGGCTGCGGAGGTGGAGTCTTTTCTGTCCTGGTTGGCGGTGGAAGGACAGGTATCGGCAACACCGCTGGTGATATGGCATGGGGTGGATTTCCATGCGGGTCACCCATGGTAACCCCGACCACCATCGCACTTGTCATGCGCCCCTTCAGCGTGTACTGTATTTTTATACAGTAATCACCGAAGGAGGCATCACATGACACCCCATCATTCTGCATCGCAGTTGTGGCCCAGGACGGCGGCCATTCTGGTCTTTGGCGCGCTGATTGGCCTCTGGCTGGGACATCAGGACAAAGGTTATCAGCCCGGCCCGGCATCCTCTATGGAGTCTGTGGTACTTCAGCAGACTCAGCAAACAGCCACCTTCCAGCGCACCGCACAAGACCAACCCGCCACGGAGCCTTTTACCGTGCGGCCGTGATAAACTGCGCCGGGCAAAAATGGCTTTAGGGCCGATCACACACGGCAAATCAGGGAGTTACTTTGGAACTGGATCACAAGGCCCGCGAGGCCATAGAAGATATCATCAATCGCCGGGAGGGCATCAACTCCATACAGGCGCAACTAAAGGAAGACATCAAGGCGATAGCCGAGTACCTTGCGGTAAAACCTGCGCAGGTGGCCCGGATCATCAGCCTGGTGGAGCGAGAACGTGCCAAGGGGGATGTACTGGAGGCCGAGCGTGGGGTAATTGACGCGGCGGAGTCCATGATCCCCGTAACAGCGTCGGCGGAAGTGCAAGACGCTTAATGCGGCGATGCGGCTGCAGTGTCTGAAGCACGCACTGCGTCCGCATCCAGAAATTGCAGAAATGCCCGGATGGTATGGGACTGATAAATGGGTTGCGGTCTGGCCATATACAGCGTCCATTGAATGCCGTGAGGCGACGGTAAGCGGCGTACATGGACGCGCCAGTCTTTTCGGCAGCGCAAGGCTGCGGCAGTCACAAACCCGATGCCCAGTCCTGCATCCACGGCGGCGCCCACCGCCTCGACACCGGTCACTTCGATGGATTGTTTGGGCACTAAGTGGGCGTCATGAAACACCTGCTCCACGGAGCGGCGAATGCCAGAGGCGCGTTCCCGCCAGATCATGGGATAGGACATGAGGCTTTCCAGGGTGAGGTCGTCTTGCGCCAGCAACGGGTGTCCCTCCGGGAAAATCGTCATGATTTCATCGTGTAACCATGGCGTTACCGTATAGTAGGAAGGCAACCCTTCCAGATCCAGCCCGCCTTCTAGAAAGAACAAATCCCAGTCGGACAATGAGATGTTCGACCAGTCGATGATGCCACCGCGCAGTTGGAGCTCCACATCGGGGAACTGGCGCCGAAAGGCCACCAGATGCTGCGGCAGAAAATAATTGGCCACCGTATTGGTCGCGGCGATGCGCAGCACGCCGTTTTGCAGGCGCTGTCGGCGCAACACGATGTCGTCAAATTCGTCGACCACTTCGCGCATCCGCTGCGCGGTGGAGAGCAGCGCCTCCCCGGCCGGCGTGAGGCGAATACCGCGGCCGCTGCGCATGGTGAGCGGTTCTCCCACTTGCTGGGTGAGTTTCTGTAAACGCTCCGTCACCGCCGGTTGACTGCGGTGCAGCTCCCTAGCCGCTGCGCTGATGCCCCCGGACCGTGCTACCGTCAGAAAAGTCAGCAAAAGCTCGGTATCCATATATCGCTATCCCCTATAGGTTAGTTATAAATTTCCAATTTGACCTATATATACACGGGCCGCATTATCGCTGCGTCTTCCGATGAATAGCAAACGCCACCGCCCGTGACATCCTCCCTCCGTATTGCCTCCCCGGTACCAGCGCTCAGCGCGTCTATGGTGATACTCCTCAACCTGGTGATCGGACTGGGTCACCTCCTCGTACTCTTCAACACCGGGGCCTATCTGCCCATGATCCCCCGCGTTGCCGGGAGTCTGGGCGTCAACCCCGCTTATGCAGACTGGACCCAGGCGAATTTTTTCCTGGCCATGGCACTGGCCTTTCCCACCGCGACGTGGTTTCTGAACCGCTGGGGGGAGATGCGTAGCCTGCTCGGCGCCTTCCTCGCCTTTGCCCTGGCTTCCGCTGTATGCGCCCAGACCACCAATTACGACTGGTTTTTGGCCGCGCGCATCGTCCAGGGTTATGCGGGCGGATTGACCATTCCCATCTCACTTTCTGTCATCCTGCGTCACTACACGCCACAACGGCGTAATATTGGCCTCACTCTCTGGGGTGTCGCGGCCATTACACCGTTCACCTTGGGGCCGACCATCGGGGGCTGGATCACCGACACCCTGGGTTGGCGTTGGCTGTTTTACCTCAACATGCCCATTGCCGTCGCGGTCGCCTTGATCAGTGCGATTCTTCTGGTCGGGCGTGAAGCGGAACATCGCCATCCGCCATTAGACTGGCCGGGGCTGATTTTCCTGCTGATCGCCTTGGCAGCGCTGGAGTCTGCACTCAATTCCGGAGAAATCATCAGTTGGTGGCGCTCCAATACCATCATTCTTCTGACGATTATCGGCGCTGCCGCGCTCGTTTTCTTCGCGCTCTGGGAATGGCACAGCCTCCACCCTTTGCTGGAACTGCGCTTTCTGCGACGCCGCAATTTTCTGATCGGCGCAATCGGCTTATTTCTAACTGCGCTCTTTTTTCAGGGCACCATGGCTCTCTATATTGTTGGATTTCAGTTGACCATGGGCTATTCCGCATGGAAGGTCGGCCTTTTATTATTGCCCATGGCTGTTTTCTCAAAACTTAGTGCCACGCTCACTCAGCGTTTTTTGAATCACATTGATGCGCGCATGCTCGGGATGATTTCCCTGCTGGGATTTTCGGCAGGCAGTTTCTGGGTTTCTTCCTACAATCGGACGGCTTCTTTTGATGAATTGCTCTGGCCGCAGGTACTTGTTGGCATGTTTCTGGGCGGCCTATTCCCGCCGTTGATCGCCATTGCGCTTTCCGGATTGCGTGGAGCCGCCGAAATGCGTGGCACTGCTTTCCTAAATCTGCTGCGGGTGTGTGGACAGGCCATGGGCATTCCGATAATAGCCACTCTATTCGACAGAAGGACGATTGTTCACGCGCATTTTCTGGCAGAGAATGGCGGAACGATAACATCTATGCTCAACACGCCGGTGAAAAATGCGCGAACATCTGACTACATAACACACCATGCTGCAATGCTCGCTTTCAATGAAATATTTTACATCGCCGCATGGGGATTTCTGATCGTGGCCGGTCTGTTATTGTTGGCCAAACGGGTGGTTTTCGCCGAACCGGATGTCCGGGTGCGCCAGGCGCTGGAAGAACTGGTGGA
>Ga0315298_1009530_pt1 | contig 11967 bp, 11 predicted proteins | sample WHS_1_MG_FD_203077 | JGI IMG/M metagenome (GOLD analysis project Ga0315298, IMG submission 203077) | Extremophilic microbial mat communities from Washburn Hot Springs, YNP, Wyoming, USA - WHS_1_MG | ecosystem: Environmental > Aquatic > Thermal springs > Hot (42-90C) | place: USA: Wyoming... | reverse complement strand
AATCCTCTTATTTCTTATCCCAATCTATCTCTTAATCTCCCTACCTATAAACCTATTTTCCATGATCACTTTCTGGAGAAGAACCCCTATTTTTAAATCATCAAAATTTTTGATTACGGATTATGGACGGGTCCTTACCATATTTCTTGCCCCATAGGTCATCATCAACATCACGGTGATGATGATATAGTAGATTTTCTCATCGCTATCGAATTCAAATCCAGCGATGTGAGGGGGAGGGGGATGGAGTCCTTGCGTGGTCCCTGTAACCTGGAGGTGAAGGATCAGCCACATCACTACAAAATGGATTGCAATCGTGGCCATCGCAAGATAAAACCCTTTGATTCGGAGTGAGGGAGCGCCTCCTCCTAACCCGATCAGGCCTGCTGCAATCCCAGAAATCGGAAGGGCCACAAAAAAGGATAACCCAAATTTTCCAGTAAGGATCGCCGACGTATAAGCCCCAATGGCCATAAAAGCGGCTTGTCCAAAAGAGATCTGACCACAGTAGCCACTGACCAGTTGCAGACCGAGCACAACAATGATGATAATGCTAAGGTGATTGATTAAACTGATGAAGTAGTATGACCCGTAGAGAGGGAAGGTATAGAGAAACACGAGGATTGCGATTAAGATTCCCCAATGCCTCTTAATCCTTAAAATCGCCATGTCCTGGCTATATCGCTCATCAAACGTGCCACAAGGACGCATACTCCACCCTTAAAGGGGATATACAGAGTTACACCCTTTCAATTCTCTTTAAACCAAAAAGCCCATAGGGCTTTACCAGCAAAATAATTAAAAGGAGGGCATAAGCCGCAACATCTTTCAGCCCCCCTCCCACCAGGGGATCGAGGTAACCTGCTATCAGATTCTCAAGCACGCCAAGAATGAGCCCTGCAAGAAGAGCACCTGGAAGGGAATCCAAGCCTCCGAAGAGTGAGACGATTAATCCCTTGATGCCGATGTAGGGAAGTGGAAAATGAATATCCATCACATAGGCTGTTCCCATCCCCGCAACCGAGGCGACAAGGGCAGAGAGGATCCAAATGAAGGAGAAGATGGTTCTGACATTGATCCCCGTGCTCTGGGAAAGTTGGTGGTCTTCTGCCGTCGCCCGCATCCCAAGGCCTATTTTGGTAAATCGAAAGAAAAGGGCCAGAAAGATGAACACGAGCATCACCACCCCAAAGTTGAGCAATTGGACTATTCGGATTTGAACCTCAAAAATTTTTGTTTCACCGAGCGATAAAAGGGTCGCATAGGTTTTTGACTCACCTTTGAGGATGAGCTGAAATACTCCGTCTAATGCCATGAAGATGGCAAAGGTCATCAGGAAAGCAGAGATCAATGGCTGACCGATGAGGGGACGAAGCGTAATCCGTTCTACAAGCCAACCCATCAGGGTAGAACAGACAAGTGCCATTATGATGCTAAGAAACATCGGAAGATTTAGGGCGACAAGGCCTACCCAGAAGAAAAGGGCACCAAAGGCAAGAAGTTGTCCATGGGCTAAACTGACCACACGGGTCGATTTGTAGACCAGAACGATTGCCGCTGCCACCAAAGCATAGAGACTGCCTATCATCAACCCTGGAATGGCAAGTTGTAGAAGTTCTTTCATACCATCTCCTCCACAGGATTGATATGAATCGATGTCTGGATCACGCCTTTTCTTCCATCCCGATAGGTGACGGAGGCCTCCACCTGATATTCCTGTTCTTTCCCATAGAGCGCTGTGATCAAATCATTATAACGACTTTCAACAAATGTCCTTCGTAATTTTCTGGTTCGTGTCAGTTCCGCTTCGTCGGCATCGAATTCCTTATGGAGGTTAACAAATTTTTTGATCCTCGACCATTCTGGCAGAAACTTATTAATCCGCTCAATATCATGTCTGATTAATTCTATGACTTCTGGTTTCTGTGAGAGGTCGGTGAAGGTGGTATAGGGGATGCGTCTGGCCTCGGCCCATCTGCCGACATTCTCAAGATCGATATTGATGATGGCGGTCACATAGTCTTTATCTTCACCGCCTACCACCAGGGCATCCTTAATATAGGGAGAGAATCTTAACCGGATTTCAATAAACTGGGGTGAAAATTTTCTGCCTCCTTTTAATTCCTTTAAGTCTTCCATACGATCAATAACGATGAGGTGGTTATCCTGGTCGATGTAGCCAAAATCTCCTGTATAATACCATCCGTCACGAATCTTCTCCTTGGTGGCCTCGAGATTTTTATAATATCCTGAGAAGATATTCTCCCCCTTCACCAAGATCTCCCCCTCAGGGGAGAGACGGACTTCTACCCCTGGCATAGGAGGACCACAGGTCTCATATTTTATTCCACCATCCCGATGAATCGTCACCAATCCCTGTTCCGAACCACCGTAGAGTTGTTTAATATTCACACCGATTGCCTGAAAATAGTTCAGGATATCTGGACTGACCGCACTCCCAGCGGTATAGGCGCATCTGATTTTAGAAAGCCCAACCCTGTCTTTAAGGGGACGGAAGAGAACCCAATGAGCGATCTGATAAAGAATTCTTAAACCAGGACTCCATCTTTTTTGGGAGGATCGATGTTGGGCCGTCTGATATCCAATGGGTAAGAAGAGGTAGTAGATCCATCTCCTCAAGGCGGAGGTATCCGTAATTTTGGCCTGGATCATTCGATTGATATTTTCCCAAAGACGAGGGGCAAAGAAAAGAATAGAGGGTCCAATCTCCCTGATATTTTCCTGGACGGTCTCAGGTTCTTCAGGGAAGTTCACTTCCATGCCTGAGACCAATTGACCAGCGACCCCGACCGCTTGCTCAGCAATCCAGCCAGGGGGGATGAAAGAAACATAGCGGTCACCGTCCGACCAATGATCGACATCTCGCCAGGCCTTTGCAATGGCCACCAATCCTTTATGGCTGATCATTGCTCCTTTCGGTAATCCTGTCGTTCCCGAGGTATAGCAGATCAGCGCAATCTCTTCTCCTCGTCCATTGTCAACTATCTCTTCAAAAAGACCTAAGTGGGCCTTTTCATAGGATTGACCTAACTGGATCACCTCCTGAAAACTAATGAGGATGGGCTCCTCATAATTCCATAGCCCTTTGGGATCCCAATAGATCACCTTCTTCACCTTGGGAAGGTCCTCTTTGATTTGAAGAATTTTATCCACCTGCTCTTGGTCGTGGGCAATGACAAAGGTGGAATCCGAATCTTTAACATAAAATTGGACCTCAGGGGGTGTGCAATCTGTAAAAATCCCCACCATGGTGGCCCCTGCTGACTGAACAGCTAACTCAGCCCAAAAAATCTCAGGTTTATTCTCCCCAAGGATTGCGACCTTATCCCCCCTATTCATCCCAAGGGAGATGAGGCCGAGACAGAAAAACTTGACCCTTTCGTAATAGTCCTTCCAAGTAAACGATTGCCAGATGCCCCGATCCTTGACCCTCATGGCAACCTTTCGATTCCCATATTTCTCTGCATTACTTTTCAGAAGCTTCGGCAATGTGTCTTCTTTCGGCAAAGGGTTAGTTTCTTTCAAAATCAACCCCGAATGATTAACTTTGGTTGCCCCTTCCATAATTATCCAGAGTTACAGAGGAATTGTCTTGACTTAGGCCTCCTCTTCACCGAGGTATGCCCGTATCACCAGAGGGTTTTGTCTGATCTCCTCAGGACTTCCTTCTGCAATCTTTTTTCCGAAGTCCAGCACTACCAGTCTCTCTGCGATATCCATCACGACCTCCATATCATGTTCCACCAGGATTATAGACATCTTTTTGAGTTCATGGATATCTATAATGAATCGAGCCATATCCTCTTTTTCCTCGAGGTTCATACCGGCCATTGGTTCATCAAGGAGAAGAAGTTTCGGTTCGATAGCGAGAGCCCTTCCCAACTCGACCCGCTTTCTTATGCCGTATGGGAGGAGTCCTACCACCTTCTTCCGATACGGTTCCATTTCCAAAAGATCGATCAGGTCCTCCACCACCTCTCGATGTCTGATTTCTTCCCGGCGAGCAGGACCGAAATAAAGGGCACCCGCTAAGGCCCCTCGTTTCATATGGAGATGCCGTGCTGCCATCAGGTTATCAAGAACCGAAAGTCCTGTAAAGAGTTCTATGTTCTGGAAGGTTCGTCCAATACCAAGACGTGCAATTCGATGGGGAGAGAGATGGCAAATATCCTGGCCTTCAAAGACAATCTCTCCCCTTTGGGGACGGTAAAATCCGTTAATACAATTAAGGATACTTGTTTTCCCAGCCCCATTGGGGCCGATGATGGCCAACAGTTCTCCATCTCTAACATCAAAGCTAACTCCCGAGAGGGCAGATACTCCCCCAAAGTTCAACGTAATCTCTCTGAGTTTAAGTTTTGCTGTATTGGTTTTATCCACCTTAGCATCCGAAAGAATTCAAATGAAATGATTCTCAAAACGCCAGGTTTTTATCCCATTTGAGATAACCCTTTTTCTACATTCAATCAAACCCCACCAAAGGAATTAAGAAATCGTTTTTTCTAATATATCCCCCTCTAAAAAGAAGTCAAGACTCAATTCACATGGCCCTCGAATCTTCAGGGAGAGGGTTGTCCAAAGGCAATCAAATGGGTTAAATTTAGAATCCATGAAAGTCCTACTGATCTCACCTGAAAGGAAGAGAAAGAGAGAAGAGGCCTTTCTCTTCCGTCTGAGTTTCTTAAACCTTCCCTATATAGCCTCTGTGACTCCTCCTGAGGTAGAAGTGAGGATCGTTGATGAAGCCTACGAAAAGGTTCCGTTGGATGAGAAATTCGATTTAGTGGGAATGACTGCCCAAACTCCTGTTGCCCCTCGAGCCTACCAGATTGCACAAGAATTTAAAAAAAGGGGAGTCCCTGTGGTCATGGGAGGAGTTCATGCAAGTATGCTTCCAGAGGAGGCCCTCGGGCATGTGGATTCAGTGGTGATTGGAGAGGCTGAGGAGATATGGCCAAAACTGATTGAGGATTTAAAGAAAGGCCAATTGAGGAGGATCTATCAGGCCAACGGTTTTGTCAATCCCTCAACCCTCCCCATTCCTAAGAGGGAACTACTGAATGAAGGTTTCTACTTCCCTCTAAAATTGATTGAAACAACCCGGGGTTGTCCCCACCGTTGTGACTTTTGCGGGGTTTCAAAATTTTTCGGATTCAGGTACCGCAATCGCCCCATCCAAGAGATCGACCGAGAGCTTCAAACCCTCTTTCAGAGGGGACCTGTAATGAATCCTCTTTTTAAGAAAATTTTATCTTTTTTCAACAAAGATCTTCCTTACTTCCTTAAAAGAAGGCTTCTCTATATCATCGATTCCAATGTCGCAGGCGATAAACGATTTGCCCTTGACCTGGCCTCCTTACTAAAAGAGTATGATCTTCTCTGGTATGGCCATGCTCCGGTCTCTGTGGCCTTTGAGGATAATCTCTTGAAAGGATTTGCCAACAGTGGTTGCATCGCCCTCAATATTGGCTTTGAGTCATTCTCGCCCAAAAATCTTAAGGCCATGGGTAAGGCCTTTAACCAACCCTCCCAATACTCGGAAGCAGTAAAAAGGATTCACGGCCACGGCATTGGGATCATGGGAACCTTCATCGTGGGGCTTGATGATGATGATCCAGGAGTCTTTCAAAGAATTATTGATTTCTGTATCTCTGAAAAACTGGATTGGGCACTCGCCTTTATCATGGCTCCCTATCCAGGGACTGATTCTTTTATCCGATTGGAAAGGGAGGGGAGGATCCTCTCTAAAGATTGGGAAAAATATGACTCCCTCCATGTGGTCTATCAGCCTCTCCTGATGTCTGTGGATGAGTTGGAAAAGGGAATGAGGAGAATATGGAAAGAAGTCTTTTCCCTAAACTCGATCTATAAAAGAATCCTCAAACGCCCCTGGATCCATCCCCTCTTCTATGGGGTGATGAATTGGCAGTTTCACCAATTGACAAAAAAGTGGTAAAATAGGTTAAGATTAAATCCAACTTTTATGAACATCTATTTTTTGAAATGGGCAACTCTCTTCTATCTACTTGGCGCATTGGCCTATCCGGTTTATATCATCTTCCAGAGAAAGGTCCTTTCAAAAATTTCATTGGCATCGGTCTCGATCGGTTTTGCCTCCCATACCCTGGCCCTTCTCACAAGGTACTGGGAAGCAGGTTATACTCCAGTGACCAATCTCCACGAGTCCCTCTCCTTTTTTGCGTGGATGATCATGGGTGTGCTTCTGCTCACCCATTTAAAATACAAAGTCAAGGTATTAGGTGCCTTCCTTACCCCGATGGCACTTATCCTCATGCTCTTTGCTTTAGCCCTGCCTAAAGAGATTCTTCCTCTGGCCCCTGTGTTAAGAAGTTATTGGCATCCTGTTCATGTCATCTTCGCCTTTCTGGGAAATGCCATTTTCACCCTGACCTTCTGCTGCGGAATCCTTTATTTGATCCAGGAACATCAACTCAAATCAAAGAAGATGGGGGCCCTCTCCAAGAGGCTTCCTTCATTGAAGGTCTTGGATGATTTAAACTACAGGTCTTTGACCCTTGGATTTCCAATGCTCACCCTTGGCATTATCACCGGAGCCGTTTGGGCGGAATATGCCTGGGGACGATACTGGGGGTGGGATCCCAAGGAAACATGGTCCCTCATTACATGGTTCCTTTATGCTGCCTTACTGCATCAGCGCTTGACGGTTGGGTGGAGGGGCAAGAAGGCAGCCATCATGGCCATTGTAGGATTTTTTGCCGTGCTCTTCACCTTCCTTGGGGTAAACCTTCTTCTGCCAGGGCTTCATACCTACGCGAATTGGTAAGCACCCCTTCGGTTAAGGCCAAGGATAAGAAATGGAACTTTTGGTCGTTGGATTAAATCATAAGACTGCACCGATTGAGATCCGAGAATGCCTTGCCTTTAAAGAGGATCAACTGGAGGAGGCCTTCCAAAAGGTTCACTCCCTTCCCTCGCTAAAAGAAAACATGATCCTTTCCACTTGTAACCGGGTTGAGATTTATGCAGTGACTCGGGAGTTAGAGATGGCCATTCCTGCCCTAAAAGAATTCCTCTCACAATACCACGGGATCCCATTAAAGGATTTTGAAAAAAGTCTCTACGCCCCCATAGGTGAGGATGCAGTGAGGCACCTCTTCCGGGTTGCCTCAAGCCTCGATTCGATGGTGATTGGGGAGCCTCAAATTTTAGGTCAGCTCAAAGGGGCATACCATCTGGCCCAACAGGCCAAAACCTCAGGCCTCATCCTCCATCGGCTTCTCCATCGAGCCTTTCATGTGGCCAAGCGGGTAAGAACGGAGACCAAGATTGGTAACAGTGCCGTCTCCATCAGTTTTGTGGCTGTGGAACTGGCAAAGAAAATCTTTGGCTCCCTCGAAGAAAAGATTGTAATGCTTATCGGTGCAGGGGAGATGAGTGAACTGGCGGCCAAACATCTCGTCTCAGGAGGGGCAGAGAAGATTCTGATCGCAAACCGTACTTATGAACGAGCCGTGGCCCTTGCTCAGGAATTTAAAGGGGAGGCCATCCCATTTGAAGAGATCTCTCTGGGTTTGAAGAGAGCGGACATCCTAATCAGCGCAACCGATTCGCCTCACTACCTCATCCGACACGAACACGTATCCAAGGCGATGAAGGACAGAAAACAACGACCCATCTTTTTCATTGACATCGCTGACCCTCGAAATATTGAACCCAAGGTGGGTGAGATCGGGAATGTCTATCTCTATAATATTGATGACCTGAAAAAAGTTGCCGATGATAACATTCAGGACCGAAAAAAAGAGGCTGAAAGAGCTGAGGCCATTGTCCGGGAGGAAGTGGTCAAATTTGTCAATTGGTATCGTTCCCTGGAACTCACCCCTACCATTGTCGGATTAAGAAAGAAATTTGAAGAGATTCGAAAGAGGGAACTGGAGAAGGTCTTCTCGCTTCATCCCAATTTCTCCAATAAAGAAAAGGAATCATTAGAAGCCATGACCTCGGCCATCATCAATAAGATTCTTCATCACCCACTGACCTTGCTTAAAAGGGAAGAAGAAGATTGGATGACCGATCTCTATATCGATGCCCTTCGAACACTCTTTCAGATTCAAGAGGTGTCTGAGGAAAAGAAGGAAGAAGAAGATGCCAGAATTTAGAGAGAATGTGACTTCTAAGGAGTGGGTGATCATCGAGGCAATATTTCATAATCAATTTCTAAGAGGAATCCAAGCCCAATGACCTCCCGAGAAATTCGAATAGGAACCCGCGGTAGTCAACTCGCCCTATTTCAGGCAAATTGGGTAAAGGAGCAATTGATCCAGTACCACCCTGATCTCAAGGTAACCCTGATGAAGATCAAAACCACGGGAGATAAGATTCTTGATACCCCTCTGGCAAAGATCGGAGGAAAAGGCCTCTTTGTAAAAGAGATTGAGGAGGCACTCCTACACAAAAAAATTGACCTTGCGGTCCACAGCATCAAAGACGTCCCCGTTGAGTTGCCCCAGGGGCTCCACCTTTCCGTCATCACGAAACGTGAGGACCCAAGAGATGCATTCATCTCTAAGGATGGAACCCCTTTAAGAGACCTTCCCAAAGGGGCGAAGATCGGGACGAGCAGTCTAAGGAGACAGGCTCAACTTCTCCACTTCAGAGGCGATTTTCAGATTCTCCCCTTAAGAGGAAATTTAGATACTCGATTGAGGAAGTTAAAGACAGAGAATCTGGATGGGATAGTCGTAGCCCTGGTAGGCTTAAAAAGACTTGGTCTCGAGATGGAGGTAACAGAAATTCTTTCTCCCGAAGTTTCCTTACCTGCGATTGGACAGGGGGCTTTGGGAATCGAATCCAGAATCGGAGATGAGCAGATCGAAGAGAAAATCCGATATCTCAACGATCCTGCTTCCTCCATTGCCATCAAGGCAGAAAGGTCATTCCTTAAGAGATTGGGAGGAGGCTGTCAGGTCCCAATCGCTGCGTTGGGTCGAATAGAGAATTCACTCCTTAAAATAGATGCCATGATAGGAACTCTTGAGGGAAGAAGGCTTTTGCGAGAACATGTGGAAGGCCCACTGGATCAAGCAGAAAGGCTTGGCGTGGAGTTGGCTGAGATTCTCTTGAAAAAAGGGGGAGAAGGGATCCTAAGAGAGGTTTATAAAAAATCAAATCTACAATGGACAACGAACGATGGACCGTGAACCACTTTCGGGTAAAAAGATCCTCATCACCCGTGCTCGGGAGCAATCCGCCCAGTTCGCATCCTCCCTTAAAAAGCTTGGGGCCGAGGTCATTGAATTTCCAACCATTGAGATCTTACCTCCTCTCAATTGGACGGGGTTAGATCAGGCCATCCAAAAACTCAACTCCTACGATTGGCTCATCTTGACCAGTGCTAACGGAGTCCGTTTCTTCTTTGAGAGATTGAAAAAAAAGAGAAGGAAAATTAGTCTTCCTTCATCATTAAAGGTCTGCGCAATAGGACCCGCCACAGCAAACGAATTAAAGAAAAGGGGAATTCGAATAGACTCTATACCAAAAAAATTTATTGCTGAAGCCATCCTTGAGGGATTTAAGGGAACACAGGTCGCAGGGAAAAAGATCCTGCTTGCTCGGGCCAAAAAGGCCCGGGACATTCTCCCAAAAGGCTTGAGGCAGATGGGTGCAGAGGTAGATGTGGTGGAGGCATATCGAACCGTAAAGCCAAAAGGGGGGAGGAAACGACTAAAACTTCTCCTCAGGGAAAAGATCGATGTCATCGCCTTCACCTCCTCCTCTACGGTTGACCATTTTGTTGACCTTCTTAAAGGCGTTGATCTTAAAAAGGCATTAAAGGGAGTTGCCATTGCCTGCATTGGACCAATCACTGCAGAAACAGCAAGAAAAAGGGGGATGAAGGTTCATATCCAGCCTAAAGAATACACGGTTTCCGGTTTGACTCAGGCCATTGCCAAATATTTTACTTAAATTTACCCTTCTCCCGTCTTAAATTAAGAGGGGGAAGGGATGTCAGAGGAAGTGGGGGATGTATGCCCATAGGTCAATCTTCTATCGAGGTCATTCTCTTTGACCTGGGGAATGTGATCCTTCCCTTTAATCATTACCAGATAGCGGAAAAACTACTCCCTTATACAAAAAGCAAAGAGTTCCAGGATCCAGACAAGATCTTCTCCTATCTCTTTGATTTCAAAAAGGGAGCAGTCAATGGCTACGAGGTGGGGAAGGTTTCTTCCCTTGAATTCTTCCAATCCTTAAAAGAATCTCTTTCTCTTTCGTTAACCTTCGAGGAGTTCAAACCGATCTGGAACGATATCTTCTGGGAAAATGAGGAGGTCTCTGAGATCATCCGGCGATTGAAGGGAAGGAAAAGACTCGGGCTGATCTCTAACACAAACCCACTTCATTTTGATTATATCCTCTTAAAATTCCCAGTGGTCAAGGTATTTGACAAATGGTTTCTTTCACATGAGGTGGGATTTAAAAAACCTTCGCTGGAGATCTTCAAGAAAGCCATTGAATGGGCAAGAGTTAACCCTGAAAAAATCCTATTTATCGACGACATGAAAACCCACATAGACGTTGCGGTTTCGCTGGGTATGAAGGGAATTCATTTTATCTCCTCGCAACAATTGAGAAAAGAATTAAACAGAATTATCTCCCCTTGATTTGGACATATCGGGCAATCCCATTTCTGGTGATGAGCCCAACGATCTGGTCTTTATCTGCTACGATAATTCGGCCTTTATCCTCTTTAATCATTAGTTCCAGTGCGGTGATCACATCTGCCTCAGGAGAAACTTCCCATCGTTTGTCATGAGGAATGAAAACCTCTGAAACTCTCACCCTTCCCCATTCCTCTCGAGGGACGTTTTTTACCTCCTTGAGCGTCAAAATACCAAGAAACTTTCCCCGATCCATCACAGGAAAGCCCCCATATCCAAATCGGAGGAAATACCGATCGACTGCCTCACTGAGAGAACTTAATGGATCGAGGCTCTGCATCTCCCGAACCATAATATCCTTAACCTTAACTCCTGAAAGAATCTCCTGAAGCGTTGCCTGCTGATAACTGGTCTGGGCAGCACTGTAGAGAAACCACCCAATAAGCATTAACCATATCCCCCCTGGCCCACCAGTAAAGATCGAAAAGAGCCCATAGAAGATAAAAAATAGGGCAATCCCCCTTCCAATCAGAGAGGCCTTTTGAGTGGCATAGAAATAGTCCTTCTTCTTTCCCCAGATGATCGAACGAAGCACCCTCCCTCCATCCATAGGGAACCCAGGAATGAGATTAAAGATTCCTAAGATCAGATTGAGTCTTGCCAGATAGGAGAAGAGAGCCTTACTTTCACCTGATGTATTGATCATAATAATGAAGAAAACTGCAGAAAGAAAAAAACTGGAAAGGGGGCCAGCAATCGCAATCCAGAACTCTGCCCGGGGATGAGGAGGCTCCCCCTTAAGTTGAGCCACCCCTCCAAAAATATAAAGCGTGATACTTTCAATGGTGAGTCTATATTTCTGTGCCACCCAGGAGTGCGCAAGCTCATGAAAAGCTACAGAGGCAAAGAGAAGCAATGCTGCCAGAATCCCGCTCACCCAATAAGAAACGAAAGGAAGATCAGGGGTCACCTGAGGAAAATAACGGGAAGATAACATCCATGTAAGAAGACCAAAAATAATCAGCCAAGAATAATGGATTCGAATGGGGATTCCCATCAGGGTCCCTATTTTCCATGCTCCTTTTAATGATGAACCATTCATCTCTTTTCTCCTTGATTAGGTTTTTAAATGTTTAAGTCTGAGAATTTATCTCTAACATTTTGTTGCCCCCTCACCCCCTTCCTCTCCCCTGCTGGGCTGATCTTAGCACACACTTGACACCGAGGGGGAAAGATGTTATAAGGGGTTCATGTATGTTTATGGACAATATTTTCCCAAATCTATTCTGGATCGAATTCAAGA
>Ga0315298_1009527_pt1 | contig 11969 bp, 9 predicted proteins | sample WHS_1_MG_FD_203077 | JGI IMG/M metagenome (GOLD analysis project Ga0315298, IMG submission 203077) | Extremophilic microbial mat communities from Washburn Hot Springs, YNP, Wyoming, USA - WHS_1_MG | ecosystem: Environmental > Aquatic > Thermal springs > Hot (42-90C) | place: USA: Wyoming... | reverse complement strand
TGGGCCACGCCGCTAAGGAATATCCAGTACTGTTCAACAAGCGGCTTGTCCAGACCCAGTGCCTGTCGCAAGCGTGCCGCATCCTGAGCCGAGGCATCCGGAGGCAACATCAGGAGCACCGGATCTCCCGTTGCCCTAGCCAAAACGAAGATCACGACCGAAATCGCGAGGAGCGTGATCATTGCTTGAAGCACGCGTATCAGAAGGTACCTTTGCATCACTCCCTCGGCGGTCCCTATGGGCTAAGTGACCTTCAGGAATTTGGGCTTCAACGGCAATGGCAGGTCCAATTCTATGCAATGTTTAGGACAATCCATGATGCACGCCCCACAGTGGAAACACTCTTCCGGGTATCGGACTATAGGCGCGGACTTACGGCCTTTCGGGATCAAGACATCTTCTGGACAAAGGTCAACGCACAGGTTACAGCCATTACACTTGGCGGCATCAATCCGAATGGGCACGGATCACCTCCTAGCACAGCAGCGGTATGGAGCTACGCATCGCCAAAGCGGCCGAGGTCGATTGGTCGGTGCGTGATTTCGATCCTCTCGCCATCTCTCTTGACTACAATCCATTTTCGCCATTCTGGTGGGTCCCACTCCGGGTAGTCGCCTCGAAAATGCTGGTGGTAACTGCTGCTTGCCCGCCTTTCTAGTGCGGCATGCATCATAACCTCGGCGACAGTCAAGACATTCTGCGCCTCCAGACATCTACACTGCTCGTGAACGTTAGCTGCGGCTAGCACAGCCTCTTTCCTCAAGTCTTCAATCTTGGAAAGACCGATTTTCAGACCTGCTTCCGTGCGCACGTCGCCCATATGCCTTTCCATAATAGCCTGCACCGCCAGGAGAAGGTCCTGCCATCTCGTACCCGTTGATCGCTCCCGCAGTGCGTACACTCTGCTATGTTCTTCTGCCACTTCAGCCTTGTCGATGTCAGCGGGGCCAACCTCTGCTGCCCACTTTGCTGCATTGCCGCCAGCCCGCCAACCTAGAGTGAAGGCAGCTGGTGCTGAGCCAAAGGGGAAGGCCGCAGTAACCTCGCCGGCTGCGTACAATCCTGCGAGAGACGATCTGCAGTCTGAGTTTACCACAACGCCACTAGGCGAGCGACTCATGCGCTGGTAGTATTCGTGCTCAATGCGATAATTGCGCAGGTCTATGCCTTCCCTTTCCATATAACGGCGCAATATCCAGCAGCCACCTTCGTTGTCAAGCCCGAATTCGACCCTCCGAATCTGCTCCTCGTTCAAGGCAGGAGTATCGAGGTAAAGCGGTGTGGGTATCGTGCCCTCTTTGATCCTCGACCTAAGCCAGGTAGCTCGCGACCCAGGAAAGCGCGAGCACGTGGGACCGGATACACCGTGACTAGGTCCCTCACCCGGTTCCGGATACCTTATGGACTGGCCAGTCGCGTCTACAGTTCTTGCCGGCCAATAGGAACCAAGTCCAGCTCGCTGCCATCCCACCGGCCCAAAGCCTGTCATTGTGCCTTCCATGTTTGTTAGTTCTGCCCCAGCACGGAAAGCCAGAGCGATACCATCGCCCGAACAGTGAGGCGGGTATGAAGTGTTGTTGAGGAAGCCGGAGGTGTTGGGATAGAGCCGAGTCGTCGCCCCGGTGGCGAGAACCACAGCGTTTGCCTTGAAGACAAGGAACTCACCTGTCCTCACGTTGAATGCCGTGGCGCCGACAACTCGACCTCGATTGCTGAGCAGTGATGTGACCGCCACCCTGTTGAAGATGTCCACGCCTCGCCTCTTTGCCTCTGCCGTCAGCTTCGGCTTGACATCGCGACCAGCGTAGTGCAGAGAGCACGGAACCTTGTGTAGTTGAGGGATTAGCTCGTATTTGCCGTCCGCGGTCTTGAAGTTTAACCCCATTGCCTCCAGGTCATGAACCCTGTCGAATCCTTCCGTCGCCACTATGTAGACAAGCTGGGGGTCCACGAAACCGAGAGACAGGTCGATGTGATCCCGAACCAGTTCCTCCGCCGTCCATTGACTGACGCCCGGGATTATGAGTCGACCGAAGTGATCGTTGCCTGTGCCAGCAGCACCGCTTCTTCGAGTATCCGCTTTCTCTGCAAGCACAACGCGGGCGCCGCGTCTTGCCCCATTTATTGCTGCCATACACCCGGCTAACCCGCCGCCGACGACCAAGACATCGCAACCGATGCTAGTCCAGGAGTTTGCTGAATTCAATTCCGCCTCCCTGCAGTGAACTGGCGATTTGGAGTAATCTGTCGGGCCAGTTGGGCCGGATGGTGCCAAGTGGCCCACGCTGAGTCCCCTACTTGTGTTTTACCGTCTCGTAGAGCTTGCCCAACTGGCCCATACCGAACACGGTCCACGGGCCCACATTGTTGCCCACTGCATAGAGACGCATTACGGAGACCGTCAGAATATCGACACGCTGCTCGTGTGCTCGGTCGACCATCTGCCGAACAAGTTCCACCCTCTTGCCCTCGTCCAGTTCCTTCGCGGCTTTCGCGGCGAGAGCATCCCATTCAGGGTCGCGGAGGAGGCCTACTGAGCCGGTGGAGCTGTAGAACGGCTCTATGGCGGAGATGGTCTCGAAGCCTGTAGGCACGTTGAAGAACCAAACGCCACCGACAATCTTGGGGTCAGGGGGCTTCGCCAAGTACATCGGCCTGAATGCACCGAACTCCATAGGGGTTATCTTGGTCTTCACGCCCACCGCTTCCCAGTATCCAGAGATTATCTCCACGTATTTTGGCAGCCATTCAGCGCCGGGTTGCTTGTACGAGAACATGTTGATCACAGGGTCCTTGAACCTGTCCGGATAGCCTGCCTCAGCTAGAAGCGCCTTGGCCTTGTTCGGATCATAAGGGATGGGCTTCCACTCAGGGTTCCAGCCAAAGCTGACCGGGAACATCTTGAATCGAATTGCGGGCGTGGCGTACCCTTGGAAGAACTGCTTGGCTATCTCTTCCCTGTTGATAGCATAGGCCAGGGCTTGACGTACTCTCAGGTCCATCGTCGGCTGGCCTGTGTTCATCCACGTGCCGCTAAACAGTAAAGCAGGCTGGCTACCGAGGGATACTTCCCGTACGTCCAGACCAGCCGACTTCACCTCGTTTACCCGATCAACCGAGATGTCGGCGATATCAGCCTCGCCACGTTTCAGCATGGCCACCCGCGTGGTTTCTTCGGGAACCAGCTTGATCACTAGCTTCTCAAAGGCGGGCGTATTCCGGTAGTGGCCCTCGACTGCCTCGAGTTCTAGCGTGGAGGCTGGCTCGTACTTCACGAACTTCCAGGGCCCCGCTCCGACTGGATGCTTGGCGAAGTACTCCTCGCCTTTTTCTTCGATGTACTTCTTCGGCATCACCGCACCCTCGCCAGTCTCAAGCGTCGATACCGAGTAAATAAACCGAACATTGACGTCCTTAGTCGTGACAGATACCGTGTAGGGGTCAGGGGTATCAATGTGGTCGATCGTGCTCCGAAGTACCTGCGCCGAGCCGGACCGTGATTTCTGAGAGGTGAACCGCTCAAGGCTGAACTTCACGTCGGCGGATGTAACTTCGTCCCCATTGTGGAACTTCACCCCTTTCCGAAGGTGGAAGGTCCATGTCCGGCCGTCAGCACTCATTTCCCAGCTTTCAGCAATTTGGGGAGCCAGTCCTCCCTTGCCGTCGTCTCCAACCAGACGATCGAACATCGGGTCAAGGAGCGTGGTCATGTTGGTCGGCCCCCCAAGGATAGGGTCCAGCACATCGTCAGCGAAGCTGCTGACCAGGGAAACCAGCGTCCCAGACGGGCCCGGGCTAGCTGCGACGGGCTTGGAGACCTCCTTCGGCTGCTCTGAGGACGGTCTTGCCTGCTCGCCGGAAGGCTGAACCGTCTTTACCTCGGACTTCGTCTCCTTTTCCACTGCTGGTGTGGGACCTGTTGTGGGACTGCTCGCACATCCTGTCAGAAAGATGAGCATCGCCACTAGCAGCGAAGATACCTTGTAGATCATCGCGCATTCTCCTTACTCTAACTCTAGTTGTGACTGACCCTCTAACTGTGGTTCACGGTCTCACAGCAGACGCTGCGATTGGAAAGGTACGGCACATCAACTCTGGAGGAGCTCTAAGCAAGCTCTCAAGTGGACGCAAACGAACGACTAACGGCTATGCCCGGGTCAGCAGGTCAATCTCCGGCGGATTGCCAGTTGCCTTCTGTGTCTTTAGCGCGTCGCTGGGCTCGGACCACGTCTAACGCCGTTTTTCTCAAGTGTATTACCGGGCAGATACGGTTAGTCATTTAGGATTGCAGGCACGTGCCGGTGCTCTGCACCTGGAATGAGTGCACTTGGCTCGTCATTTGGTGGAGTTTTCCCCTTTTTTGGGGATTCGTAGTGGATCGGCGCCGTGTCCTACCCAATGACAATGGCGAAGCCACTGTTGGCGGGGTTGAGGCTCGGCCCAACGCCTGGTAGATTCGGCTCTGTGACGCAGCCGCGAATCACTTCGAATACCCTTTTTGCCAAGCGCTTGACCACGCTTCATCGCGTGTCTATAATCTTAGCGACACCGAACCCGATTGTCAATCGGATGAGTTGGAAGGTATATTCAGTTCAAACTGAATAGACTCAATGAGACCGGAAACGCATTCGGACACGGCTGAATCACCAACGCTCCTACAATTCAAGGTCTTTGCAACGGTGGCCCGTTGCGAGAGCATCACGCAAGCCGCCGAAGATTTGCGCTACCTGAACCCGTCCTCTGTCGTGTACCACATCAGGTCCCTTGAGCAGTTCTATGGTGTCGAGCTGTTCGTTCACGGGAAGAAACGAATGCAATTGACCGAGTGCGGGCGACTCCTGTACTCGGCTGTTCAGGAGGTATTCACCAGACTGGACGACGTTGCGCGCGCGGTGGCAGCACAACGCGAGGTGGCAGGGAAGCTTGCTTTAGGTGGCTCCGCACCAGTGCTTTCGCTGCTGCGCTCTGCCTACAACTTCCTCCGCGCTGAAACACCTAGCCTGGAGATCCGCGTCACTCACTTTTGGGAATCGAAGGATGTGGAGAGAGCCCTGCTTCGCGGGGAGATAGATGTGGGGATATTACTGGACGTGTCAAGCGAGGGTCTCGAGCAGCTTGAGCTCGTTGTCTTGAGAGAGACGATAGTTGTCGCAATTGCAGCGGAATCCCTCGTTGGCGACAGACGCTTTATCACCAAGGAGGAACTGAGTCAGCAGAATCTCTTGGCCCCCAAAGCAAATCCTGACGCACGCGGGGTACATGCGAAAATCGTTAAGGATCTGGGGATAAAGTTCCGATCTGTGGAAGAGGTATCTTCTCTACCTGTGATCAAGGAGAAAGTGCTCGCTGGATGCGGAGTGGCACTCATCCCGGGGACCACAGCAAGGGACCACTTTGATGGGAAATGGGCTCGACTGCTGCGGGTTCGAGACGCCGACCCACGCCGTCATGTGTTCCTGGCTTGGCTTCGGGACAAGGCTGGTTCCCCCTATCGGGGCAGATTATCAAGCATCCTGCAAGAGCTGTTGGACGAATAGTGCTCCGGTCCCCTCAGTACTCCGTAACCGACGTGAAGTTCCACTTCCCAATCTTGAGCGCCGGAACTCTGCTGGCGCCGAACCAGTTTCTCTGAAGCTTGGTGGATCTCCCCAGCATCTGCACGTTGTTGAGCGCATCCAGGTAGCCCTGGGTGAAGCGAAAGTTCTTCACCGCTCGGGTTATCTCGCCGTTCTCAATGAGAAAAGTCCCGTCGCGGGTCATTCCAGTGACAACTACGGTAAGAGGATGGACTGTGCGCGTGTACCAGAAGCGAGTTACCCAGATACCTCGCCTGGTCTGCTTTACCATCTCCTCTTTCGTGGCAGCGCCCGGCTTCAGGAATACGTTGATCGGTATTGGGCCCTCCGTATTTGGCGCAGGTAAGGCGTGCCCGGTCGATTCCTTTCCTGCTCTCTTGGCGGTGTAGGAATCGTATGTCACTCCGACAGCCACTCCCTTGTCGATCAAATCCACCTTCCTCTTGGGGACACCCTCATAGTCAAACGGCATCGGCAGCGTGGCCGGATCCAGGCCGTCGTCCCAGATGCTGATCGATGGATCGAGGATTCTCTGACCAAGTTTGCCAACAACGAAACTGCGGCCTTCCTGCAGCGCTAGGGCGTTGAGTCCGGTCTGGGCTAGAAAGTCCACAATATCGCTTGTGGCATACTCTTCGAGCACCACTTCGTATTCCCCTGGTTCAAGGAGGATAGGATTGCGGCTGCGCAGCGCCTTGTCCAAAGCCTCCTGTGCAACTTTCTCGACATCAATGTCGCTGACATCTGTCGAAAGAGCGTTCGCGTACCCTGTCGAATCTTGGCCGGCGATCACTACGGTGATTTCGGCTGTTGTCGAGGGATGATAGCCGAATATACCCAACGAATTGGCCACGGCGATTTCCTTCGTCGCAGTGGTAAGAGAGCCCGCTGCCGACATCCCTTTCTCGACAGCCTTCTTGCAAATGACTCCCACCATTCGCGCACGGTCCATAGCAGACGATTTGGCTGTCCGTTCGACGTAGGCATTAGTCGGCTTGATTGGCGCTGGCTCTGGAAGCGAGACGAAATCAGGGTTCTCCTCTTGCAGCCTACTTATGGAGCAAGCATCCTCCACCACTGCTCTTATAGCACTGGGAGTGAGAACGTTAGTGCTGGCCACCCCAACCCTTTTCCCCAATACTGCTCTAACTCTGATATCGACGTTTCTCTCGGAAACGTTCTGGTGAATGCCTGAATTGGCAAATCGAGTCAAATTGCTTTCTTCAGCCAAGATAAGGACCTCGGTCTGGTCTGCCTTCGAGTGAGCAATGGCCAGCTCCACAATGCGTTTAGCTTCGTCTATGCCAAGCATATCTTGCCCTCTTCTGATTCGTAATTGGACGATTCTTGCAGAGGAGCCGTCCTCGCAACTCCACGTCTGCGAAGCATTTGTCCCGCTCCTAGCAGCTCACTGCCTGACTGTGCGGCTCCGCCGCAAGGGGGGCGAACGTCAATGAAATATCGGGGATACCCCCAACCCCGCCGTGAAGGACATCTATCACTTCATTATTCCCACTCGTACGTTGCGGAAGCGTGCAGGCGCCGTGCCGTGCCCGACGCGGGCCGTCTGTACGGGTTCCCCTTTTCCACAGTTCGGCGTTCCCCATATATTCCAGTGCCTCGCGTTGCAGATAGCATCGCAGCTCCGCCAGAACTCAGGGGTGATGCCAGCATATGTGGCGTTCTTTAGGATTCTCCCCAACTTGCCTTTCTTGATTTCCCAGGCTATTTCGGTACCAAACTGGAAGTTCAGTCGTTTGTCATCGATGCTCCAGCTCTTGTTCGTGTGCATGAAGATACCGTCGTCCGTGTCCGCGATCAGGTCATCCAGTTCCCATTGCCCGGGCTCCAGATTTACGTTGGTCATGCGGACGAGAGGGATACGGCTCCATCCGTCTGCGCGGGCCGATCCATTGCTGGCCAATCCGATTCGGCCTGCGGTTTCGCGGGAAGTGAGATAACCGACGAAAATGCCATTTGATACTATGGGCGTGCGCTGAGCTGGAACGCCTTCATCGTCGTAGCCAAAGGTGCCCAGGCCCGCTGGCACTGTGGCATCAGCCACCACGTTGACAATGTCTGAGCCGTAGCGGAAGCTCCCCAGTTTATCCGTCGTGAGAAAACTGGTCCCAGCGTAAGCAGCTTCGGATCCGAAAACTCGATCTAGCTCGACAGGATGGCCACAGGACTCGTGGAGTTGAATGGCCAGTTGGGTAGCGTCCAGGATAATGGTTGTTGTTCCTGGAGGACAGGCTGGAGCGCTGAGCAGTTCAACCGCTTCCTGGGCGATGCGTTCGGCGTTGCCTGGCAGGTCCATTGCTTCAAGGAGTTCGTAGCCGGCTTTGGCTTGGTGTCGGCCAAAACTGTTGGGGTAGCTGCGCTTCTGGACGTCACTCTGCCCGGCTGCCGTCGCTTCGATGCCTCCACCCGTATCCGTAAGTACCTGCTCAATGAAACTTCCCTCTGTGCTGGCGAAGGTAATCGTTTCACGCAGCATCTCCGCCCCAGCTTCGGACACGGTTATGCCTTTCACTTTGCGCATCGCAGCATCTGCGGCTAGCAGGATATCAATGACCTTTTCGACGGAGACGGCAAAAGGATCGGTCTTCACTGGTGTACGGTAGGAGGCGCAAACCTTAACGGGCGGGCCTATGTCGATCTCTTGCTGCTTAACAGCACGGCTAGCATTGGCGATCTCCACCGCCAGGGCCGTAACCCGATCAACTTCTGGTCCAGTAGTTATGGAACTGCTGGCGAATCCCCACGCGCCACCGATGATGAGCCTCACTCCGAAGCCCTGACTCTCCACATTCGACAGCGCTTCGACTTTTCCGTTCTTCACCACTATGGATCGACTGTTTCGCTGAACAATCCGGATGTCGGCATAGCTCGCGCCCTTTGCGGCTGCCAGGTCCAGTGCCCGATTGGCAAGGTCTTTCATCTTCGACCCTCTGCTGCCTCCTTCGTTTGTAAAATAGCTGTGTAGTGAAGCGCACTGCCTCACAGTCTCGGGCCTAATGCACGCCCTTGATCTTGGCTAGCATCTCCTCTCGAATGAATTTGATGGGAATCGTCCCCCCGCCCAAGAGCTTGTCGTGGAATTCCCGCAGAGGCAGGTCCCCAAACTCTTCACGTAAAGACATAATCTGAAGCTTGCCCAGGGCATAGCTCATCGGCTGCGTGGGGGACATTGTGTATCTTCTGACTTCAGCTAGTGCCGCCTGTTCCGAAAGAAAGACCTTTTCCGTGAGCAGCCTCACGGCTTCTTCCACGCTCATCCCTTCGGTGTGCAGGCCCACATCGATGATAACGCGTGCCGCTCGCCAAAGGGCGTCTTTGAGGATGAACAGGTGAAACAGTTTGTGAGCCCTCTCCGGGTTGGAAGAGGCTTCTATATAAGCTGGCCGATAGCCGGTCTTTTGGATCAATCCTTCACAGTAAAACGCCCATCCCTCGCACAAGATGTTGCTGGCTACGTGCTTTCGTATGAACGAACTGGAGTTGTTGGAAGTGACCATCTGAACGTGATGCCCGGGATAGGCCTCGTGAAGGGCGATCACAGGCAAGGCAAAATAGGAATGCTCACGGAGCTCAGCCTCCTGCTGTTCCTTCGTCTTGGTGGTATCTACCGGAGTCACCCAAAACTGGCCTTTTTGGCGATTCTCGAAGGGCGCTGGAGGCTCGTACGCAGCGTAAGGCAAAGTGCTTCGAGCGAACGTGGGCGTGTAAGCTGGTTCAAGCTCCTCGTTTGGCGGCACAGTGACGATGTTCTGCGCTAGAATGTGTGAACGCAGTCGCTGGAGCTCGTCGACATAGGAGTCCAGCAATCGATTGGCCGAAGGATGCTCTGCTTTGGCCTCCTCGACGATGTCGCTCCAGTTCTTGCCCCGATCGATTTCGACCGCCAACTCGCGAAGTTGTTTTTCCGTTTCATCGAACAACTTCTGCCCGATATGTTGCAGTTGTGCGGCCGACATCTCGACGGCATGCTCCAGGAAGAGTCGGTCCTCGAAGTGCTCTCTCCCCACAGCAAAATGTCCTTTCGACCGAGGGAGTAGGTCCTGCTGCAGGAAAGCTAGAAAATCGTGGCAGGCATCCAGCGCTCTCTGGTTGGCTTGCAGTATTCGCTGGCTTAGATGGGGAACAGTGTTAGCGAATTCTGGAACTGCGTTTTGGAAGAACCCGATTCCCCCGTGCACGGTCTGAATAGCAACCTCAGTGAAGACTCTGGGGGGATTCTCGACGTTGGCTCGCGCCATCGTGAGCAGTCTAGGGACATCATCTAGCCTGGAAAGCACGCTCTTTGCCCGCTCTTCCACTGGCGCGAACTCGCGTGCCAGGAGCATGAAGACGCCGTACAGCGGAATCTCGGCGTAGAAATTTGGGTTGCGCCTCCACTCCTGAGTCTGAGTGTACCAACTAAACGCGAGCTTAATGTGAGAATCCACAAGCCTGTAGTCGATATGAGAAGATAGGGAGAGCTCGCTGGTATCGATAAGGTTCAACCGCTGCTGTGTCTCTCTGAGACTAGCCAGTCGATCGGACACTACGCCTGGATCGTAGCTTCCGAGCGTGCCATCATAGGCATGTACGCCGAGGGTCGTCGCGGCGACTGGGAATGCCTCATAGAAATCGCCAAAATAGCCTCGCGCCACTTCCTGAAGTTGTTCCTCGGCCGACAAGTTCTGCACTACTTCTCCCTCCAACGTGAGTGTGATTCAGAGAAACTTCGGAATTGCAGTGCAATGTCAAATTGCACCGCAATTCCGAGAAACTTGACCCCTGAAAAGACAGTGGTGTACAATACTGAAAGGGAAGGAATACCCATATGCTTGATAGCAAGTGAGGTGGATGGGGTGCCACTATACGAATACAAATGCTCCAGTTGCTCGCACAAGTTTGAGTTGCTCAGGAATATATCGAGATCAGACGACCCAGCGACCTGTCCGCGGTGTGGCTGTGGAGAATCCAGACGTTTGGTGTCCACGTTTGCCTCCTTCAGCAAGAACGCGAATGGTGCTGTGGAGAGCGTCGGCGGCAGTTCCTGTTCCTCCTGCTCTAGTTCCAGCTGCGCAAGTTGTCATTAGCGCGCGGTCACATAGTCTCGCGGCGGATCGCTGTCCGACACCACGTGAGTAAAGGCAAACCTCGGGGAATACCCCATTCCTGACGATGCTAGTCGTGATGTGTGTTTTCCACTGGTGAAGCGTAGACCCATTCAGCAGTATGAGTATCTGCTGGAATTACTAGGTTATCCTGTTTGGTTACGCTCACTGTTGCCCCCGTGTACGTGTTCTGAAGGTAGGTGACGAGCCCACCTTTGCGCAACAGCGCCCTCTCCAGCGTGTCGGGGTTCCCTATCGAAAGCAGCTCATACGGTGGGGCGGCGGGAGATCCCCCAACCATAACGGTTCCGTTTTCCCGCGTCACAGCCGTGCGAACCGTGACCCTCATTCCGTTCAGGCCGATTGCTTCTGCTCCTGCGTTCCGCATCTCGTTGATCAGGTCCTCGAGATCCTCGGGACGGAGGTCAGCGTTTGTCGTGAGTTTCACCCCCGGCCCAACAACTTCGGTGATCCCATTCGCGATGCTCAGCTTGTCAAGCTCCTGCTCCATCGTCGTGAGATCATTCTGTCCGATGGACCCATCATACTTGTCCAGTTCATCACGCAGCTTCTGCACCTCAGCGCGAAGCGCGGTGTTGGCGTCGTACAGGTTGGAAATTATTGTAGATTGGTCAGTGGCCGACTGCGCTGCCATTGACTTCGCTATGCGTCCCTGCGTTCGCAACTGCATAACTAGAAGCAAGCCAAGCACCAATGCGACGATAGTTAGACTGATTTGCGCAGAGCGGACTCTCAAGCTTAGCTACCTCTCCTGACCGATGCGGGCAAACTTGACGTCCAGCCCACCGTTGTAGGCCGGCACGGTGAGTTCTTTGGCTGTGGCTATCCGCAGTTGGACGCCGTAGACCTTTACTCTAGTCTTCAGCGCCCTCAAATTGAGGGGGTTGTTCAATGACTCCTCCATTGCTGCGGCGTTGCCGATAGCCAGAATCTCGAAGGGAGGCGACATGCGCGTGTTGTTGACCATAATTGTGCTTCCCACACAGTACACCGACGTAGCGCCCACTATTCGCTCCCCGTTTATAGATATGGCTTCCGCTCCGCTAGCCCATAGCAGGTTCAGCACGTCCCTTAGATGATACTCGTGGACCAGGTAGAACGCGGGATCGTCGTCGGCAGGAACAGTCTTGGCCGCACTGTCGTCAAGCACTACTCGCACTCCAGGTCCCTTCACAGCCACCATACCAGCTGCCAGACGGAGCTTCTCCAATTCACTAGTGAGCCCGGCTAGGGCAGTCTTGTTTTTGGATATCTCCTGCTGCTTGGT
>Ga0315298_1009524_pt1 | contig 11970 bp, 11 predicted proteins | sample WHS_1_MG_FD_203077 | JGI IMG/M metagenome (GOLD analysis project Ga0315298, IMG submission 203077) | Extremophilic microbial mat communities from Washburn Hot Springs, YNP, Wyoming, USA - WHS_1_MG | ecosystem: Environmental > Aquatic > Thermal springs > Hot (42-90C) | place: USA: Wyoming... | reverse complement strand
GGCGTTTTCCCTCTGTTTAAGGGTTCGTACAAGGTGAGGGGGCCAGGGGGACGTTTTCTTCCCTTTCTCCTTGGGCAGGCCGCCTTTACGGGCCTTAGGGTTGGTTACAATTGGATGCAAATTGTAAATGCGCTGCTGCTTCAAATTGATACTGTAACATCCGCCAGGCGAAAGATACTCTGAGGCGAGTAGAAGGCTTCGTAAAACCCCTTCAGAAACGCGGAGATCTCTTGCGGATGCTACCCAACAGCGTAAAGAGCGGGATGGCCTCGGAAATTTCGAGGGTAGCCCGCTCGCGGTAAGGGAAAGTCCGAAGTCGTTGGTATAGTAACTGTTAGTTTTGTATGATGGCTTTTTAGATAGATCTTCCGCTTCCTCCATCATGATAATCTCCAGGCCTGTTTTTCCACCATGGCCTCGATTCGTTCCTTCACCGCCTTGAGGATTTGCTTTTGGGTTTGCCCCGCCTTTCCTTCTTTCCATTTTTCTAGAAAGGCTATCGTGCTTCCTATAAGACACATCTTAGGGTTCTGCTGTCTGAGACGGATTCTTTTCTTGTTGCGTTACAACTACGAGATAGAAAGGCCAAGGCGTCCCCAGAGTTTGAGTTGCCCTAACGGGATTGCAACACGATAAGATCGAGTGACTGGAGCAGCATTCACTGGTCAATAAGGGTAGTGGGTTCTTTGTGGTCTGTCTCACGACAAATGTTGTACTAACAGGGGTAAAAATGGGTTCGTCAAAGCCTAGCAATCTTTGTTGCGAGGCACAGGGTGTCTTCCCCAGGGTGGGACAATTGTCCCTTTGTTTTGGTTTGACTTTTGTTTGTATAGGCTATATAATATAGTAAATCATGAATAAACGCATAACTAAAACTACGCTAGTTGACCAAGTTTATAACTACTTACGAGACCGCATTGTACGGTTAGAAATAAAACTGGGTGAGAGGCTCGATGTGCGAAAACTGTCCGAACAACTTGGTGTTAGTCAAACTCCTATTCGCGAAGCTCTTCAAAAATTAGTAGAACAAGGCTTAGTGAGCGCCAAGCCATATACAGGCTACTTCGTAGTAGAATTAACGCCTCGGGATATCGAAGAGTTATTTGACTTGCGTAAAGCTTTGGAGTTGGTCGCTTTAAAATACATTGTGAAAAACAATTATGTGGAAAATCTTTTGCATGATCTTTTGTCACGCCTCAATGAATTGGAAAAAATAACATCTTATTCACTTTTGGTTGAAAAAACCCGACAAATAGATGAAGATTTACATTTTTCTTTTTTAATACAAGCAGCAAATAACAAATGGTTAACCAAGATTGCTAATGGAGTGTTTGATCTCATCAAGATTACTTCGCACCTTTCTGTCAACCCAAAGGCTGCTCTGAAAGAACACCGAGATTTTTTGTTAGCTGTTGCTAACGGTGACATCGATAAGGCGGCTGCTATTTTGGAGAGCCATTTGGAGCGAGCTAAAAAAGATTCATTAGAAACGTGGGTTAGGCAGTCTGCGGAGGCAAAATGAGAACCTTTCGATGGGGAATCGTAGGATGCGGAAACATCGCTCGGATTCACGCAAGAGCTATTAATGAGCTAGAAGGGGTTGAACTTGTAGGATGTGTTAGTCGCTCATTGGAATCAGCGCAAAAATTTGCAGAAGAATTCGGGATTAAATTTTATTCGACTTTAGATAAATTGTTGGAGGATGTTGACATAATCTCGGTTTGCACCCCGAGCGGCAGCCGCAAGGATATTGTATTAAAAGCATGTGAGCGAGGAGTACATGTTCTTACTGAAAAACCTATTGAGATATCCCTTTCAGCTATTGATGAAATGATTAGGGCGGCGGAAAAACACAATGTGATAATTGGTTGTGTTTTTCAAACGCGTTTTGGGCAGGCAGAACAAGAACTAAAACGACTTATAGCAGCAGGCGAGTTTGGACGAGTGGTTTTGGGTGAAGCAGATGTGAGATGGTTTCGCTCTCAAGAGTATTATAATAGCGCCAGTTGGCGGGGAACTTGGCAATACGACGGAGGCGGAGCGCTTATAAACCAAGCAATTCATACTATTGATCTCCTGCAATGGTATTTGGGACCAGTCGTACGGGTTTTCGGGTGGACCAAAACACTAGCTAGAAATATTGAAGTTGAAGATACATCTGTAGCGGTTTTGGAATTTGAAAACGGGGCTCTAGGCGTAATTAAAGGATGTACTTCTGTAGCGCCAGGTTTTGCTCGCAGATTGGGCATTTATGGCACAGAGAAAAGCGCAGAACTAGTTGGTGAGAGTCTCATATGTTATGATTTTGGATTTCCCAAGGGTAAAATTGTGGTTGCTGGCACGGATGATACTTCATCTGATCCCATGGCTTTTTCTTATCAAAACCATAAAAAACAAATGGAGGATTTTCTTGATGCGATTCGCACCGGTCGGCGACCGTTAGTAGATGGCTATGAAGCTAGGAAGGCGGTAGAGATTGTTCGGGCCATTTATAAAGCGGCAAAAGAAAATCGGGTAATAGAACTACCTTTGAAGGAGGACGTATGAATGAGAAAAAAGTAAATGACCTAATTCCCCCTGATTTTCCGGGCGCTGTAATGTTTGATGAAGCAGAAGCTCAAAGTGTATTAGAAGTCATTCGAGCTTGTTCTCCGTTTCGCTATTACGGACCTAATCTTTTGAACAAAGTCAAAACTTTTGAAATAGAGTTCGCTAGAATGGTCGGTGTCCCATATTGCGTTGCTGTTTCGTCTGGTACTGCCGCACTTATAGTTGCTTTGCGAGCGTTAGGAATAGGGCCAGGTGATGAGGTGATTATTCCCGCGCATGCCTTTATTGCTTGTGTAGAGGCGGTAGTTTTATGTGGCGCTACACCCGTATTTGCTGAAATAGATGAATCCCTAACTTTAGACCCCGCAGACCTTGAAAATAAAATTACTTCTCAAACAAAAGTGATTATGCCTGTCCATATTGAAGGGGCGGCTTGTGCAATGGATAGGATCCTCTCAATTGCACGGGCGCGGGGAGTGCAAGTCCTTGAAGATTGTGCGCAAGCATGCGGAGCTAAATATGGCAACCGTCGAGTAGGAAGCTTAGGGCATATTGGAGCTTTCAGTTTTCAAATTAACAAAACAATTACCACTGGGGAAGGCGGAGCAGTTACTACTTCGGATTTTTATCTTTATAATCGTGCAGTACGTGCTCATGATCATGGAACCACTCGGGATAACCATGGAAGATTAGTCCTGATCGATGCCAACGAAACTTTTGTGAGCGAGAATTATCGCATGAGTGAATTAGCGGGTGCTTTAGGATTAGCACAATTGGCTAAATTAGAAATTATCATTAACAGTATGCGCAAAGTAAAAAAAGCTATCAAAGATGGGTTGGGGAAACTGCATCATTTTGAATTTCGAAAAATCTGGGATGAAAGTGGAGAAACAGGCAGGAGGTTGATATTAATAGCGGAAGCGCCAGCATTAGCGAAAGGCTTGGCCAATAAACTCGCTGAGCTGGGCTTCGCGGCAGAGGTGCCCTATGGGGGTCGTCCGGTCTATGAACATTGTCAAATTAGGCAGATGCGAATGTGGTACGGGAAAGAGGTGAAAGCAGGAGATGGGATTCGTTGTCCTCGCAGTGAAGATCTCCTAAGCCGGACAGTAATGATAGGTTTGAATCCTAAATTTACTTCAACCCATGTAGAACAACTCATACGCGCAGTTAAAGAGTTTGATTTTAATCCGAAAGGGGGTGATATGTAAGCACAATAGCGGTGGAGGAATCAAATAAAACGGTAAATAAAATATAAATGCAGGAGGTGGCGCAATGAAAAGGTTCTTCCTCTTAATTGGTGGGTTGTTAATGTTAGGTTTTTTGGGGTGGGGCGTGACAATCCGGTTTTGGGTTTGTCCCTTTGTTGACCAGCCTGAAAAATTCCTCGCTCCATTAGTTGAAAAGTTTACTGCTCAGACAGGAATAAACGTAGAAATATCCGTGGTCTCTTATGCTGAGGCAGTAGTCAAATACCAAGCCGCCATAGCAGCTGGAGAAGCTCCAGATCTTATGTATCTAACCGAGGGAAGATTTGTCCCGTTGGTTCAGTTTGGTAATGCTTTGGAACCTTTGGATCAATACATCTCAGCCGAGTTGCGCAACAAGTTTGCCCGGCCTGAACTTTTAAACATGTTAGCAAATGCAACCGGCGGGACACTGTACGTCGTGCCCATCTTCTTTGTAACTTATCTTGGGGCTGTTAACTTGGACATACTTCAGGCCTGCGGGGTATCCCAAGATCTGATAGACAAAATGACCGACCCTAATCAGGCATACACATGGGATGATTTGCTTTACCTAGGTAGCCTAGTCACTAAAGACCTAGATGGTGATGGCAAAGCGGATCAGTGGCTTTATGCTTATCCTGGTGGAACAGGATGGATACACCCATTTTTGTTGTGGTACTGGTCGGCAGGTGGGAGCCCCACCCTTCTTACTGAGGAAGGCAAGCCGGCTTTTGATACCGATGCCACTCGCCTAGCGTTGACGTTCCTTCGCCGACTCCAGCAGGAAGGTTTTATGCCTCCCGGTGTAGCCTCCCTCGAGGCCAGCGATGCCATTGCTCTCTTTACTGCTGGGAAGACAGCGTTTATCAATAATGTTTGGCCTTCAAACGCTCTTAAAATTTGGCCACAACAGTTCCCGAAATTGAACTACCGTTTAGTTTATCCACCAGTAGGTCCTACTGGGGCCCGAACTACTTATTACGGATCAGGCCTTCTGGCCATTGCGCGCCAGAGCAAGCATAAAGCCGAAGCCTGGGCGTTCATTGAATTTTTGTTGAGCGACGAGGCGCAGGTATATTTATCGGCCAGTTATTATTTCCCGATAACGGGTAAGCTCCCCCCTGAGCTTGCTGCAGATCCACGAGTGAAGATGTATTATGACGTTCTTTCTTACGCCATACCCGAACCAATGCACCCAGCTATGGCACGGTGGAAGGTTATCTACAACTCTGAGGTGCAAGCGGTGCTCATCGGTCAAAAGACCCCCCAACAAGCCGCTGCAGACATGCAGCGCCGAGCGGAGGAAGCGTTAAAGGAGTAAGTGTATAGGAAGCGGGGCGCTGTTTTTAAGAGACAGCGCCCCGCATTATTATGCACAAGCTTCGTAAATATTATCTTGATATCACGTTAGCCTTTCCAGGGTTATTTCTACTTATCACCTTTTTTGTTGCCCCCGCCATTGCGATCTTTATTGTGAGTTTTACCAAATGGCCTATCATTGGCAGCCCCACCTTTGTGGGTTTAAAAAATTATTCTAAGCTTTTCACCGATGAGTTTTTCTTGCGAGCTTTGAAAAACACTTTATATTATACTTTAATTCTCGTACCATCCATAACTGCCTTATCATTTGTCACTGCTTTGTTGCTTCGAAACATAACGCGCGGGAGAGAATTTTTTAAGGCAATTTATATTTTCCCAATGGTTGTCACACTCACGAGCACTGCAGCTATTTGGAAAGGTTTATTCCTCCCATATGGACCACTCAACCAAATATTGGTTAAACTTGGTCTGAATCCGATAGATTTCCTGTCTGTAGAGCTGGTTATTCCTTCATTGTGTTTAGTACTTATTTGGAGAGATATAGGTTATTATGCCTTATTCTTTCTTGCTGGTTTAGAATCAATCCCTCCAGAAGTTTTAGAGGCTGCTACTGTAGATGGAGCTGGTCCTCTTCACAGATTTCGTTACATTATTGTGCCTCTCATGAAACCCATCATAATTTTGGTGAGCATTTTAACCACTATAGGATCATTTATGATCTTTACGCTTGTATACGTTATTACAGGGGGAGGTCCGGTCTACTCTTCGCAAGCTTTGCTGAATTACATCTACGACGTTGGCTGGAAAGAATTTCGCATGGGGTATGCCGCGGCAACCGCTGTGGTTTATTTTATAATTCTTTTTCTTTTAAGCATGATTCAAAGGTTGGTGATTGAACGTGAATAAATGCAAGTTTTTGTTATACATTATTGCTGTATTTTGGGCAATGATTATTGTTTTTCCCTATTTGTGGGCTTTCAGAATTTCTCTTATTCCTACTTATACTACTTTTGTTAGTTTCTTCCCGCAAAATATTTCCGAACTGAGTCTCGTAAATTATCAATATCTTCTGTTTAGGACACAATTTCCACGTTGGATGCTGAACAGTGTCATCGTATCGACTGGAGCTACTTTTTTAAATGTTGTGATATCTTCAATGTTGGGATATGTTCTTGCTCGCAAAAGGCTTCCAAAGTCTGATATGATTTTTGCTGCAATTCTGGGTTTGCTTATGATTCCACAACACGTATTAATCATTGCACTATATCTCGGCTTGAGTAAAATTAGGTTAACAAATAACTTGCTTGGTGTAATCCTTCCTCTTTCCGCCAATCCGTTTGGTATATTTCTTATGAGACAATATATTACCCTAATTCCTAGTGAATATGAAGAGGCAGCTATGGTAGATGGCTGTAGTAGAATAACTGCAGTATTCCGAATAGTGCTGCCACAAGCTCTTCCCGCTATCGGAGTTCTTACAGTCACAATGTTTATGGAAACCTGGAACAACTTTATTGTACCTTTGGTTCTAATTACTCGAGATTCACTGAAAACAGTTACTGTTGGGGTCGCTGATCTTGCTTTTCAGACTCTTAACGTAAATTGGGGAGTCCTAATGGCTGGTTCACTGCTTGGTGCAATGCCTACAGTTTTAGTGTTTGTATTGTTTAATCAATACTTTTTAAGAGGTTTACAACTTCATGGAGGAATGAAATGATTGAACAAAGCCGCCGGAGATTTTTGCATAAAAGCCTCGCTGTAATTTTGGATGAAATCGATGCTGATGTAATGAAAGCCGCTTTAATCGCTAAAGCCGCAGGTTTGGAAGCAGTCGAACTTAGGATGGCGTTTGGGCAAAATATTGTAACCCTCCACGATTCTCAGTTGTTAGAAATCAAACGTCATCTTCAATCGCTAGGTTTGCAAGTGTGTGCATTAGCTACCCCTTTATTTAAATGTTTCATACCGGGAGAAGAGGGCAAGGGCCAAATAGGAGATCAATTCGGGTTTGAAGTTCTCGACTATTTCGCTCATAAAAATCTTATAGACCGCATAATTGAAATATCAGAGTTTTTCGATGTGACTAAAATAAGATGTTTTAGCTTTTGGGCAACGAGCTGTCTAAGCGAGGACAAGTTGGAACAGATAGCAGAACTTTTATCCCCAGCAGTCGAAGCGGTGAGCAAGGCTAAGAAAATCTTGATTTTGGAAAACGAAAATAACTGCTATATTAAGACTGCACAAGATGCAGATCGACTTCTTCGTTTGCTAGATAATCCGTCAGTAAGACTTCTTTGGGATCCAGGGAATGGTCGGCTCGCAGGAGAAAATGAAGAGCAAGCGGTAATTTGCGGACAAAAATGGGTGGAACACGTGCATATAAAAGATTTTCTTTTTTCCAAAGGGAAAGTTACCTTTGTTAGTCCGGGTAAAGGCATTATCCATTATGCAACTATACTCCTCAGTCTTCAAAAAGCAGGTTATCGTGGCTGTTTTTCTTTTGAGCCTTGCTTAGGAAAGTTGGACAAGAAGACTTTTATTCGTATGGTACAGGATTTTCTTCGGAAAACATGTAATCCACCGGAGGTAGAACATGATTCAAGCTGCATTGCAAAAAGTTAACGTTACTCCGCCTATTGGAACTCCGCTTGGAGGTTATGCTGCCCGAAAATCCGTTTCGCAAGGCATACATGATGATCTCTACGCCACTGCAATGTTGCTACAAAGAGAAAAGGATGCTCTAGTTATAGTAACGGCTGATCTGATAGGCTTCCCCCGTGAGGTGGTAGAACAGATTAGGAAGGCCGCGCAGAAATACGCGAATATTCCGCCCACTAATGTTCTAATAGCTGCTAGTCATACACATTCTGGTCCTGATTTGCTATTCGGCCATCAGGGCCTTGCAAGTCGGGCTTATGTGGAGGTATTGATAGAAAACATCGTAGGTGCTATCTACGCCACTCAAAAAAAGCTTCACCCAGTTGAGATCGGGGTAGGGCAAGGGAGGCTCGAAGGGCTTGGAGTGAATAGAAGAACTTCTACAGGCGTACCCATTGATCCTAGTACAGGTGTTTTACGAGTTGATTGTAACAAAAAACCCGAAGGAATATTGATTAACTATACTTGTCATCCCGTAGTTCTTGGTCCCGATAACCTCCTTATTACAGCTGATTATCCGGGGTATGCCTTACGCATGATAGAGCGAGTGCTTGAAGGGAAAGTTATACCCATGTTTACGAACGGAGCAGCTGGCGATATCAATGTTGGTCACTCAGCTGAGCTTAGTGCGATTGGGGAGAAAATACCCGGGCGAACTTTTGAACGCGCAGAAAAGCTTGGCCTAATGTTGGCTGGTGAGGTCTTGAAAACTTTAGCAAAGATTGAATCTAGCCAAGAGGTTTTAATTGCTACTGCCTCAAAGGATGTTTTCTTGCCGCTTAAACCTTTACCCTCTTTGGAAGAAGTGAAGGCTCTTGTGCAAGATAAGGAAAAGGCTTTGAATGAACTAGTACAAAAAGGGGCATCGGCAGAGCTCGTAGCGAAGGCTAAGATAGAAAAATTGTATGCTGATATCTTATTCCAACAAGTCAATGAAAGGCAGCAAAAACCGAAAGAATTAAATCCTGTAGAACTTCAAGCTATAAGAATTGGAAATTGTGCGTTAATAACTTTCCCAGGAGAACTTTTTGTAGAAATCGGCTTAAAAATTAAAGAACAATCACCTTTTCAATACACATACGTTATAGGATACGCAAATGGATATGTAGGATATCTTCCCACTAAGCAAGCCTTTGAGGAAGGAGGGTACGAGGCCGTTGCATCGCATTTTGCGCCCGAGAGTGAGGAAATTGTAATAGAAGAATCTTTAGCGTTATTGCGTTCGCTGGTTTAGAGGTTGGTTGCCAGAGAGAAATGATGTACCCAGCGCCTGAAGCAATTTTAAAATTGAAAACAGAAAAAACAAAGGTACTGGTCTATGAAAACCGGCTAACAATGGGGCAGGCAGCGGCAATATTTACTTCAAAGCTAATCTCGAAAATGCTTACTTCGAAAAGGTGTGTTAATATGGCATTTGCTGCTGCTCCGTCTCAAAACGAGTTTTTAGATACGCTCGCTAATACGCCTGGAATTGCGTGGAATCGGATTCGTGCCTTCCATCTAGATGAATATCTAGGCCTCTCTCCTGAGGCGCCACAACGTTTTTCTAACTACCTTCGTGATAAAATTTTTGGTCGAGTACCATTTATGAAGATACATTATGTCGATCCAGGAGATAAAAAGACCCCTGAAGAGATATGTGCATATTATCGTAAGCTATTAGACGCTCATCCGTTGGACATTGCGTGCATTGGGATAGGCGAAAATGGCCATATTGCGTTTAACGATCCTCCAGTGGCTGATTTTGAAGACCCTTGTAAAGTCAAAGTAGTGCGTTTGGATGAAACTTGCCGGCGTCAGCAAGTCTATGACGGTTGCTTTAAGAGTTTAGATGAAGTTCCTACACACGCTATAACGCTTACAATCCCCGCCATTATGGAGGCTGGAGCGATCGTATGTGTGGTACCGGGCAAACGAAAAGCTGAAGCAGTTAGGAAGGCTTTAGAAGGTCCAATAACTACAGAGTGTCCAGCTAGTATTTTGCGTAAACATCCCAATGCTACGCTCTTTCTCGACGTCGACAGCGCATCTTTAATTCTTAAAGGGGGGTGATCGTTTGCAATGTCTAGGTACACAAGCGCTTATAAAGATGTAGTAGTGGGGCTTTTCGAGCAAATCGAAAGGGAGGAACAGCAAGCTATCGATCGAGCTGCTGATTTAATGGCGGAGGCGATCAAACGCGATCAATTGATCCACGTAATCGGTCCTGGTGGGCATTCCAATATAGGTGCTTACGAGATGTTTTATCGAGCAGGGGGGTTAGTCCCCATCAATGCGATTCTTGATCCTGGAACTTTGCTTAGTATGGGGGCAAGGCGGTCTACCATAATCGAGCGAACCCCAGGGTACGGACAGGCCGTTTTGGAAGCTTTCGAGGTGAATGACGGCGTTTTAACCATCGTGAATGCATATGGAATAAATGCAATGTGCATCGATGTGGCTCTCGAAGCTCGCCGACGGGGTATTCCTACAATAGGAGTAACCAGTCGGGCTTTTGCCGAGAAAGTTCCCCCAGATCACCCGGCCCGGCATCCCTCCAAGAAGAACCTCTTTGAAGTTGTGGATGTACACATTGACTGTCACATGCCCTTTGGAGACGCCGTGGTTTCAATCGAAGGACTTCAGCAAAAAGTTGCACCTGTGTCGACGCTAGTGAATTGCTTCACTTTAAATCTCCTTGTTATAAGAACGGTCGAAAAGCTTCTTGAGAAGGGTATCACACCCCCTATTTGGACCAGTGCTAATATTCCGGGTGGCGATCAGGCCAATAAAGAGTACATCAAACGCTATAAAGGGCGCATTCGCTTGCTGTAGCGGTTTAACTAAGGAGATGTAGAATGGATTTTTGTCTTATAGGTGGCACGGTCTTAACCCCCCTGCGAATTATCCATACAGGTGTTGTAGTTGTAGAAGGAGACCGTATTGCCACTGTAAGCGATATCAAAAACTTTAGGGGCAAAGCAGAATTCCGAGAAATAGATGTAAGTGGACTGTATGTAGCGCCTGGTTTTATTGATATTCATGTTCATGGTGGAGGGGGCCATGACGTTATGGAAGGATCTTTGGAGGCTTTGGCAGCCATTGCCCAAGCTCATGCTGAAGGGGGTACCACAAGCTGGTTAGCAACAACGCTTACAGCTCCAATAGACGAGATTGAAAAGGCTCTCCAAGCTATTGAAAAGGCGATGGAAGCCCCTCACATCGGGGCAAAACTGCTTGGTGCTCATCTTGAGGGACCATACTTCCACCCGGAACAAGCTGGTGCTCAAAACCCCACGTATTTGAAACTTCCTAATCCAGGCGAATATAACGACTTACTAAATAAATTTTCTTGCATAAAACGGGTTTCCGCTGCTCCAGAACTTCCAGGAGCGTTGGAGCTTGGGCAGGAACTACGTCGACGAGGGATCTTGGCCGCTATTGGACACAGCAACGCCACTTATCAGCAGGTTCTAAAAGCAATCGAAGTGGGGTTTTCACATGTGACCCATATTTATTCTGGAATGTCTAGTGTGCGACGGATTCAAGCATACCGTTTTGCAGGCGTATTAGAGGCAGCGCTTTTACTTGACCAATTGACTACTGAAATGATTGCTGACGGGCATCATCTTCCGCCCAGCTTGATGCGGTTGGTTTTAAAGGTAAAGGGAACGGAACGAGTGTGCGCGGTAACCGACGCCATAGCAGCGGCAGGATTGGGGCCGGGCCGATACCGCCTTGGCGGTTTAGACGTGGTGGTGGAGGATGAAGTGCCTGAGGAATACGAAATTCAATTAGGTAAGGGGAATTGTGTCGCTAAGCTAGTGGATCGGAGTGCATTCGCTGGAAGTGCAGCCTTGATGAATATGCTGGTACGGAACCTAGCTAATTTTGTTGGACTGCCACTTATCGAAGCGGTAAAGATGGCAACCTGGACTCCAGCACGTATTCTGGGTGTTTCGCATGAACGGGGACTCCTTGCCCCAGGGATGAAGGCAGATCTTGTTGTATTTGATGACAATTTTGATGTCTACATGACTATTGTGGAAGGGAAGGTAGTTTTTGCAAGGCCGAAGATGCGCTGACGCTGCTGGAGCTAAAGCTAATCGCTAGCGCTTAACAAAAGGGGCCTTTTGTTAAGTTCTTCTTTCTTCCCGTCCCGATCCTCCTTAACCCAGTCTTTTTACATCTAGTCCTTTCCCCATCGAAATCCTTGACCTTAAAGGACCTTTTA
>Ga0315298_1009523_pt1 | contig 11971 bp, 12 predicted proteins | sample WHS_1_MG_FD_203077 | JGI IMG/M metagenome (GOLD analysis project Ga0315298, IMG submission 203077) | Extremophilic microbial mat communities from Washburn Hot Springs, YNP, Wyoming, USA - WHS_1_MG | ecosystem: Environmental > Aquatic > Thermal springs > Hot (42-90C) | place: USA: Wyoming... | reverse complement strand
GTGCCCACAGCGATCCTGGTATCCACATTGAGGATGTATATCATGGCCGGAACCATGACGAAGCCGCCGCCAACGCCCATGATGGCCGTCAAGAGGCCGACCAGGAGGCCAAGGCCGAACGGAAAGAGATACGATGCGCGCATCCCTGCCTTGACGAAGGTGGTCTGTAGCGGCAGCCTGTCCGTGAGCCAGCTGAAGGGCCGATGAGGTGGCTCCTCCGGGCTGACCAGCCGGGTCTTCAGCTCCACGTACCCGTCTCTGACCAACTCCTGTAGCAGTTGCTGCCGAATGCCGTACACCCAGTTCTTGATGAGGGTGCTGACGCTCTCGCGAACCATCAGCGTGCCCACGATGCCAAGAACGAGGATGTACGTGATCTTCACCCAGCAGTCGAAGCTGCCCAGAGCGCGGAGAAAGGCGACGAGCTGGACACCTACCGTGCCGCCAACGAGGCCACCAACCAGCAGCGTGAGGCCAAGCTTGACGTCGACGTTGCCCATGCGCCGGTGAGCTAGGGCGCCCGAGCAGGATGCGCCGACTATCTGGCAGCTATCGCTGGCAACGGCCGGGGCGGCCGGGATGCCGATCATCATGAGCAGGGGAGTCATGAGAAAGCCGCCGCCTACCCCGAAGAGCCCGGAGAGGCAGCCGACGCCGAAGCCGAGGCCGATCAGTACTAAGAGGCTGACACTCACGTCGGCCGTTGGCAGGTAGACATGCGAGTAGCTGCTCAGAGCGCCGGCCAGCACTTCCAAGCCGATCAGCTGAGCCATGGCACCCAGGATGGCCACCACGACGACCGCGGCCAAACCATACTTGTAGATGACTGCCTTTCCGTTCTTCGGAAGGTGAGTGGCTCGTTCGATATTCATCTCCACTACGATCTCCTCTGGCGCCGAAATCATCTTCCTTCCTTGCATTGCAACCGGTGGTAGTCTCATCTCTCTGGGGCTTCTATCGCCCCCCCTCGGGTGTCGACACGATCTTCGAGCCGGGGCCACAAGTCGAGTCATCTTCGAGAGACCCCGGCCAGCTCGATGCATGGACCGCCTGCGAGCCGCCTGAGTGGACAACACTCTACGTGTCGCAGGGCCATCGCAGTTGTACCATCCTCGATGTAGGCGTCGGTGAGCCGGCGACAGACCTCCGCCTGGCATCCGTATTCGTCGAGAACGCGGTGGGCATAGCCGGTGACCCGGTCGAAGTCGCGCGAGAGCCAGGCTAGACGGGTGAGTCGGGTGAGGGCCGTACGGTGATAGTCGGCTAGTAGCTGTCGCTGGTGGTGGCACCACAGCTCGGCGTACGGCACGCCGTCCATGAAGGGGCCCGCGTAGACCGCGTCCGCCTGCTGATACAGGCGCGCTGCTGTATCGAGGTCTTCCCTGCGCTCGGCTTCAGCAGCCTGCTTGAACCTGGCGACGAACTCCTCGGCGTCGATCGCCAAATCGACCTCGCTGGAGAAGCGATAGCCGCCGCGGGGACCGAGGATATAGGCGGACTGACCGTACCTTCGAAGCCCTGGCTCCAGCGCGCGGCGAAGCGCCGAGATCGTACGATCGAGGGATTGACTTGCGCGGTCGCCATCTACCTGATCCCAGAAGATGTCGACCAGCCGCTCCCTGGTGATGCGCTGATGCCTGTGCGCAACAAGGTAGGCCATCACTCCCGCCACCAGACCTCGGCCCCCCTTGCGGGTAGCCCAGCGCGCGGGCGAGACGACCTCTCCCCGAAGGTACAGCGAGAACCCACCGAGGCACATAGCGACCACAGTCTCGCCACCTCGGGGGTGTGAGTCTCCCTCCTCCGGAATGACGACAGCGTTGGGTGCGACCGCGCCAGTACCCCACTGGGTGTTCGGCCGTCCGGAGAGCTGCGCCTCCGCCGTGACTAGCGGCCACATAACGAGACTCTCCTGACTAAACGCAAGAAGGCGGATCCAATCTGAGCACAGCGCCATAAAGGCGCCGGCCATCGAGAGGATCCGCCTTCTGGGTCCTTCCCATGAAGGGCAGATGCTTGGCAGCCCCCACTCGAGGGCTACCTACCCCTGCACCGTCGGCTGTACCGACCTATTGCTAGATTCTGTTCCTCCCTAGGGAAGGGCTTGGACCTACGCCGGAACGGGAGCGCGAACCAGGTGCCTCCTTGCTCGCACACCAGACGCTCGGCGTCGGGCCATCGTCGGTACCACTCGGCAAGAAGAGTACCAGTAGAAGCTTCGGGAATTCTTCGGCAGTCCTTCGGAACCCTGCCTAGCCACCGCCATCAGCGCTCAGAGCGCGGGCGGGCGGCTTCCTTGCCCTCACGACCCACCAGTGGCACGGGCAACGAGAGATCGAGTTCCTCGGTGGCAGTTACCCGGCGTGGCTCACCTCCCCTGAACTGAATCGGCACGGTCCCCGTGTAGCAGCTCTGCTCCAACTCGTCCAGAAAGGCGTCGAGCTGGGCGCGGGCGTTTGCGCGATCGAACACGGGCTCGAAATCAAGGTGCTTGCTCCGGCCGGTCAGCCCGGACTCGAGCAGGGCCACCAGGTCCATCGCCATGCGGCCACCCCCTCGGAGCACGACCCATCCAAACCAGAGGATGCCGAGCGCCAGGAGAGCAACGATCTCCATGGCGCGGTCCGGGAGGTCGTGGCCGCGCAACAGCGGCTCGGCCAGGGCGAACAGCGCCGCTATGGCCGCTGGACCCAGGGCGCCGAGCAACTGGAACGCCATCCGCCTACGGATCGACAGGCGGCAGAAGCGAGATGGACAGATCTCCAGCCGCCGGCGTGGATGCTGAGCAGCGAGTACCGAAAGTTGTTCATCCGTGTCAGTCAAACACGCGCTCCCGTGAGATTACTGCCTTGTAGATGTGGCCCCCCCGGAAACGGAGATGCACTTCTCCGTAGAGGCCCTCTTCGGCTTGCTGGCTCAGATGATCGAACACGACGCTGAGGCCGGTCTTCCCGCCGTTCGGCGAGATCTCCGGCAGCACGACGCGTCGCATCGGGCCGCGGCCGATCAGGAGAACCGCAATGACAAAGCTGACGATCACGCTTATCCCCAGCATGGCCCAGGTGCGCAGCAATCCCTGCAATACAGGGCCAAGCACTTCGTTTCGATCCTTCATAGCAATGACCGACCAACCATAGTCGGGATCGACCAGGCCAGCTCCTATCGCTGGCTGCCCTCCTGCGACGTTAGAGACGTCGCGGAAGGTGACGACATTCGTGGATTGCCGGACGATCGGCAGGATGGAGCTGTCTTTGGCCAGTTCGTATCGTTCCGCTGAGCCGAGGTCTCGGCGGTTCGACTCGACAATCGGGACACCCTGTCTATCCACCAACAGGATGGTACCGCCGGACAGCAGCGCTTCCCACACTGTGCTCATGGTAGAGGTGTTGAGGCTGAGCCCGACGGCCCCGCCACCCCCCGGCACAGGAACCGCGAGGACCACGACGGGCCCGCCCAGGGCTTTGGTATCCTCGAAGTCGCTCACTACGGGCAAGCGGTCCTGCGAGAGCTGGCTCCACCACGCCTCCTGGGAGAGGTCCAATCCGAGAGCCTCCGGCCGCGAGGACGCCACGACTTTCCCACTCGTGTCGAGCTCGAGGAAAGCGCAAACCCGCGGATGGTCGAGCGCTACGCGCTCAAGAAGTGGCTGCAGAGTCTGTGCTGTGGCGGATCCCCCAGAGCCGGGCGGCGGGCTTTGCACGGAGAGCGTCTTCAGGATCCCGAGGTACTTATCGAGGTAGGTCCTGAGGTACAGGTCGACGAGCAACACATCCTGCCGCGCCTGGCTTACCGCCAGATCCTCAGTGCTCTGGAAACCATCCTGTGCGGCCATGATGGACAGGGCGAGAGTGGGAGCCACAATCACGCCGAGGGCGATGATCAATCGCAGCCAGTATGGCAACCGGCGAACGAGAAGAAGTGCTTTCACACGAGATCCCTCTGGCTGCACCCTCCGTCAGCCCGCCCGAGCCTCAATGCGTAATCAGAAGACCATCTCGGGTAAGATCTCGCGCGACGCCGCCTTGGAGGCCATCATCGTGGCCGGTACTCACGAATGCGTCTCCTGGGATGGCACCAAGGAGGCGAACCAGGCGGGTCAGATGACCAGATGGGCTCGCCAATCTCAGGCCGGTCTTGGTGTGCCACGTTTGTGACTGCAGCCTACGCCCGAGGCGACGGAGAGGCAATCCGCAGGACTCGCTAACTCTCCCCTGAGCGAGTGACTATCGTGGCCGCATCGGAGTATCTAGGCATCGCTGCCGGCTGGATGCCGCGGCGGATTGATCGCCGGGGGCGAAAAGATGGACCGCGACCCAGGGACAAGCGCCGCATCCCTGGCTTCGCGCCACCCAAGCAGCAGGGAGCAGGCCGCAAGGGCGAAGAACCCAACGCCCACGCAGAGGGTGAGATCCCTCTGGCGGGTAGCCGCAGCCAGCTGGAGATAGCTATCGCGGTCCTTCGGACTCAGTCGTACCGTGGCGCCGGCCCTACCCAGGATTCCGAGGTCATCCACAACGACACTGCTGCCATCCGAGGTTACAGCCACCGACTGCTCGATAGCCGCCTGCTGGTACCGATTGCTGAGCCACCCGGCGAAGGCAAGAAGCAGCGTCCCAATGAGGAAAACGACGATGGCCACCTCGAGTGCGTGGCCCACGCGACCTCTGTTGACCCGAGCGCTACAGTCCTTATCGGCTCTCGTGCGCAGCGAGTTATCCTTCACGTCCGTGATCATTCGGAGTCCTCCTCTCTTATCTGGGGTCAAGCCCCTGGTACCCTCCGCAGAGTGGCTCGCGATCGCGACGGGAAGATCCTCCACGAGGCGATCCTTCACAGCGCAGGTGGCACCCTGTTGGGCAGCGGCAAGCCGGTAGACCTCACCACTATCACCAGTATCGCCAAGCAGCACGACAACCCGGGTCTCGGGAGCCTTGCTGCGCAACTCTCCCGCGAGTTCAATGCCGTTTCGGTCTGGCAGGTGGGCATCTAGAATCGCGATGTCGGGTCGGAGATTGACCGCGCCTCTGATGGCTTCGGCGCCGGTGGAGGCCTCCGCGACCACCTGCAGTTCGGGGTTGCAGGCCAGGACGCGCCGCAGCGCCGCGCGAAAAGCGGTATTGTGCGCGCCGACCAGCACTCGCAGTTCTTGCATCGATTGCTCCCGCCCCCCATATCGGGCCACGATCAGATCCAGGAGCCGTTGGCCAACGAAAAAAGGCAGACCCGCTCGTGCCCAGCGCCATGGACGCAGGCAACTGAGAGGATCCGCCTCCTGGGTTCTTCCCTGCGATGGCGGCGGCCGCGCCCGGCGAGAGACAGGGCTATTTACTGAGCCCCCTGTTCCGGGCCAACGACCGTTGGCTCTCGTTTCGTCAACAACAGATGGCTTGCCGGACGAACTCCGTCCCGGGGTGGAGCAGGTCCTTCCTCTCCTCTCGCCCGATCAGGGGCGCCGCCGACCGCACATCCAACCTATGCGCAAGACGTTAGCATATGAGACTTCGCAGAATCTTCGGTGGTTGCACCCCCGACCTTGCAGCTCTGGGGCCGCTCCGGCTAGCGCGTGTAGACCGAGCCCAGGCCGACATGGCAGCGGACCTCTTGCACCCCTTCTACCCTGCCGGCGACCGTCGGAATCGCCCTGATCACCTCGTCCAACCTACTGGAACCCGTGATGGTAACGATCCCGTCGTCGGCAGTCACCTCCACTTCCGCAGACCAGGTACTCGGGTCCTTGGCCAGTGCTGCCCAAACGCGGCTGCTCAACGTCAAGTTCTCGATCACCCTCTGCGACTCCGGAGTGGGCTTGAAGCAGTCCAGATCGGCCGTCCGCGCCACAACCTCGCATGCGCACTCGATGCCCATCTGATCTACATTCACAACAACATCGAACAGACTGGCATCGTACCAATCCACGTTGTACAGAAACCTCGTCCACTTGACACGCGCCAGGTCGTACTCCCTGATCCGAGCCCTAGCCTCCTTACGCCCTATCCGAAGCCGCTCCATCGCCTCCTTGATGCGAAACTCCAGCCCCGCGATCACCCGGATCCGGATGACCGGAGACACGTCTCTCAGGAGCAGATGCCCTGCGTGCCCATGGTAGACCAGGTTGCCGCCCAGGGCCCGCTCGTACAGCGCCGCTCGAACATAGTGGAGATAGGCCGTGCGCTCCCCCGTCAACTGCTCCCAGAAAGAGGGGGGCTTCTCCATCGCAGCAGTGAGCTTTTCCAGCGAGATCCCGTACTCGCTCGCCGCATCGACAATTACCTCGCGGCTCACGCACGGGTAGCCAAGCCGCCCGGACAGGCACTCGGCGAGGGCCTTACCACCGCTGAAGGTTCCTCGGGAAATGGTGATGATGGACATGATGAATCCCTCTGTACCTCGACTTCAGATGGGCATGGCCATGGTACATCAGGTGGGTTTGACCTTCAAGCAGGGCCCTCAACAGGTGCAGCGACGGACCGCGTTGCCGAGCAGACGCGAAGGATCGAGGCCCGCGTGCAGCTCATGTCACGCCATGGGGGGCGGGCAGCAGCTTCTGGGCAAGCGCCACGAAGGCGAGGGATGCTGCGGAGGGGCGCGCCCCCTTGCGAGAGATGATGCTCAGCTCCCGCTCCAGCCGCAGCCCCTCCAGCCGGACGGAACGGACGAGCCCCTCCCGTACCTCCACCTCGATGCTGCGCCCCGATACCACCGCGATCCCCATGCCTGCCGCCACCCCCCGCTTCACCGCTTCGCAGCCGTTTAGCTCCATGACGTGGTGCAGAGTGACGCCGACTCGGGCCAGCTCCTCCTCCAGCAGCGCGCGGGTCCCGGAACCCGGCTCCCGAACCAGGAAGGGCTCCCGCTCCAACCGCTCGGGGGCAACGACTTCCAACCCGGCGAAAGGATGGCCCGGCGGCACAATCAGCAGTAGCTCGTCGCGAGCGTAGGGGCGCACCTGGAGGTCGCCCTGGGCAACGGCACCGACGAAGCCCAGGTCCAGGTCGTTCTGGAGTACGCGGCTCTCGATCTGCTCGCTGTTGGCGATGGCGAGACTCACCTCCACGCCCGGGTACTGCTGCCGAAAGGCGGCCACCACCGGCGGGAGCAGGTAGATCCCAGGGGTGCTGGAGGCCCCCAGGCGCAGGGAGCCCCGATCCAGATTCTCCAGCTCCTCCAGCGCCCTCCTCATCTCGGCTTCGATCTCAAAAAGCCTCTGAGCATAGCCGTACACCAGGCGGCCTGCCTCGGTGAGATAGATCCGGTTGCCGGCCTGGCCGAAGAGCTGGGCCCGCAACTCCTTCTCCAGCTCGTGGACATGGCGCGACACGGCCGGCTGGCTTATGTAAAGATCCTCGGCAGCGCGGGAGTAGGAAAGCCTTCGGGCCACCGCCACGAAGACTGCCAGATGGTAGTAGTTCACGGCCTATAATGCCACCGTAATAGCATTTATGCTAGATCGATATTGGCATTATAGCTGGGCAGGTAGTACTCTCTCAACGCCATGAGAACAGCAACGCGGGAACCCAGATCGGCCATCAGGCTTACATCCCTCTCCCATGGGGCCGGTTGAGCGTGCAAGATAGGTCCCGAGGACCTGGCGCAGGTCCTGCGCTACCTACCCATCACCGCCGAGCCCCGGTTATTGTCGGGCCCGGCCACCTTGGACGACGCCGCCGCCTTTAGGATCAGGGACGATCTCGCCCTGGTCCAGAGCGTCGACTGCATCACTCCGGTGGTGGACGATCCCTACAGCTTCGGCGCCATCGTGGCGGCCAACGCCCTCTCGGATCTCTACGCCAAGGGCGCCACCCCGATCCTGGCACTCAACCTGGTGGGCTTCCCCGTCAGGACCCTTCCCCTGGGCATACTTGGAGAGATCCTCCGCGGGGGAGCCGAAAAGGCGGCGGAGGCAGGGGTTCTGGTGGCGGGCGGCCACTCGGTGGACGATAGTGAGCCGAAGTACGGCATGGCTGTGACCGGCCTGGTCCGTCCCGATCGATTGGTAACCAACTCCGGTGCGCGCCCGGGGGATCTGCTGCTGCTCACCAAGCCGCTGGGGACCGGTATCATCACCACGGCCATCGATCGGCGAAAAGCCGATGATCGCGCCGTTAAGAGGGTGGTGGAGGTGATGACCCGGCTGAACCGTGCGGCCTCCGATGTCATGGTTGCCGTGGGGGTGGACGCCTGCACCGACGTGTCCGGCTTTGGTCTGCTGGGCCACCTGCACGAGATGGCGACGGCCAGCAGGCTGGCCGCGGAGGTGGATCTGGCCCGCGTGCCAGTAATGGAGGAGGTCTGGGATCTGGCCTGCCTGGGTACGGTGCCCGAGGGCAGCTACAACAACCGCCGCTACCTAGAACGGAAAGTGGACTGGGGCAGCACCACCCCGGAAGAGCAGTTGGTGCTGTGCGATGCCCAAACCTCAGGAGGGCTGCTGATCGCCTGCCCACCCGATCGAGAGCACGCCCTGCTTCGACAACTCGGGGAGGTCGGGGTTGAAGGGGCGGCGATAGGACGCATGGTATTAGGGACGCCCGGCCACATCGTGGTCGAGAGGGAAGGTTGATCGGGTTCCTGTCCCGCCGCCCGATTCCTTGGAGGGTCGAGGATCGGCCGCCGTGTGGTCCTTGGACTGATAAGAAGGGAGTTGACTTCGATGAAATGCAACGTTGGAAAGATCGATAGGGTCGTCCGGATAGTGCTGGGGATTGGGGTGTTGGGCGCTGGTGCCTACTTCGGCAACTGGTTGGGCGCGATAGGCATCATTCCTCTGCTGACCGGTGCCCTGGGCTTCTGCCCGCTGTACCTCCCCTTCCGGGTTTCGACCTGCGAAGGCAGAAGCTAGAGGTATCTCGCCGGGTTTCGGAGCCTGCCTTCACCCGAAACCCGGCCTGTGCTGCAGAGAGGAAGTGCGCATCAACCTGGTGGACCACTTCGACAGTATTGACGAAGGGCGATCGGAGCTATGTCGGTAGAGCAAGAAGCGGAGCCACACCCCTTCGGGTGCGAGCGGACCGTGCCGACCAGGGCGATGGCCATCTTCGCCCATCCGGACGATGCGGAGTTCACCTGTGGCGGCACGGTCGCGGCCTGGGCCCGCGCTGGAACGGCCATCACCTATGTGGTCTGCACCGACGGCGACCGGGGCTCCGACGACCTGCCGCTCACCAGTAACGAACTGGCCGGTCTCCGCCGGGACGAGCAGCGGGTTGCCGCTCTACGGCTGGGAGTGAGGGATGTCCGCTTTCTGGGATACCCCGACGGCGGGCTCGGCGGCGTCGAAGAGTTGACCGGGGAGTTGACCGGACTGCTGCGCGAGTTACGTCCGGATCTGCTGCTGGCATGGGATCCCTGGAAACGCTACCAGCTTCACCCGGACCACCGGGCCGCGGGCATGGCCGCCTTGGACGCGGTGATGGCCGCGGCCAATCCCCGGATGTACCCCGGCCAGTTGACCAGGGGGCTGGCACCCCATCGGGTCGAGACCGTCTACCTGTTCGGGGCCGAGGAGCCCAACACCTGGGTGGACGTGACCGATACCCTCGGGGCGAAACTGGAGGCCATTGCCCTGCATCAGAGCCAGGTGAAGGATCCCGACGAGACGGCCCGCTGGATGGCCCAGTGCAACCGCGAGCACGGGCTTCGGGTCGGCTGCGCCTATGCGGAGGCCTTCAAGGCATTGAGACCCTTCTGCCAGCTTTGATGCTGACACTCCGGCCTCGGGCAGGCCGGCCACCACCGTATCCGTCCCGTTCTCCAGGGGCTTGGAGCCACGACTTCACCACGGTGCCCGCAAGAGTCTCCCCCATCTCAGGTAGATTGCCCAGAAACTCGTTGCCCACCCCCCACTAACCTCTCCCATCTCCACAGCGTATCTTTCCGATCGCACCGCGATGGCGTTCAAGGCGGTGGTGGGCTCCCCCGGGGTACAATCAATGACGAAAGCCGCGATAGGAGGTCTAACGTGCTGAAGCTCGCGATCACCCGCTGGCAGCAGACCCAGGGAAAGTACGTAGGCATCATCCAGGATCTGCAGAGGTTCAAGCCCGAAAGCCTGAAACCGCGCCAGGTGGGACAGGGCGCAACGGTCCTTGTGGGCGAACTGGTGGGCACCTTCCAGCAGGACTGGTACTGCATCACCTTCCCCAAGGAAGAGCTGGAGTTTGAGGAGGCTCGGGAGAAGGCCAGGGCCATCCTGGATATGGAGAACCAGCGCCGGGCCGCCGGCAAGCCCTCTCTGACTGCCTGAGGGATTCCTCTTGCCCCTCCCGTAACGTAATGGTCTGGCGCGGTTTGCGCGCGCCCCCATGCACGCCTAGCGCGACAGGCTGGGCGGCAAGGGGTGACCGCCACCTAGGGTGCCAATCACGTGGGGCAGCAGGGACGGCCTGCTCCACGTGGTCGGGCATCTAGGCCTTGATCTCTGCCCCGGCCACGGCGCGCATCAGCAGGTCGGGCACGTCGTCCTCGCGGACGTGGTGGTGCTCCCGGCCGTTGATGGTGACGCCGGGGCCTTTATCGCACCGCTCAAGGCAGAAGGCGGCTTTCAGGTCCACCAGGTTCTCCAGGCCGCGCTCCTCCATCTCCCGGGCGAAGCGGCGCAGAAGGTGGCGGGAACCTTTGCGGAAGCAGTTGGAGCCGACACACACCTTGATCTCCACGGCGGCGCCTTCTGGCGTCACGTGGCCGTCACCCGCGGCCTCGATGCGGCGGCGGTGGCCGTAGTGGGTGTGTAACGCCTCGTGGGCGATGGGGCTGTTGGGCTTATCCAGCCACTTCCGGTACAGCTCGCCCATGAGGGGGTTGTCCCGGGCGAGGCGGATCTGCTGCCGGGTGTCGGCGGTGCGCAGTCCAGCGGCCCGAGCGAGGCGCTGGGGCGTCTCGTTGGGGGTGGGCTGGCCTCCTCCTCCGGCACAGCCGCCGGGGCAGGTCATGACCTCCACGATGTCGTAGTCTACCTTCCCCTCATCTATGGCTTCGACGAGGCGGCGGGCAGCCCCGAGGCCGGAGGCGACGGCCAGGCGCACCCGCACGGGGGTCCGGGGGGGTCCCCCAGCGTCGTGGCGGGCGATCTCCAGCTCGGCGGCGCGGACGCCCTCCAGGCCCTCCACAGGGTGCAGCTCCACCTGGAGCACGGGGGCGGGACGGGGAGATGGGGAGACGGGGGGAGAGGTACGGCCCTCACCCCCGTGAACATGCCAGAGGGCATGTTCACGCTCTCCCGAGGGGAGAGGGAGAACCGCCGCGTCCCCGCGTCCCCGCGTCCCCGCGTCTCCCCGTCTCCCCGTCTCCCCGTCCCCCCGTCCCTGGTGGGGGGAGAAGGGGGCGCCGGCGAGGGTGGCAGCGGCCTCGCGGACGACGGCGGTGGCGACGCCGCCGGTGTATCCGAAGATGACCCCGGAGCCGGTGGCGAAGCCGAAGGGGGCGTCGAAGGCCTCCTCCTCCAGCCGGTCGAACATAATCCCCGCGCTCTTGATCATGCGGGCGAGCTCCTGGGTGGTGATCACCGCGTCCACGTCGCGGACGCCATCCGGGGCGAACTCGGGGCGCCGGGCCTCGAACTTCTTGGCGGTGCAGGGCATGACCGAGACGACGAAGAGGTCCGCCGGATCGATGCCCTGCTCGGGGGCGTAGAAGCGCTTGAGCAGCGAGCCGAACATCTGCTGGGGCGAGCGGCAACTGGAGAGCTGCTCCACCTTGTCCGGGTAGTACTGCTCCACGCAGGTGACCCAGGCCGGGCAGCAGGAGGTGAACTGGGGCAGCCGCTGGCCGGTCTGCAGCCGGTGGAGGAACTCGTCGGTCTCCTCCAGGGTGGTGAGATCGGCGGTGAAGCTGGTGTCGAACACCTGGTCGAAGCCGAGCCGCTTGAGGGCGGCCACGGCCTTGCCGGTGGTGATCTCGCCGGGCGGGAGGCCGAACTCCTCGCCCAGGGCTACCCGCACGGCTGGGGCGATCTGCGCCACGACCTTCTTGCGGG
>Ga0315298_1009520_pt1 | contig 11975 bp, 9 predicted proteins | sample WHS_1_MG_FD_203077 | JGI IMG/M metagenome (GOLD analysis project Ga0315298, IMG submission 203077) | Extremophilic microbial mat communities from Washburn Hot Springs, YNP, Wyoming, USA - WHS_1_MG | ecosystem: Environmental > Aquatic > Thermal springs > Hot (42-90C) | place: USA: Wyoming... | reverse complement strand
AAGTGGGCTTGCCGCAGCGGCGGTGGGTGAGCGAGAGGGAGCCGGGCAGAAGGTCCTCGGGCAGATGGAAGCGGCGGATCAGTTCGCACTTGCGCTGGCGGAGGCGGGAAGCCTGGGGTCCTTTGGGATGGATCTTCATCTGAAAGGTATTATACATTCAGATAAACAAGAGTGCAAGGATTGGTTTGGGACTGCGAAAATAGGAGGCTTTGGGACCCGTTCAGTAGGCGAGGCCTTAGCGCTGAGCGATCAGATACTTACCCGGCCCGGACCCACTTGTGGTTCCGAAACTGCTGTAAGATACTACATGACTACATACCGACGGCCAAACCCCAACCACCTGTCTGTCGGATAAGACAGTCACTTACTCAAAATCAGCCGGGGGAAGATCCGTCTGAGACTCACGCGCTTCACGCTTGCCGCGTGGGTCAACAACCCTACAGTTTTTCAGGGAGGCAACAGGATCGTGGAAAAAGGGAACAGCAACTCCTATTATCTGGATGTGGATTCGGGCGGCAGGCCGCTTGTGGGGTTCTTCGACGGCCGGTACCACGATCTCATATCCCCTTCCGCCCTTCAGGCGAACACATGGTACTTCGTGGCCGGTACCTACGATGGCTCCTTTCTCAGGCTCTACGTAAACGGAAACTTGGTAAGCTCCCTGGCCTTGTCCTCCTCCCCATCACAAAACAGCGAGCCATTGATGATTGGTTGGAAGTTCAATGGAATCCCACTGGATCGCTTTGCTGGCCTCATCGACGAAGTGCAGATCTACAGCGCCGCCCTGTCACCAGCGGAGGTTCAACAGTTATTTGCCGCGCAAAACGCCGCGTTGCCGGGACCGGTCCAGTAATGTCCGCCGGATGGTGCCATCTTCAGCCACCACCCGCAGGGCTGAGGATCTCCGTGCGGGTTTCCCTGATTCCTCCGAATTGTTTACCGTATCCGGGGCCTTGTCAGGCCCAATCGGTCTCGGCTTCAAACAAGCGTGGCGGCACCCTGCTTCCCAAGCCCCTGTTCGACCCAGGGCAGAGCGGGCGTTTTTCGCAGCGGCGCGTTCCCCATGGTGGGGTGCGCGCTAAGGGGCTCTACCAGCGCTCACCCCGCCCCAACCCGCGCGCCGGCTCGATCACCGCCACCGGCCGCTCACGAGCTGAGCGAGGAGCACGGCCACCTCACTTGCCCCGCTGACGATGAGCAGCGCAATGTTGCCTGCCCCTTCAGCGGGCAATGGCTCTCCCAGCTTCTCAGCCGTGGAGGGGGAAGGCCTCCCCAGTGGGAGGCGGTGAGGGCCGTCGGCCTGCTGGGCGGAGGTTGCGCCGTGGCGGTTCCGGGTGTGCGATGCTTCCTCTGGCCGGGGGACAGCGGCTCCGGTCGGCGTCAGGATGGACCCATGCAGGGAAGGGCTCCGGCACCCAAGGTCATCTGGGGGTTGATACCCAGGAGCGGGGCCGGATGGACCGCTATCACCAGGCCGACGGGTCAGCCCGCAAGCTGGTGTTCGTCTATCCGCTCTGCCGTGACCTGCAGCAACGGCTCCGGGAGGCCCAGCCGCCATGCTTCTCTGAAGCCGAGGCCGACGCGGATTGGGCTTGACTAGGCCCCCGGAGGCGGTAAACAATTACCGCGACGCCGGCATCATCTCCTACGCCGTCCTCTGCGGCATTAGCTCCCGCGTCCGCCGGCTGTACGACTGAGCTGTGGCTGGCTGCTCGAACTACTTTTTCTCGAATACTTCCAGCGGCGGCAGTTCCGCGCTCGGGAGCCGGATCCCCATCGCCCGCGCCAGCGTTGGGGCGATCGAGCGCATGTCGATTGGCCCGAGGTTCACCCCTCGGCTTACTCCCTGGCCGGATATCACAAAAAACGAATCCATCTCCGGCAGGTCTGGCGAATAACCGTGCGTGCCGCGCCTTTTGACCGGGCTCACCAAAGGACCGCTCAAGGATGACGAAAGAGCGAAGCCGGACCGTAGACTCACCCAGTATGCCGCCTCCGGCGCCCCACCCATTTTTTCGATCGCCAGGCGGTCCAGGATGGAGGCGATGCCGTTTGCAGGATCCGCCGCCAGTTCCTCCAGCAGCCGCTTCACCTTAGCCCTCACGCCGCTGTCCGACGGATTCCTCAACACGATGGCGGCTGAACCGCTGGCGTTCCATGGCATGGCTTCCCAGCTCGCCACACGCGATGAGGCCAGGGTATCTTGTTCGGTTTTCAGCTTGATAAGTCCGGCCCGGACGAAAGCAGCGTCCAGCTTCAACTGGTGATCGACCGGCGCGAAGCCGTGGTCGGACGCCACGCAAACGATGGCCCCCGGATGCCTGGCTCGAATCGCCTTCTCCAGCGCCTCCAGCATCCGGTCCACCTCTTCGACAGCCTCCAGCGCCTGCCGGGAGAATGGACCATGCTCATGCTGCAAGTGGTCCGTGCAAGCCAGATGAAGGGTCAAAAAATCAACCTGCTTTCGCCGTATCAACTCCACGGCGTAGCGCGTCCGGGCCCAATCCCGGGGAATCGCTTGGTTCACGTCGATCAAGTAGGGTCCGGCGACTGCCTCCAGTTCCTGCATCAAACCTGGAGGCGACAAGGCGCGCAGCATCTTCAGGTCTTCCGGCGTTCGAGTTCCAGCGTATTCGGGAATGTTCCAGCCTATTCCCTTTGCCGCCACACTGACCGGCCAACTGATGCTGCCCACGCGAAGACCCGCAGCCGCGGCGGTTTCCCATAGGGTGGGAACTCGAATGTCTTCGCCATACCAATACCAGGCGTTCGCGTTCTGTGCGGTAGGATCGAACGGGCGGTTCGAGTAAATGCCGTGCTTGGCAGGCGAGACCCCTGTGATCAACGTCGTATGGCTGGGATAAGTCACCGTCGGCAGCACGCCGCGTACGTTCCCCGAAACAGCGCCTTCTCTTAACAACCGCCGTAATACCGGAATCTTTAGTTTGTAATCATCTGCCTTAATTACATATTCCGGCCGTAACCCGTCCACCGATACAAACAGCGCCAGCGAAGCCGCAGCCGGCGGCCCAACAGCGCAGGCTGCCGCCCATACGCCAACAATGAACAACCCCACTGTTGTGCCGCAACGTCTATGGCTCGCCATCAGAACACCAGTTTCAATCCGAACTGGATTTGACGAGGGTCGCGGGCGCTGCTGATAAGACCGAAGGTTCCGCTGGCGTTCTTGCCATCCGCTCCCGGGACGAAGCCCGCCCCGGGTTGCCCCAGGTTCACATGGTTTAGGAAGTTGAACGCCTCGGCGCGGAATTGGAGGCGGAATCTTTCCGTGATGGTTGTACTCTTGGAGAGGGATAGATCCAGATTCACCGCGCCGGGCGCCCGCACATCGGGCAATGTGCGGCCGACGTTGCCATAGGTGTACTCAGGCGGGTTCACAAACACACTCGTGTCGAACCATCTGGCCACTGTGCGGGTTGAGAGTTTGGCCGACATTCCCGTCGAATTGGGGCGGGACGCCAGGCGGTTATTAGCTCCGGTGACTGCCACCGGCAGTCCGGTCTGAAAGGTGCTGATCGTGTTGATCTGCCACCCGCCGGCAAGCTTGGCCGCCACTCCGTTCGAGGGGTTCCAGCGCTTTCGCGGGCCAAACGGCAGTTCGTAGATGCCGCTAATCACAGCCCGCTGGGAGACATCTTGGGGATCCACGGACCGCTCCGCGCGGCGGTTGTACTTGCCGTCTTGGAAATCACTCATCCGGGCGGCGTTCTCGCCGAAATCGCTCTGCGGCAAATACAGAGCGTCGCTGATCAGCTTACCTCCCGTGTAGGAGAACAATAGTGTCAAGCCGTGCGTGGTCTTCTTTTCCACTCGGAGCAGCAGCAGGTTGGAAATATAGTTGCCGATGTGCGGGCTGATCACGCTCACCGAACTGTAATAAGGGAACGGCAGCAAGGACTGGCTGCGCGTGATCGTCGCCGCGCCCAGCGCGCCAGGCACAATTCCTGCATACGGATTCCTGACATTGTCCATCAGCGCCCGGCCAAGCGACAGGTATTGGGGATCCAACTGGTTGAAATTGTAAGCGCTGGTAATAAAGTGGTTTCCTTTGTTGCCGCTGTAAGCGGCTTCCACCAGCCAGCGCCCGGGAAGTTGATGTTGCAACGACAGATTCCACTGCTGGGATATGGGCGTGCTGTTCAAAGGCTCGGTGAACTTGATGGACTGCCCCAGAAAGGCATCGTCTCCCCCCGCCACCCCGAGCGGCTGCAAAGGTGCATAGGGGAAGCCGTCCTTGAGCTGAAAAGCCGGATAGTTGTAGTCGTTGCCCCTCGGCAGGTACGAGGTGGTCATCGAAGAGAACCCGGTGCCCTGGCTGCCGAAACTGCCGCCCGAATAAAAGATAAACGGATAGTAAATGCCGTAGCCGCCGCGCAACACGGTGGAGCCTTCTCCAGAAACGTCCAGGGCGAAGCCGAAGCGAGGGCCGAAATCGAGGTGATCCTCCGGACGCCACTGCCGAGGTTGGCCTCCTACGCCGGCATATACCGCTCGCCCCATCAGCCCGGAAACCGAACTCCTGCTTTGCATGTCGAAGTTCATGAGACGGTTGTGCCGCTCCACCGGCTGCTGCTGGAAGTCGTACCGCAATCCCAGGTTCAACGTCAGCCGGCGGTTCACCTTCCAATCGTCCTGAACGAAGAAAGCGGTGTTATACGCGTGCATCGAAATGCCCTGCGAGACGTCCACCGTGGCGCTCCGCACCGCGCCCAGCACCAGCGATGCCACGCTCGATCCGGTCCCCGCGGGCCTCAAGACGTTCCCCGTCAGAGCCGCCGTGAAGCTGAAATTCCCTGAAGGGTTCGACGTTTGGCGGTTGTCGCCGCGCAGCAGCCTGTGCTCGGCGCCCACTTTCAGGGTGTGGTTGCCCCGCACGTGGGTCAGCAGGTCCTGAAAGTTCCAGTTCACCGTACCTCGTTTGCCCACAATGCCGTAGCCTACACTGGTATATCCGCTGATGCTCACCGTAGGAATCACGTCCGGGGGCACAGTGTTCGGAAAACCGAGCTTCCGCGGCCAGTCCTGTCCGTAGCTGGCGTCGGCAAACGTGAAGGCTTGCCGCACGATGCCCACGCGCAGTTCATTGATCAAGCGGGGCGAAAACGTGTGCGTGTCCGAAAGGACGACGTTCTTATTGGACATATCATCCTTTCGGCCGAATATATCGCCCGGAAAGATCACCTGTTTCTGGAAAGGACGGTGGTCAAACCAAGACACCCGGAGGAAAATCGAGTTGCGGGATCCAAGGCGGTGATCGATGCGCCCGTGATACTGCTCACTATCGGTGGTCGGCACGATCTCAGTTTGATAGTTCCGGCTGTTCGTGAACGGATCCGCCGGCGGATAGTTTGGCAGCGGAATGAGTTCGAGCACTCGCTGGGCCACCGGATCCAGTCGCTGCGGCGGAATGATATTGCCCGGGAACAGATCTCGGATCACTCCTGAACCTGCGGGGTTGGGTCTGGTCGTCTGAGGATCGTAAATGGGAATCAACGCGCCGGTCACATCCCGGGTGTTGGAAAAATCGCCCTTGCGTTCCGCCGCAACCGGCACGGTGGCGATGCGGGGCGATCCCTGCCGCACCCGGTACTGCTCGTGATTGAAGAAAAAGAAGGTGTGGTCGCGCCGCAAGGGTCCCCCCAGTGACACGCCAAACTGGTTATAGCGCAAGCGCTCCCGGGTGGCGGCGAACGCATTGCGCGCATCCAGCTTGTCGTTGCGCACGAATTCATAGGCCGTCCCGTGGAACGCGTTCGTACCCGACTTCGTCACCAGGTTCACCACGCCGCCGGCAGTATAACCAAACTCCGCCGACATGGCGCCGCTCTGCACCTTGAACTCCTGAACCGCATCCACCGCGGGCGGCACCGCCACCTCGTCGATCCAGGTGAGCACATTGTGGTTACCGTCCAGAAGCTGCCCGTTCATTCCGCCCGGACTGTTATTGATGCTCATGGTCGATATGCGCACGCCCCGGTCGGCGAACCCGTTGTAGCTGGGACCCACGGAGGTCCGTACCCCCGGCGTGTAGAGAGCCAGAGCCAGCGCGTTCCGGCCGTTCAACGGCAGATCCTGAATGCGCCGGCTTTCCACCACCGTGCCCAGCGTCGCCGAGCTGATGTCCGCCAGCGGCGCTTCCCCCACCACCTGAACGCTTTCACTCAACTCGCCGACCTCCAGGGTGAAATTGACAACCGCCTTCTGATCCACTTCCAAAGTGATGCCGCTGCGGACCGCCTTCTTAAATCCCGGCGCCGTGGCGGTCACTTGATACTCCCCCACCGCTAGACCCGGCGCAGTGTAGAAACCGGCGTCGTTGGTCGTGGTGGTGAATACCGTGTTCGTCTCCACATGGCGGATTTCAATCTTGACTCCGGGCGCGAGCGCTCCCTGCGTGTCCGTCACCGTGCCCGAAATCGTTCCACGGCCTTGCTGCGCCGGCAAGAGCAGCGCCAGCGCAGAGATCGTCAGCGCCAATCCAAGCAGTTTCGTTGTCATGGGTAGACTCCTCCTTCGAGTGCCAAGTTAACCTCTCTTTGCGTCCTGCCGCGGCGCTCCTGCCGCAGCAATAGAATCCCCAGGCTGTCTGCAAACTCCGCCTCCCGGCGCCGCTGCGGAAACCAACACGCGGCATATCCCATAGGCCAGCGGATGCAACAAGCCCATCAACACAAAAAGCCAGTTGTATGAAAACGCCTCCACGACCCTACCCGTGAGATTCATGAACAGTACACCGCCCAACCCGCTCCCCAGCGAAACAATGCCGGAAACGGATCCCACCGATTCGACCGGATAAATATCATTCGTCATGGTCATCAGGTTGGTCTTCCACACCTGGTGGCAGAAAGTGATTCCGCAAATCAGCGCCAGCACAAGCGTCGAAGAGGATGTGTAGGCGATCGCAATGCTGGCCGGCATGAACATCACGCTCGGCAGCATGGTCAGGTAGCGCGCCTCCAATACCGTGCGCCTGCCCCCCAGTAATCGCCCGGAGATATAACCTCCGGCCAGCGAGCCCAGATCGGAGGTGAGATAGGGCAGCCAGGCAATCATGCCCACCTCAGCGAGCGTGAAGCCGCGCTGCTCTACTAGGTACTTCGGCATCCAGAACAGATAGAACCACCACACTGGATCCGAAAAGAACCGCGCCAGCAACAACCCCCAAACCTCCCTTTGTTTCCACAGATCCGCCCACCGCACCGCTGGCGCCGCTGGTCTCCCCCTCTGCGCCTCGCGGATGTGGCGTAGCTCGCCCTCGGTTAGATACGGGTGCCTTTCCGGAAGCCGGTACAACAAAAGCCAGAAAGCCACCCAGACGAACCCGGCCGCACCGGTCGCCACAAACGCGAACCGCCAGCCATGCCGTAGCGTCAGCCACGTCACCAGCGGCACCGCAATCACGGCGCCGATCGCCGAACCGGCGTTCACCAGCCCGTTCACAAAGGCGCGCTCCCGCGGCGGATACCACTCCGAGATCGCCCTCGCCGCGGCCATGTAGTTGCCCGGCTCCCCCACGCCCAACAGAAACCGAAACAAGCCCAACTGAAACGCACTCCGCGCCGCCATGTGGAGAACGTTGCTCACGGACCACCACACCACGAATGCCGCCAGTGAAAACCGCGTGCCCCAGCGGTCTACTAACATCCCCGACACTACGTACATCACCGTGTAGGCCACCAGAAAAGCCTGTAAGATGTTGCCGTATTCCACCGGAGTGATATTTAGCTCTGTGGTAAGCACCGGCGCGACCACAGACAGCGTCTGCCGGTCGACGTAATTGATCACCGTCGAGGTGAAAATCAGCGCGGCGATGTACCAGCGGAGATGGCGGATCTTCATCCTAAGCCTCTATGGCGAGCCTCTTTCGGCCGCCGTTCGCTATCGACTTCCTGTCTCAATGTCATGAATATCTATGCTGATTAATCTATCCAGATGATAATCCGCATCGGCTTTCTCCGGTCCATGAGATTTTGGAAGCGCCGCCTATGACTTTCGACGCGAGAATTCCTGCCGGTACCGCGCCGGGCTCCACCCGGTCCGCCGTCTCATGACATTGCTCATGTACTCCGCGTGCCGGAATCCGGTCCGCTCGGCAATCTCCTGGAGAGATAGTGTGGTTTCCCCCAGGAGCTCCCGGGTGCGGGCGAGGCGCGTTTCCAGAATCACATCGTGCACCGTCTTGCCCAGGGCTGCGCGAAAGTGATCCTGGAGCGCGGTGCGCGACATGAACACGTGGTTGAGCACGCTCTGGACATTTATGCCCTCGCAGGCATGCTCCCGAATGAACCGCAGCGCTTTTGCTACCGCTGGGTCGGCGATCGCCGTGATATCGGTGGACTGCCGGGTGGCCACCTCAACAGGAGGGATCCGTATCTCCAGCGCACCCAGCCTTTCTCCTTGCATCATCCGGTCCAGCAGCCGCGCCGCCTGATAGCCCATTTCCCGCGCGTTCAGCACGACGCTAGACAGGGGTGGATGGGCGAGTTCGCAAGCCACATCGTCGGCGCCCACCCCGATCACCGCCGCCTCCTCGGGGATCGCCACGTCCGCCAGACGGCATGCCGCCAGCAACTGAAGCGCTCTGAAGTCGTGGCAAGCCATAATCCCCACCGGCTTCGGCAGCCGCGCTACCCACTTCGCCACCCGGTCCAGTTCCAGCTCCCAGCGTGCTTCAAGTAACGAACGCGCGCCCTCCACCCTGCCCGGGTAAATCTCGCATGAGTATCCCGCCTCCATTACCCGCCGCCGGAATGCCTCGCCCCGTGGATCCGACCAGTGCTGCCCCGCCTGCCCCAGATAGCCGAAATGCTGAAAACCCCGCTCCAGCAGGTGCTCAGCGGCCAGCCGCCCGATGGCTTCATGGTCGTTGAAAATCAGCGGCACGTCCATGCCCCGCAGCTGCTCGTTCAAATCCACAACCGGAATGTCGGTTTTCGCGACCACTTCGCGAATCTCAGGGGATGCAACCCGGGAAATGATTCCGTCGCCTTGCCACTTCTTGAGCCACCCTGGGACAGGATCGTGCACCGCCCGTTCGCTGAAATAGACCGACCACGGCGCTGTTTCGCGGATATAAGCGACTACACCGCACAGCAGTCGCCTCCCGAACGTAGTCGAGGTTTCGACAATCAACGCCACCCGCGGTGGTCCAGAGCGCAAGCGAACCCTCCCTGGGCGGGCTTGCCACCGCTGCCGCCCTTCCGGACTCGAACCTTTCCTTCCGCCCATCCGCAGCCACATTATGTCACTCTTCGGCTGCGCCGTGCCTCCGTTGAAAATCATAGCTTCTGGCTTCAAAACCGCATTGCTCCGAGTCCAGCCGTCCCGCTACCTTGAATCAGAGTGAGACACTTGCGAGAACCTGAGAGGACGATTCCCGTCTCGGGGGAAGCCGATGTACTGGTGGTGGGCGCCGGTCCCGCAGGCCTTATGGCAGCCTTGGCCGCAGCTCAGGATGGCGGCTTGAGGGTCATACTGCTCGAACATCGCCCGTTTGTCGGGGGAAATCTTACTTTGGGGCTTCCCGTGTTGGGCTTCCTTAGCCAAAAGGGCCAGCCGATCATCGCCGGGTTGCCCCAAGCGTTCGTGGACCGGCTGGCGGCGGTGTCCGGTGCCAGCGAGCATCGCCCTTGCCCTTTGCACATGAGTCTGACCTTGGTGGAACCGGAAGCCGTGAAAACGGTGGCGTTGGAAATGCTCGGCGAGTTCGGCGTCGACTTGAGGCTATACAGCCAGTTCTCCCAACCCGTCCTCGAGCAGGGCCAGATCAAAGGTGTGATTCTCGAAAGCAAGGGTGGCCGGGAGGCCATCCTGGCCAAGGTGGTCATCGACTGCACGGGTGACGCCGACGTGGCCTACCGCGCGGGCGTGCCGTGCGAAAAAGGCGACCAACACGGCGGCATGCAGCCCCCGACTTTGATGTTCTGTCTCGCCGGCGTGGATACGGACAAACTCCGGTTGAGCATTTGCCATGAGCCCAAAATCTACCTGACCGATTTCATACCCAATGAATACTTCGGCCGGAACCGCCAATTCATCGTCGTCGGGCTGCGCCAGCTCATCGAACAGGCCAAGGCCGCAGGCTTATCCATCCCCACCGAAAGAACCATCATTATCACCGGACTCAGGGAAGGTGAAGCGTGGATCAATATGACGCGCGTAAAGGGCGTCGATGGAACCGACCCCCGCAGCCTCTCCTATGGCGAAATCGAGGCGCGCCGGCAAATCGGCGACATTGTGAAGTATCTGACCTGCTATGTGCCTGGATTCGAGAAGTGCTACCTGACCAAGACCGCGCCTTTCTTGGGAATCCGCGAAACCCGCCGCATCATGGGCCATTATGTGATGAACAGGGATGATATCCTGGGCTGCCGCCGTTTCGGCGACGCCATCGCCGTGGCTAGCTATCCCATTGATCTGCACCGTCCCAATGACGAAGGCTGCACGCTGGAGTGGTGCGGGGATTGCTACGACATTCCCTACCGGTCCCTTGTCCCGTTAGGCGTCGAGAATTTGCTGGTGGCCGGACGCTGCGTCTCCACCACGCATGAGGCCATGGCCGCCATCCGCGTAATGGCGACTTGCATGGCGATGGGCGAAGCCGCGGGCCGCGCGGCGAGAATGGCTGTAATCGAAGGCCGCCCGCCCTCGCAAATCGACGTCGCCCGGCTCCAGCGAGAATTGCTCGCCCACGGGGCCTATTTACGCCAGTGAAATTCAGGCTGGTAGGCAGCAGTTTCGGAACCACAAGTGGGTCCGGGCCGGGTAAGTATCTGACCGCTCAGCGCTAAAGACTCGCCTGCTGAACGGGTCCCAAAGCCTCCTATTTTCGCAGTCCCAAACCAATCCTTGCACTCTTGTTTATCTGAATGTATAATACCTTTCAGATGAAAATCCATCCCAAGGGACCCCAGGCTTCCCGCCTCCGCCAGCGCAAGTTCGAACTGATCCGCCGCTTCCATCTGCCCGAGGACCTTCTGCCCGGCTCCCTCTCGCTCACCCACCGCCGTTGCGGCAAGCCCACTTGCCACTGCGCTCAGCAGCAGGGCCACCCCATTTGGTTGTTGACCTTCATGCGCCGCGGCCAAAAGCGCGTCGAACGCATCCCCGCCGCTTGGGCCGAGTTCGTCCAGCGCCAAGTGCAGGCCGGGCGCCAGTTCCAGGACGCCCTGCGGGAACTCCTGACCATCAACGCGGAACTGCTCGTCCTGTGGCGCCAACAGCAGGCCCGGCGCAAACCCAAAGCGCGATGAAGGGGCCCAGCGCGCAAGGGATGCGAAATTACGCCGCCTACTGCCTGGGCCTGAAGTCGTACTTCGAACAGCCCGGCGACGGCCGTTCTCGACCCCTCATTCCGGCCCGCGACCTGGTCTGGGGGTTGCTGATCAGCACCATCTTGCGCGTGTCCAGCTTTCATCACCTGGAATGGCTGGCGCATTCGCCGGCCCGCCCCGGCTTGGGTCTGAGCCATCCGTTCGGCGAGGATGCTCTGGCCTACTTCACCGAGCGACTGGATGCGGAAGTGACGCGGCTGGCTTTGGCCGCCACCCTCCGGCAGGCGAAGCGTAACAAGGCCTTCGCGAACAGCCCCCGGATCGGCCTAGCTCTGGATGGCACCGCCGCCGGGCGCACCTACAAGCCGCCTTGCTCGCTGTGCCACCCGGTCAAGGACCCCCAGGGTGCCGTGCATGGCTGTCTGCATCAGTTCGTCCTCATCACGGTGGTGGGAGGCGGGCTCACGCTGCCGGTGGATGTGGAGCCCTATGGCCCCGGCGACAGCGAGTACTCCGCCGGCCAGCGGTGATTGAGGCGCGCGGTCAGCCATCTCGGGCCGCGGTTGGCCGACTATGTGGTGGTGGATGGGAAGTTCGCTACTGCCCCCTTCCTGCACCAAGCGGATCAGTTGGGGCTACCCGTGGTGGCGCGCCTCAAAGATAACCTTCCGGAACGGCGCG
>Ga0315298_1009519_pt1 | contig 11980 bp, 12 predicted proteins | sample WHS_1_MG_FD_203077 | JGI IMG/M metagenome (GOLD analysis project Ga0315298, IMG submission 203077) | Extremophilic microbial mat communities from Washburn Hot Springs, YNP, Wyoming, USA - WHS_1_MG | ecosystem: Environmental > Aquatic > Thermal springs > Hot (42-90C) | place: USA: Wyoming... | reverse complement strand
TCAATCTTAATCCTCCCTGCTACCAATCACCCACAGAATATCTGAACGTCTATTATCGACTGATTCTTGTTGAAGATGAGAATGATACTACAAATAATGCTTGGGTTAAAGAGCAGTTTCTTTTGGACATTGACAGAGGTAACAAGCGTTTCTACCAAAATGATAATATTCAGTTGTATCCTTTTAGAATTCAACAGGATCTGGGCGCTAATGGATTTGTTAATTTCATATCAACCGAATATGTTAACCTGGGTTCTAAGGAAACAGTTCACCCCAATGGATTGAATCTTTCTTTGTATTCGGCAAGAAAGATTTATAACTATCCTGACGGTGTTCCTAATCAATATAATCAGATCCAAGATACTTTCTTAAACACCATAGTTCGTGCTGGTCGAACCCGTTATGATTATATGGTTTCCAATCTCCATCCTGATAAATTCACACTTGAGATTGGTGAAAAAGGATTTACGGGTATCGGTAATGTTTTTGGTACTTCTGCTGGTTCAGATTCAAACTACTTTGATGCTGCTTTCTTCCCGTTAGGATCTGGAAGAATGTATGTTTCTGGTAAATGGAATGGTGCGGATATTAAGCAACCATTTCCTTCAAAATTCGTTGCATACATTACAAAAACTGGTCAACTTGCAACCGATATGGAATATCATGTTCGTGAGTATCATCGGTCACCAAATTCTGCACTAGCTTTGTTCCCTCAGTTTTATGCTTATAATTATAACCCCAGTTCTGATATTGGCTATCTTTATAATTCTATATTGAAACCAAACATGTACTCAAAACCAGATAATGTCCATGTTAGTGGATCTCCTGGTATAAGAAAATGGATTGAAGATAGGGCATTTATCGTATTTGATTCAACTGGTATTACCATCTATGACATCTATTATGGAAAAATAGAATCGTGGGATGCTTCAACTACACCCCAATTGGCTGTAACGGATGTTAGAGATGTTAAAGTAGATTCTTACGGAAATATTTGGGTTGCTTGTGCAGCTACTGGATTGTGGAAACTAACTATAACAGAAACCCAAACTACTCTTGTTCAGATTGGTGCACCACCAGGTTGCCAATCTAAAGTTTATGCACTTGACGTAGACAAATTTGGTAACGTCTATGCCATCTTCTGGGGTTTGGGTTTGCATTACACAACTGACGGTGGAAATACTTGGGTTAATGCAATCATCAACTATCCTTCTTTCTCGGATTTTGATGAAGGCGGCACGAATTCTAAATGGCGTTTCTGTTCAAGATTAATCGTCAACCCTCATCGAGATGCACGTAACGGCGATGCTCAGATTTTACTTTTGCAACGAACAGATGTGAATGATGGTTCATCAACTGCAGGTTGTTGGTATGACCAAATTTCAGCTGGTGTAACAGGTATCACGAATTCTACACTAAGAGGACAGTTGACCTTTGTTAGAAATTCAGCCCGTCATCAGACAATGATTGTTGCATCTGTTGCAAATAAATGGTTGTTCTTACCCGAAAGCGGAGATAAAATCTTAAGTATTTCTTTCCAAGACAACTCCGCAGCAACTACCATTAATAATAGAATAGTTCAAAGGGGCGAGAGTAACTACAACGGCGCATTGATTAGACATCTAGAATATGCTTATGAATGGGATTCTAATTATGGCCAATATCGTGAATTTGCTTATATCCCATCAGTAAATTCAGTGAGTCCTGCAATTTTAGACATTGCTTTGAATGACTTGCAAATTATTCTTTTTCCTAGAGGAAATTATGTTAATTGGGATAACAGAGCGCCTTATAACAGTGCAGCATGTTTCATAGGTAAGAATAGGGTAGTTCAATTCGAGGTAACTTACACAGATTATCTAAACTTCTACATGATTTGGGGAGTTCGAGAAAACATCAAAACTTTTAAAGAATGGAAAACCTTCAACTCGACGCTATGGGGGTGGGATGGTGGAAAATGGGTTAAGAATCATCCGGGTTCAAGAACAGGCCACACAACCGTAGAACCTTTCGTCAAAGGACTTAGCCTAAGATTCGAGAACGGACCTTCTTCCACAACGTCCTTTGTAGCAACCGACCAATACACTTTCACTTGCTTTGATGGTTATTACAAGGATAATTCATCTAAGATGTGGATCAAAGACACTGTCTATTACAAACCAAAGTCAGTAGAGACAACTTTTACTCCACCTAAAGTTAGTTTGTATGATCGTTCAAGTCAGATTGGGATTTTGAATAGTCCCGACATTAACGTAGACTGGAACATTGACCAACTACCAGATACCACTTATGATGGTAGGCCTTTGGTGTTGGATGGTGACCAATATTATCACTATGTAGCATACTTAAACTACTTTGAAGAAGTAGGCCAGTATGGTATGAAGGATGAAAAATTTAACCAACCACCAACTTCTATTGAAGGCTCTCTGTCCCCTTCTCTAGACCTACCAATCGTCTGGTCAGGAACAGGTGATTCAAAAGCTACAACTTATTTTGATGGCGAAAGTGGAATCTTCTACGCATCACAAACTCGTTATTCAATGGGTTCAGATGTTTTCACCATTGAGATGTGGATCTATCCTTCATCCTTCAATGTGACGGAACAAGTTCTAGTCGATTTTAGAGGAGCTCAGAACGAAATAGGTAGGCTGGCTTTAAACACCAACGGCCAACTTGCATGGTGGAACGGTTCTTCAGAATTTGGTCAGACAGGCCCTTCTGTTATTGCCGATTCTTGGAACTTCATTACACTAGTTCGTAAGGCAAACAATGCTTGGGAAATGACGTTGAATGGAACATCTGTTGCAACTTGGACAGATTCGACAGGCTTCGCCTCAACTAGACCACTACATATAGGTAAACGTTTTGCGCGAACCACAACTTGGACAAACGAAAATGGTTCAATACCTACAACCAAGTTTGCCAACCCTTCAGGTGTCATGTGTGCCGAAGCTTTTGTTCCTAATACCACAAATACAGCAACCCACGACTTCTATCAATATAAGACTCTTCAGTCAGGTACTTATACCTCAAGCATTTTTGCCAAGAAGGGAACTCGACGTTACTTCATGTTGAGAACAGGAATCAACGGTTCGGATATTCGCTCTGTCTATGATTTTGACACCGATACGTTCGTTACCGTAGGTGCGGGTCATGCTGTAGGTAGAGAGGTTCTTACAAATGGTTGGGTTCGTCTGTGGGTGACTGCTACTGAAAACACAAACAATGTCTCACGATATTTTGCTTGGGGCCCATCCGGAACATCTAACCCAACAACGAGCTGGGCTGGGGATGGAAAAGAAGAAGCGTGTTATGTCTGGGGTGCTATGTTGGTTTCAGGTAATGCGCCAGGAACCTATACGCCTTCAGGTTCAAAAGAAAATCTATGGTTGATGGATAGTGAGAACTTCGGTGGAAATTGGCGAGGCTTCAGAGGAAATATAAGCAACCTAAGAATCACTAAAGGTATTGCTCGTTACAATGGAAACATAAATCCTTTGCCCAATAAACCATTCCAGAATACGGGTAATAATTTTTCAGGAGCTCGACTAAAATTTCCAGGTAACTATCTACAAGGTGCAGTAATAGCTAAGAAAGAACTGGTCGGTAACTGGGAAGTGGTTTTCAGAGATCTAACATCTTGGTTCGGAACAACAGATGGTGGGCGACCCACACTTGTTTTCGGTATTACTAGTTCGCCTACAGTCAACAACCTGACAGATATAGGATACCGATTCTTGGCAGGGCGAAACAACAATCTATTGTTTCAGACCTGGATGGATATATGGGGTAATGGAAACCTAGGAACAGATGTGAACGCTGTTAGGTTCAGAAAGGTAGGCCAGACAATCTTTGTAGACACTAGTAATACCAATGGTATCTTCTGGACACAGCGATATAGTTACACCGATTTTGCAGGTATTCATTATATTGCTATGTGGCAAGAGAAACCTTCTTCGGATAATGTAAATAGACCTTTGTTTTCGCCTTCGGTTGAGATTGTCACAAACGGTTCTGATTACATTTCTAGGGTAGGTTCTAAGGAATTTGCTTCAGGATCCTTCCATCCTAAATTCTTGGCAGTGGATTCATATTGGGAATCCGATTTCAAGATTGAATTGAATGGTGTCCCCACAACCAAGAATCGTTCTAACTACCAAGCTGAAGCATTGCCTCTTGAAGGTGAAGTTTATCTACACCAGCACGGAACACTAAGATTCCATCCCAATGATGTAGGAAAGACGATCACTGGAAAAGTCATGTCATTGCATGACTGATTTTAGGAAAGCCACCAAAAGTGGCTTTCCTTTTAATTAGGATCTTTTTCTGCAACAAATTCTTTACTTGGAAGCTCTTCTTCAGAACTCTTGACAGGTTGTTCTTTCTTCTTCTTAGTCATTGAAGAAGGATTGAGATAAGATTTCACTGATGCAATATCATAAGCACCTGTGATCAATTTGCAGATTGCCTCAGCTTCAACGAAGGTTACGCTTTCCAGAAGAATGAAGAGTTTTCTCCTTTTCGTCTCTAGATCTTTGTAAAAGGGCGAATCTACGGTGAAATACTTCAATTGTCTAAGTGCCTTTTCCATTGACTGAAAAGGAACCTTATTCTCACTGTTGTAATTGCCTTCGGGCAATTCGATAAACTTATAACTCAAGACTTCTTTCATCAGGCCAACAAGCATCTCTTTGTTCTTGGCCGATTCAAAGGCTTTCCTTACTTGTGTCTCACCGAATGAACCTAGTAAATTCACTAGGTCTTGTGAAATTCCATTACTGGAAAAAACTGTCTTCTGCACAAATTCCATAGTCTGATTCCTTAACTTTAAAGAGTTCTATGTCTGAAAGAATACGAGGCATCTTGCGTGCCACAAATAACTGATATAGTTTATTTATAGATCCAACTGGCTTCTTGTTGAACTCCTCTAGAATGGCTTGCTGGATGTTCTCAGGAATCTTGGTGAAGTCGATCAGTTGTTCATTCAGATCATAGCGTTCCTTGTGGTCACGATAGATTCGTGCAGGGTTTGCATGAAACTCATCTTTGAATTTTTGGGTGATAGGATTCTGCCGTTTGCCCATCACAATCGAATCTGCATCTGAGCGAATGTTGGGAATACCGTCACTAGGATCGCCGGTCAAAATCAATTCTGCAAGCTCCTTCTTAGGATCATCTGTTGTGATCCATTTCTTCATGATAGGAGAATATTGTGAAACACCTTTCTTAAAATGGAGCTGCTTGTAATCTTTGTCTGATGAAAGTATCAGTGTAGGCATGTCACCATACTTCATAGCCAAGACTGCAATAATATCGTCTGCTTCTGCTTTTTCAACATGAATTGTTTTCCACGGAATGCATTCTCGAATCTCCTGTGTGACAGTGTTCACAATGTCAAACAAAGCATCCCAATCTAAGCCCGAAGCTTCTCGTGCTTTTTTACGATGCGCTTTGTAATGCTCAAAAATATCACGACGCCAATATCCGTTCTTAGAATCAATTGCAAGGACGGGCGCACCAAATTTTGAACCAAATTGCTTACGATATGAGAGCAACGTCATGAAGATCATAGAGCGAGCTAGATCTTTATTGATGCCATTCTTCTGGTTCTGAAGGATTACAGAGAACAAGGTTTGGGAAAGGTCAATCAGTATCATACTTTAGTCTCTCCAATTTAGATTATGATTGCTTATTATAAAAACAAAAGGGCTAGAAAACTAGCCCTTTCCTAAAAAAGAACAGGATTACTGTTCTCTATCAGTCATCTTCTGCAAGAGACTTGAAGAATGCGAGATCGTCGTCATCTTCTTCGGCATCTTCTGCCTTCTTGGACTTAGCTTTTGGCTTGTCGTCCTCTCTTTCCCAAGGAAGGCTTTCTTCTTTCTCTGAAGACACCCCATATTCACGACCAGTGCTGCGAGGAGCTTCTTGCTCATCTTCATCTTTAGATTCTTCCTTTGTAGATTTCACTTCTCCCAACACTTGAGCAAAGCGAGCCTTCAATTGCTCATAGCTCTTGAACTTCTTTGGATTGGTGAATTCGCTAAGGTCATACATTTTCTCCAGCACTTCCATTAGCTTTTCTTCATCACCATCATAGAGATCGGAAGCTGGTTCCACAGTTGTGTCATCGTAGTTGCGATAACCGTCTTTGTTCTTGATCTTGAGTTTAACCACACAACCATCGAAGAAACCAAAAGGATCTCGAGGATCTTCACCATATTCTTCTGGTGGATTCATGGCTGTAACTAACTTGTCATAGATTTTCTGACCATAGCCAAACAAGAAGATCTTGCCTTCGTTCTCTGGGTTTTTGGGATCCTTGATGACAAGAATGTTGCTAATAAAGCGAAGGCGACGCTTGCGCTCACGGACAATTTTCTTATCATTTTCAAAACCACTATTCCAAAGTTCTGAATTTGAATCACACACCGGACATTTTTCACCAATAGTGGTTGGACATTCTTCAATGAACCACTTAGACCCTACTTTGAAACCATGACTGTAAGACTTGACGAAAGGTAGATCTTCTTCTGTCTTGGATGGAAGGAAACGAATTACTGCAAATCCGTTACCGTTACTATCAACAGTGGGTTGCCAAAAGCGTTCATCTGAAACTTGAGATTCACCTTTTTTTGTAGAGGCTTCTTGGACTTTCTTTAGAAGGGCTTGAGCTGTGTTGCGACGAAGTGCTGATCGATTGATTGTCATCTAAAACTCCTTTTCTTAAATCTGAACCACGAGATGCAATGATGCAAATGAATTATAACATGTCTGATCCACGTCTGAAATAATATACCAAGATATCTATGCGAAAAATGGTTTGGCAATTTTAGATATCTTGGACTTCTCTGGATTGAAGAAAGACTTGTATTTTTCGATACGTAGTTTTTCATCTTTCCAGACAAGATCATTGATGTGCTTTGAAAAATCTAAGAGGTAATCCAAAGCACAATAAGTTTCTATGTTTATTTGTTTGTTCAATAACATTCTTCCAATCGGCGGAACTTCGAAAGGTGTTCTAACTTTCACCGCACTAATCATATCGGGATATTCTTCTTTGATTGAAGAAAGATGGTTCTCAAAATTATACCAAAACCCAGTGATGTCTGCATTATGGCGATGTTCTGCCTTCTCTGCTTCTGGTGTTGCAATTTCATTCAACCAACAAACCTTGTTCTTGAATAGTGCTACAAGACGATTCTCAAGTGTCTCTCTTGTTGCAAACTTCCGACCAATAGCGTTAGCTAAAACAAGATACTTTCCCATGGTTGAATCGTCAACACGCTTAGGTCCGTAGGTCAAGTAATCATAGGTTTTTTGGGAAAAGTGCAATCTCATCCCAAGAAAAACTTGATATAATTCTTTACCTGTCATTCAAACAACACCTTAGGTCTACTTGTTTTCTTCAAAAGACCTTGTTCTTCACCTTCAACACGTATCTTCTCTTTCAGAGATCCTGTGATATAAGGTGCAATCCAAGCAGGGTCCCAATCTAATTTTCTAGCAAATTCCAGTGCTGCTGAGATAAAGTCAATTTTCTTCTCCAAAGCAATTTTCTCAATCTCTTCTACTACATTGATTTTTTCAATGAGATCTTCTGTAGAAAGTGTGTCTTCCGATTCTTGCTGTTCTAACATAGTGTTTGCTCCATTCTGGTCTGACAGTTTCGTTGTGGAAATGAGTAGCTCCCTTTGTAGGGTCTTCGTATCTTCCTCTGAGGATATTATAGGCTATTCTTAATGACACCGCATCGAATTTCTTCTTGGATTTGTTCTTGCACATTCCCGAAAACTGACAGATGTTCTTTGTCTTTTGATTTACAACATCACAAACAGTGCTTGGGTAATACTTGCTCTTGGTGCGATTTATTATTACCGAACCAATTGCAATTTTCCCCTTCTCCGATTCTCCTCTGGCCTCATCATAGATGACCTTAGCCATGCAAAGCATTTCTTCGTTCATCTTAGATGCCATCACCTTAACTGAATTAGGAACATCGCCCGACCCCGCTTTTCTGTTAGGCACAAGAATAGCAAAGGAACATAAGGCAATGATGAACAAGAATCTAATAGCCGTACTTTTCCCAAAAGTTTTTTCGGATTGCAACCAACTCTGATCTCGGTGTGTCGTTCTCATAGAAGTTAAAAATCTGAACAAAGCCCTCGCGGTTTACCATGAAGATTTTTTGTTCCTCAACGTCTATCCCCAAGGTTTCTTTGATCATTATAGCATAGAAAGCGAGCTGCTGTCTATAGGAAGAAATGTCTTTCTTAGACTTCCCGCTTCTGGTATTTTTGTAGTCGACAAGAGCAATCTTACCTTCTCTTGTCTTGCACAACATATCAAACCTTCCTGCTATTCTAAAAGAATCAGACCAGACAGGTTCTTCCATGTAAAGAACTTGGTCAACGATCTTCAGTAACCTGGGTTTTGCTACCCTGAACATCTGTTCAGCTTTCTTCTCTTCGAGTGTCTCAGACGTCTTGGGTTCGAATTCCTTGAGCAAACACTCAAAGAGATAATGAAGATGAGAACCTATGTCTGTGGATTCTTTTACAATACGATCTGCATTTTCTGCACCTATCCTGTCACGCCATTCTTGGAGCCAAGTGTAATCACCATAGGCACCAAGAATAGTGGTAACAGAGGGATAGTCTCCATGAGGAGTAACATAGAATCTTCCGATTCCTTCCTTGTTATATGTAAGCATCAGATGTGCAATTTACGAAAATCTATTTTTTGTAGAATTTTCATGTTATGGTTCGACATATTGCCGACCTCAACATAACGCCAAAATGCTCTCACCAGAGGCATGGGACTTGGAGTCACATAGGGGAAACAGATAGGATCAAGCTTTAGACGAGTAGCAGCAATGCTACATCCCAACTTCTTGTCAAAATTCTCATCCTTAGAGCACACTGAAATCCCCACACTTGCAACACGCTTTTCATAGTCGATCTGAAAGGCGTATGTTACTCCACCTCTGGGTTCAATCTCATCCACTTCCTTATTCAGATAGCGACTATAGCGAAAGATAACAGGTGAGATTTTGTAGTTTGGATTTGGTTTGGTATTCCTTTCTTTCTCAATCATATCTATTCGCTTTTCTAGATTTTTGATCATATTAAGAAAAATGTTGTTGTTCTGGGACATGAGGTCCAAAACTTTAGCAACAGCCTCATCTTTCTGCATCTTCTCTTTCCTTTGCTTGCCTATGAAACTAGGTTGAACTAAAACTCAATATAAGGATTCCCGACCTGAAAAACTTTCAAACCCATGCTGCGCCACATCCGAGTAACCTGAGGTCGATCATCAAAGACCATCTTCACATCATACTTCGGAGCAACATCTCGCCAGAAGATTTCAGACTTGATGACAGAATCCTTACGATTGTCACCAACATCGCGCATGAAGAAGTCATCATACTTGATCCCATGGTGAATCAACCATTCTTCAGTTTGAGGACGACAAATACCATCTCGTCCAGAGAGAACAACAATCTTCCAGTCTCCGGTGTTTTTCAGGGCCTTCACAATTGAAGAAACTTCTTCATCCAACTTGTCTTGACCAACCCTGTCCCAGTCATAAGGTCCACGACCCCGATTCATCTGAGCCAATGTTCCATCGATGTCCACAATGACAGCTTTGGGTTTATCGGGGCTACCTTTGTATTGTCGGATGTTCTCAGCATACCATTGCTCAAACTGATGAGCCAAGACGGAAATACCGACACCATTCTTGCGCTTAGCGTCGCGCTTCAAAGCTTCCTCGAAGGAAACAGTGAAGCTTTTGATCTCAACCTCATAACCGAGGTCTGAGAGTTTGGCAATCAACGATTCCCGCCGAACACGGTTCAGATTAGTATCTGAGATGATGACATTGATACCGTGCTCAGCAGCCATCTTGAGCATGGAATCTGCACGTTCAGCGACTTCCTTTTCCCACTTCCAATTCCATTTGTCCCACTCAAGTTCCGAGGAGATTCCTTTCTCATTAAGGATCTCCTTGCGGATTATGTCCCTTTCGATCTGTTGCCAAGAAACGCCCTTATCGGCTTCTTGAAGAATGAAGCTCTTTGCCCAAGTGGACTTTCCCGAAGCCGAGACGCCCACGGTTACGATTGCTTTCATGTCTTTTGCTCAGATAAAAGCGTTTTCGTATTCAACACTCACACAAAAATCAACCAATTCTTCCTCAGACAGATCTTTAGGAGCACCATATACTTCGGCAACGAAATCCAAGCCCCTAGAAAGAATCTCTTCACGAACTTCTTCTTCCAGTTCCGTCACAAAATTTTTCACGATACCCATTCCAAAACTCCTTTCAAGGACTTACTATATGACCAAATTATATGATGTGCTTTAGTGCATGTCTACAAGAATCAGAAAAGAATTTCTAAGTCCCGTAGGTGCCCCACTCAGGCATACCAACACCACGATCGATTTCTTCCAGACGTTTCTGGAGTTCGAACACTTTATCGCCAAACTCACTACGATCTTCATCTCGACCAGTGAAGCTACAAGCCCAAGACCAATAGCGACTAGCTGCTTTCTTATGACCTTGGTCAACAAGACGTTGCCAGACAAATGAAGATTCGCTATTCACAACAGCCCTTGCGGGGTTCGCAATCTGCTCAGAAATTGCATCTTCAACTTTTTGACGAACCTCAATTTCGATCTTGTCCATGATTTGTTCCTCATCCAACACAATTTCATTGTATCGGGTTTTAGAGCCTCGTCTACATAAATATCCGAGAAGTCTGCAAACTTAAAAGGTTTTTGATGGAATATCCAGTTGACTTAGTCAAGTTACTAACAAATTTACCAGCATCTTTCAGTTTCATAGCCAGTATTGTTATACTAGTTTTAGGTCTTTGGTTGAAAGTCAAGAAAACTGACTATGAAGGGAAAAAATCCGAGAGCGACATTCAGGTCGCTCGGGTAGAAAGCCTGATGAGGCAGATCAATCTTCTTAGTGAAGAACTTGATAAGACCAGAAACCAACTAGCTGATCTCCACAGGCAAAACCTAGAACTCATGCTTCAACTCCGTGAAGCTAACAAGAGAATAGGCCAACTAGAGATTGCACTAGAAAAAGCATCAGTTGGCATTCAAAATGACATTTGACGTCTTATGACTTGCCTCCAAGGCAAGTTTAGCCATCAGGAACTGAAATTTTAAAATCCTAGGATAAACTTCAGGATCAGCAACCTTTTCACCATACATCTCAATCATCTTTTCGATGATCTCATCTACAGTGAAGATGGGTTCAGGTTTGGCATTGACAATTTCAACGGGCGGAAAAGAACTTATTCTATTCATGGTCTTCAAAATGCTTGTTCTTCATCTCTCGCTTTTTGTCTTTATGTTTGCCTGCTTTCTTGGTCACAGCAAACACCACTAGAAAGTTCCTTTGCTTAGGAACTTTGATCTTGATGGTTTCCTTCTTTTTCCTAGCCATGGCTTGATCCAAAAAATTCCACAGTAACGTCTTAGGGTTTGTAATTACGAACTTTACGTTTTTCTTTGAAATCAGAGATGAGCATTCCAACCAAGCAAACAATCCCAACAACGGCACACAGAACAACGCCGTCGTTCCATTTGCCTGGTTCTTGCATCCACAAGATGAAATTCTGAAACATCTCAAGTTCCCCTTGTCTGTTGATGACTAAATTTTATCAAAGAATCAGAGCATGTCTAGAATTTTTAGGCCTATTTTTTAACCTAACCCCTTCTCATCTTTGAGACATTGACTGCTTCTTCATCAGAGAAGACTGGTACTAGATTAGATTTGTGCATTGCAGCAATGCCTTTGATTTTGTTGCCTGTATATCTCATAGGCTCTTTAAGAGCAGCTACTCCAAGTCCAGTATCTAGGCTAGGAAACCTACGAGGATCCCTACCTGGTGGGTAGGTAAAAGTGCCACTGAGCAACTCATAAGAGGAAGATCTGGGCTTTTTGTCCGCACCATATTTTA
>Ga0315298_1009518_pt1 | contig 11983 bp, 11 predicted proteins | sample WHS_1_MG_FD_203077 | JGI IMG/M metagenome (GOLD analysis project Ga0315298, IMG submission 203077) | Extremophilic microbial mat communities from Washburn Hot Springs, YNP, Wyoming, USA - WHS_1_MG | ecosystem: Environmental > Aquatic > Thermal springs > Hot (42-90C) | place: USA: Wyoming... | reverse complement strand
GCCACTCCGACCCGGCCAGCGGTGGATACTTGCCCTCGACCCCTGTGCCTCCGGCTTGATGACAGGGCATGCAGATGCCGCCGAAAATCAGACTGCCGTCGGGCGGCGGTTCCGCCTCCGTGTCCGCACCGCCGGCTGCGGCTCTCTCGTAGAGCACGTGCGGATCGGCATTGAACGCGCCACCATAGCGGCCCAGGTAGAAACCCATGGCAAAGATCACGACCACGCTGACCACCCAGACCCACCAGGGCGCAGGCTCCATACCCTCGGCGGGCTCTTTCGGCTCGCGCTCGAGAATAGCCTGGTGAATCTGGTGGATCTCGGCTCTCTCCGGCTCTCCCAGGATCGGGGGCAGCGAGTTATCGTCCGGTTTGGTGGGTTCCATCGCTATTTCGCGCCCCCGCGAACCGGATAGGTTCGGTTCATACCCAAAAGATACGCATACAGGTCGAGCGCCTCGCGGGTAGCCACAATCCGGCTGCCCGGCGCCAGCGGCACGTCCAGGGGGTCCACGCTCTCCTTCTCTTCGAACAGCCAGGGGAAGCGCGGCATGATCGAGCCGGGCACCACGGCTCGCGGATTATAGAGGTGGGCCAGGTGCCAGTCCCGGCTGGGCTGGCGGGCGCCGATGTTCAACAGGTCGGGACCGGTCCGGCTGGTGCCGAGCAGGTGAGGCTGGTCGTACACGTAGTCGCCGGGAACCGAAGGACGCCCCCACAGCCGCTTCTGGTCCGCGCCGAAACCCTGCGGGCGGGTTTGCTGGCTGTGGCAATACACGCAGCCCTCGCGGATATAGATTTCGCGGCCGTGAGCCTCTTCGTAGGTGTATGGCCGCAACCCCGGTTGGGCAGGCACGGCGGCCAGTTGCACGCCCGGCACGCCCACCAGCGCGGCCCAGCCCAGAAACAACGTAGCCAGAACCCCAGCGAAGAACATCCAGAGACGTATGAAGATCATACGGGAGTGGCCTCCGTCCACGGAGCGGTTTCACGCCTGGGGCCGGTGTGGTAAATCATCTGAGCGAACAGGTACGCGAATACCAGGTGCCCGGCCAGAATCATCATCCCGCTCACCGACCGCATTCCCAGCCAGGGCCGCGTCAGACGAATGACCTCGACAAAGGGCCGCGCGGGGTCGTTCATCGCATAGCCCTGTAACACTCCTCCGGTGCACATGGCCACCACATAGATGCCGATGCCCGCGGCCGTCAGCCAGAAGTGCAGCTTGATCAGCTTCGGTTGCGGCCAGTTCCATTTGGCGACCCGCGGGGTAATGTAGTACATGGCGCCGAACAGGATCATGGTGAGGAAAGCGTAGACGCCCAGGTGCGCGTGTCCGATCGTGTAGTGGGTGAAGTGCACTACTTCCTGCATGTCGCGCAGGGCTTCCAGCGAGCCCTGAAAACTCACCGCCGTATAGCACATGGCTCCCACGACGGTGAAACGCAGCGTGGGGCTGGTCCTCAGGTAGCGAAAGTTGCCGGCCGTGGTGAGGTGGTGGTTGACCGCCACCGCCATCACCGGAATCACCATCAGGACGCTGGCAATGATTGAGATAGTCTGTAGCCAGGTGGGCACGGGCCCGCCGACTAAGTGGTGTATGCCATTCCAGTTGTAAAACAGCGCGAATGACCAGAAACCAAGCAGCGAAAGATAGTAACTGTAGATCGGCCGGCCGATAACCTTGGGAATAAAGTAATAGGCCAGGGCAAGCCCGATTGGCGTGAACCAGACAGCCAGCGCATTGTGCCCGTACCACCAGTTGACTGCGGCGTGAGTAACTCCCGAGTAAACCGGCAAATTGGCCACCACGTAAAGAAACGGAAACCAGACCACGGCCGCCACGGCGTACCAAAGGCTCACATAGAGGTGCGGAACCGTGCGCCGGCGAAAGGTCTGGAGGATCGAGGCCGCGAACAGCAGAAAGGCGGCGGCGATCATGCCCGCGGCGGGCAGCGGGTATTCCAGCCATTCGACGCCCCGGCTGTAACCGAACAGAATGGCCCCCGTGCCGTAAATCAAGCCCAGGTTCCAGAGCGCCGCCGAAGCAATCAGTGATTTCCGCAACTGGACCGGGACCAGGCAGAGCCGGGAGACCAGCCACAGCAGGCATCCGGCGCCCGCCAGGGATGCCCACCCGTAGGTCACGGCATTGAGGTGCGCCGGACGCACGCGCCCAAAGGTAAGCGGCGCGACCCGGCTCAGCCAGTCGGGCATATCGAATTTGAGTGAGGCAATCAGGCCGAGCACCGTACCCACCAGCAGCCAGACGACTCCCGTGGTGAAGTACAGCAACACGGGCAGAGCGGCGGCTTCATCCAGACTCCGCCGCCGGGAAACGAGGTCGGCGTTTTTCTCGCCGGGAGCGGAGGTCACAGTAGGGCATGCTCCTTTCGAGCCGGGAAAACCTGATCGGTGGGCGCTCCAGCGGGCTCCTCCTCATCGAAAATCACCGAGGCGCCGGCGCCGCCCGGGTCGAGTTGGCCGTTTCGCACCGCCCAGACAAAGGCGGCCAGGGCCAGAGCGGCGCCGCACAACGCAACCAGCACCAGCAGGAGCACAACGGGAGGTATGGTCATTGGCCAGTTCCAGAAATCGGCATCGAATTATCTTCTCTGTGATACACCGATCCGCTCGCCAGTTCAAGTGGAAAAAAAACGGCGCCGGTTGGTTCAGCGGGCGCCGGCGAGCCGTGATGCAATCTCTTCGTAACTCAGCCGGCCCGGGTGGTAGAGCCTCACGATACCGGCCCTATCGATCAACACCAGGGTCGGCGTCGTGCTGGCTCCGTAGACCCGGAAGTTCTCTTCGCTGAGTGGGACCGGCATGGCGGAGGGATAGAACTGGCGGCGAATCCGGTCAATGTAGGGGGTCTCCTGCCCGGGCGCGGCCTCCTCGCCGCGGTCCACGTAGCCGTAACGCTGGGTTGGCCCTATGACTACCAGGCCTTGGGGACCGTAGGTCTCAACCAGCTTTGCCAGCGCCGGCGCCATCGCCTTGCAGTCGCCGCACCAGTGGGCCCAGAAAAACAGCAGGACCTGCTTGCCCTTCAGCCCGGCAAGAGGCTCCGGCTTGGGGCCCAACCATTCACCCGCTTCGAGCGGCGGCGCGGGCTTGCCTTCCAGACTGAGCAGATTGATGTTCTTCTGGATGCGCGCTCGGATGGAAGTGCCCCCGTACTTCTCCAGCTCGCGTTGCAGGTAGGCGACCGCTCCGCCGCGCTCGCCGCGCGCGGCCATTACCTGAGCGCGGACTTCGATGGCTGCGCCCACCGCGACCGGCAGATGGCGCTCGCCGTCGACCGGCCGGCCGGCGGCGAGTTCATAGGTTTCCGCGGCGTAAGTATCGGCCCGGTCCAGCTCGCCGGCGGCAAGTGCGCCCCGCCCCAGCCAGGAAAGCGCCTCGATCATTTCCGGCGTCACTCCATGCCTGGCGCGATACGCGGCGACAATCCGTTCGCCCCCCTCGAAATCCTTCCGGGCAATGGCTGCACGAATGTCGGAAATGACGCTGCCGGCCGCGGCCGCAACTGCGCCGGCCGCCAGCACCAGCCGAAGAATCACCATGCATCCAGGATATCTAGTGCGCAGCCACGGCGGAACGGGCGTGAATCTCCTCCAGCATGCTTCGGACTGTTACTCGGGAGCGATCGAACCCGGCGTTCTCCAGTGCCCGCAGCACTTCATCGAGATCCCCGGCGTAAGCCGGAAATTCGACGATCGTGTCCGGTTGAGCCGCATGGTCGATCTCCGGGTTCACCGGGAAGCTCAACAATGCCAGGGTTTCCAGCAGATCCTCGAGACCGGAAGGCTCGACGGAGATCGACACCGAAATCAGTTCCCCTCCGGCGCCGCACAAGGGCGGGTCCGGAGCGGGAGTCGCTTGCCAGACGCTCATGGGTCCTCCAGCATCCGGCGGGCTCGGCCCACAAAACAAAAACCCTGCGCCAAAGGTCGCAGGGTCATTTTCCGAAGCCGACTCGCCTTTAGCACTTTTTTTCGTGGTTGCAATTAGCTGGGCCCCGAAACCGCAGGTCCCTAAATCAATCCACGTCGGTTTCAATGTAGCACCGGAAGCGCCGGAAAGCAAGAGTCCTGGTGCACTTTCGTGCACTTTCTTGTGCTTCTCGATTCCCAACGGATGATAGAATGCACATTTTCTGAAGAATGGTGAACCCGGGGCCTGTTCTGCTCTGGCTCTCCCTGGCGCCGCTGGCGGCGCAATCGCTGGAAGTGTATTCGGAGTTCCGCCGCGTGAACTTGCAGGGCGCCGTCGTGGCGGCCGACAGGGGTGGACGCCCGCGGGAAATTCTCTCCCCGGCGGTCGCCCGCAACGCCTACGCCTCATTTCACTTGGTGGTGAGCGTGCCCCAGAAGGTCCCCTTCCTCCTGTATGTCGGCCAGAATCCGGAAAAAGCGGTGAGCGTGGAAGTGTACCGCGAGGTGTACATCCAGAGTGGCGGTGAATGGATTCCGGACCGCCTGGAACCGGTGACGCTGCCCGTTCGGGGCATGATGCCTGAGGACGCGACAAGCGTCGCCTTCTGGCTGGACGTCTGGGTTTCAGACCACGGTCCGGCGCGGCGCATCAAACTCGAGCCCCAACTGAATGTTGGCGATCGCTGGATCATCTATCCGATGGAAGTGCGCATCAAGCAGGCGCGGGTGCCTCCCCTGGGAGACCGGCGGACGGCGCAGGCCCGCCTCGCCGATCCCGCGGACACCGCGGCCCGGGGTCCCCTGCGCAGCTATCTGTGCGGAACGCCGGAGGCGGCGGCGCCCGCGCCACTGAGCATCCGGCGCCTCATTGCCCGCAACGCCCGTCAGGACATGGCGCTGGCCCGGTCCCTGGAAGCCAAACTCGGGCGGGAGAAGATCACCGCCGCGATGCTGAACGCGCTCGAAGCCGGCGACCGCCAGACCTGGTGTGCCGCGCCGGTCTATCCCACCGGCCGCGGCCCCGAGTGGTACCTTCGCATCCGCGATTTTCTTCTCCGCGCTGAAGACCCCTGAGTGCTCCGGCAGCGGCTGTACCCCGCAACCGGACTACGGATAGAGCCCGCGCACGCGCGTGGCCTCGACCACCCGTTGAATGCCGAGCATGTTCGCGGCCGTCCGCATGGTGACCTTCCGCTCGAGGTGCAGTTCGAGCACTTCGTTGAAGGCCGTCGCCATGACGGCCTCCAGGCGCCGGTTCACGTCCTGGAGGTCCCACCGCAAGTGCTGCTCGTTCTGTACCCACTCGAAGTACGAGACGGTGACACCGCCGGCATTGCAGAGAATGTCGGGGATCACGAATACGCCTTTCCCGGCCAGAATCCGGTCGGCCTCCGGAGTCAGCGGTCCGTTGGCGGCTTCGGCGATAATCTTCGCGCGTACGCCGGCGGCGTTTTCTCCGTGGATCGTGTTTTCCAGCGCCGATGGCACCAGAATGTCGCATTCCAGGGCCAGCAAGTCCGCCGGCGAGATCGGCTCCGAAGACGGAAAGCCCGCCACCGTGCCGGTTCTCTCCTTGTGAGACATCAGTTTAGGGATGTGCAGCCCGTCGGCGTTGTAGATGGCCCCGCGCGAATCGCTGACCGCGATGACATCCGCTTGTGCGCCGTCCAGCAGATGGGCGGCCACGGAACCGGCGTTACCGAAGCCCTGCACCACCACCTTGGCGCCCTTCACCGGGATCTTCAGGTGCTGGCAGGCGCTCTCGATGGAGTGGAACACGCCGCGGCCGGTGGCCTCATTACGCCCCAGCGAGCCACCCAGGCTGAGCGGCTTTCCCGTGACCACGCCGGGAATCAGGTATCCGCGAGTCATGCTGTAGGTGTCCATGATCCAGGCCATGATTTGCGGGTTGGTGTAAACGTCCGGTGCGGGTATGTCCTGGCCCGGGCCGATGATGGGAAGTATGGCCGTGGTGTACCGGCGCGTCAGGCGCTCGATCTCGTTTTGCGACATGGCCTTCGGGTCGCAGGTGACTCCTCCCTTGCCGCCCCCGAACGGGATGTTGACCACGGCGCACTTCCAGGTCATCCAGGTGGCCAGGGCCTTCACCTCGTCCAGGGTGACGCCCGGGTGATAGCGGATGCCGCCCTTCGCGGGGCCGCGCGCCGTGCTGTGCTGAACGCGATAGCCTTCGAAGCAGCGGACGCTGCCGTCATCCATGCGCACCGGTACGGTTACTGTCAGGATCCGCTCCGGGTAGCGGACCAGCAAACGAATACTTTCGTCCAGCTCCAGGGCGTCAGCCGCCATTTCGAAATTCTGGAGCGCGATTTGGTAGGGGTTCTCTGTTTGTGCAGGCAACGTGGCAAGCACTGGACACTCCTTCTAAGTGGAAACTACGGGGTTATGTGTCTGCGGGGTCGCTAAGGCTTGACCGCATAGCCATTATGTCACATCTTCAACCGGATTCCGGGAAACAGCTCTGGTAATCTCTTTGCCGGTTCTTCAGGCGATCGCGCGCGCAATGGCGAAGGCCGCCGCCGCGGCCAGTCCTCCGATCACCGCCGTCTGCATAGCGCTGCGCCAGGGACGGACGCCGGTAAAACAGCCCTTCACGTAACCGAAACCCACCAGTGCGGCCAGGGTCGCCGCCACGGAAACCCACAATGCGGCGAGAATGCCCGGCAGCACCATGTAGGGCGACAGCGGGATCAAGCCGCCCGCGACATAGGAACCCGCAATCGTCAAGGCGCTGCGCAACGCGCGATTCGGGTCCGGTTCCTCGAGCCCTAACTCGAAGCGCATCATGAAGTCCACCCAACGCCTTCGGTCCGCCGCGATGGCGGCGACAACCGGGGCCACTTGCTCGTCACTGAGACCGTAGCCGCGAAAGATACCGGCCACCTCGTCTTCCTCCTGGGCGGGCAACTCGCGGGTCTCCCGCATCTCCCGTTCCCGTTCCGCCCGGTAGTGCTCGCGTTCGGTGCGGGCGGCCAGGTATCCGCCCAGGCCCATTGCGATGGAACCCGCCGCGACCTCGGCCAGTCCGGCCACCACCACGACCTTGGTGCTGGCGATGGCTCCCGACAGCCCCGCGGCCAGAGCGAATGGAACCGTCAGGCCGTCGGACATGCCGATCACAATGTCTCTGACCACTTCCGATGAACCGAAATGTTTCTCCGTGTGGGGAGCGGTAGGCATGCTCACTATCCTACAATTGAGAGTTCGAAAGCGAGGCTGGCATGACACATCGCGAGCGGGTGATGGCGGCCCTGGAGCACCGGGAACCGGACCGGCTGCCCATGGATCTGGGTACGGCCCGTTTCACCGGCATGGTGTTAGGCGCGTATGAAAAGTTGCGGGCGCGCCTCGGATTCGGCGAAGCGGGCGCCATCGTCGACCGCATGCAGCAGGTGGTCACGGTCGACGAGCGCATCCTGAAACACCTCGACGTGGACGCGCGGGCTTTCTCCCAGGGGGCGCCCGACAAGATCAGAGATGCCGATCTGGACGAAGCCACCTGGCGCGACGAGTGGGGCGTGGTGCGCCGCAAGCCGCCCGGATGCCACTACTACGAACTGGCTCACTGCCCCCTCGCCGGAGAGATCACTCCCGATGCCATCGCCCGCTTCCCGTGGCCCGATCCAACCGACCCGGGGCGCTACCGCGGCTTGCGCGAACAGGCTCGCCGCCTGCGCGAAGAGACCGACTACGCGGTCATGTACAACGCGCGCTACAACCTGGTTCACCAGACCCAGTACTCGCGCGGCTTTGAAGACTGGTACTACGACCTGGGGCAGAATCATGACCTGTTCCGCTGCCTGATGGACGCCGTGCTCGAAGTCATGATCGAGTGGAACCGCCTCGCCTTCGAACAGATGGGCGACCTGATCGACATCGTGGCCTTCGGCGACGACATCGGCTTGCAGGACCGTCCCGTGTGCTCTCCGGCGCTGTACCGGAAACTGATCCGCCCCTACCAGGAACGCATTGTGGATTCCATCCGGCGCCAAACCAGGGCGAAGATCCTCTATCACACCTGCGGGTCGGTCTATTACCTGATTCCCGACTTCATCGAGATGGGCATCGACGCCCTCAACCCCGTGCAGGTGACCGCGCGGAACATGGAACCGGAGCGGTTGAAGGCCGAGTTCGGCGGCCGGATCGCCTTCTGGGGCGGCATCGACAGCCAGCATCTGTTGCCCCACGGCTCCCCCCAGGACGTGCGCGCCGGCGTGCGCCGCATGTTCGACATCATGGGGCCAGGGGGCGGTTACGTGCTTGCCGCCGTGCACAACGTGCAGCCGGACGCCCCGGCCGACAATATCCTGGCGATGTTCGAGGAGGGCCGCCGGTGCGTCTACGCGCCCGTTCCGGCCGCGGCCTGATCAATACCGCCAGATCACGTATCGCAGAGCCGTATTGATTACGCTCAGCGCCAGCGCGCCCAATAACGCCGGCAGACAGCCGTTAACGCGAAAGCCCGGCGTCAGCGCGGCGGCCACCTTCAGCATCAGCGCGTTGATTACCCACAGGAACAGCCCGAAGGTGATCAGCGTGAGCGGAAACATCACGATCTTGAACACGACTCCCACGGTCGCGTTCACCAGGCCAATGATGATGGCGGCGATGAGCGCGTGACCGAAGCCGGCAATCTCGATGCCGGGAATCAGCAGGGCTACCAGCATGAGGCTCAGGGCGCTCAGGAACCAGTTCACGACCAGGTGCATGGGGCGTCTCCGCTTCGATTATCGCTCCGCGCCGTCAGACTTTCGATTCCAGCCGGTGCGCGCCGGAGACCAGTTCCCGCACCTCGCCGCCCGGCAGATGGGCGGTGGCGGTGGTGTTGGGCGGAATGCTCACGTTCCAGACAAACTTCCCGCCGGCGATCTCCCATTCGCTGGTGATCGGCCCGTACAAAGAGTGGTGCTGAGCCTTGACCCACTTCAAATCCCCCGCGGGTTGCGGGCGGAGGAGGATGTGCTGGAAGCCGGGCCGTTCGGGATCGATGTTGATGCCGGCCAGCGTGCGGAACAACCAGCCCACGATATCGGCGCCCAGGAAATACTGGCTCTCGCCGGTCATGGTGGGGTCCGCCGTGTCGTGGTCCCACCGCTCCCACATGGTGGTTGCGCCCTTCGACGCCATGTAGCCCCAGCTCGGGCGCGTGGTCTGCGTGGCGATGCGATAAGCGGCTTCCTGATGGCCGGTTTCGCTCAGCACCGTCAGGATCCACTGTACGCCCATGAAGCCGCAGGTGGTGTGGCCGTCGTGTTGCAGCATCACATCGCCGGCAAGCGCCTTGGCCTCGGCGGCGCGTTCCCTCTCGGGGATGATGCCAAAGGCCAGCGGCAGCACGCGGGAGGTCTGGGTCTTCCGCTCGGTGAAACGCCGGAGAAAACCGGCGCGCACCTTTTCGCCCAGCGCGGAGAACTCGGCGGCGTCCTCGCCCCGGCCCAGCATGCGGGCGTGACGCTCCAGAATCGTGCAGTAGAAATAATAGAACGCCGTTGAGATGAGCGGCTGCGGCGTCGCGCCCACGAAAGGATGGGCCCGGCCGTCATCGGGAGTAGCGCCGTCCATGGTGGTGGCATCCAGCCAGTCGCCGTGATCGTTGAAATCGAAGGTCCCGTCCGGCTTCATGTAGGCGTCGCGCATGAAGCGGACCAGGCGCTTCACCGCCGGGTAGCTGCGCTCGATGGCGCGCCGGTCGCCGTAGAAGCGGTGAAACCATTCCGGCAGGTACACCAGCGTCACCGGCCACACCACGCCCTCGCCGAAGGTCCAGAACGAAGGCGCCACGTTGGGGATCGAGCCGTTGGCCCGCTGCGAGATGCGGATGTCCTCAAGCCAGTTGGCGTACATGGCGGCCGCCCGGTAAGCGAATCCGTGCCCGTCCATGCCGTGGTGTTCCGAAATCCAGGGCATGCGCTCGTCACGGCTGGAGATGTCGAGCGGGACGCCGCGAGCCTCGATGCGCTGGCTCCAGCGCATGATCGAGTACAGGCGGTTCAGCAGGCTGTTGGAACACTCGAACGAGCCCGCCGGGCGCATGTCGGTGTGAATGACAAGGCCTTCGAAGTTGGCGGCGGTGGGACGCCCGGGAAATCCGGTCACCTCCAGATAGCGGCCTCCCTGGCTGGTGAAACGAGGGGTCCACACCTCCTCGCCGCGGCCGCTCAACGTGTAGATGTCCGTCATCAGGGCCGAGCGCGAATCTTCCTTGCGCACCATGCCGTCCGGGCGGAGAGTGCCGGCGCGGCAGAGGCGCACCTCGGTCCCGGCGGGTCCGGTGACGCGCAGGCGCACCCAGCCGTTATAGGTCTGTCCGAAATCCACTACGAAAACGCCCGGGCGCGGTTCGCTGATCGAGACGGGGCGCAGGGTCTCGGTGACCCGCAAGGGCTCCAGCATCTGGGACCGGAGGCGGCCCGCCGGCGCCTCGACAAGCTGCGCGGGACGCCAGCGGCTCTCATCGAAGCCGGGCTCGGCCCAGCCGGCCTGCTCCCGCCGCGCGTCGTAGATTTCGCCGTCGTACTCGTTGTTGGCCCGGATGGGACCGCCGGTGGTGATCTTCCAGTCCCGATCGGTGACGAAGTCCTCAAAAGTGCCGTCCTCGAACTCCAGGCGCACGTTCACCAGCGCCTTCGGATAACCAAAGGTGCGGAACTCCGCCGGCACGCGCTTCCGGTAGGAAAAGAACGGGCCGTTGCCGAGTATCAGTCCCGCTGCGTTGCGCCCTTCTTTCAGCATGCCGGTGACGTCGAAAGTCACGTAATGGACCTTCCTGTCGTAGTCGCTCATCACCGGTTCCATCACGTGGTCGCCGGCTCGCCGCCCGTTCAGGTAGAACTCGAAGTACCCCAGGCCGCAGACATAGGCGGTGGCGCGGCGCAGTTTGCGGGGCACTGTGAATTCGCGGCGCAGCATGCGCACGGGCAGGGTGCGGTACTCTTCCGGGTTCACCCGGTTCCACGGCGCGACTCCAAAGGCGCCGAGTTCCATTGCCGACAACCACCGGTCGGGGGCCGTGGCGCGGGCCACCTGCCAGTCCCGGCCGGTGGGCAGAGTCCATTCCAGACCGTCTTCAAAGCGCACCCGCAGGACGCCGATGAGGCCGGCCGGTCTGGACGCGGGTTCCGGAGTCGTGAAGGGCTTCCAGCGCGTGTTCTCGGCTTCCACGCTGAGAACGTTCTCTCCGCTCCGCAGGCGGCTCTTCACATCGATCGGCTCGGGCCGCTTCCAGCAGTCGTCGGTCCGCACGGGACTTCCCTCCCCCACCGCTACCCCGTTAAGGCTTGCCGAGCAACGATCGTCCGCCGCCAGGTAAAGCTGCGCGGACTTGACCTCGTGGCCCGCCGGCAACTCGAACGTGCGGCGGAAATGGCACACCCCAACCGGTGCGTTCTGGCGCGGATTGCCTTCGGGATACCAGATCCACTGGGCGCCGGGAAGCCACGCTTCGGGCTGCGGAGCCGGCTCATCGAGGCCGATCCAATAGCCGCTCCAGTCGTCCGGGGCCAGCAGACCCATTGTCCACAGTCCCGGCTCGCTCCACTCCGATGCTTTGCCGTCCTGATCCCAGGCGCGGACCTTCCAGTAACAACGCGCGCGGGAGACCAGCGGCGCTCCCGCGTAGACCACGTGAACCGACTGCCCGGATTCGACCCGGCCGCTATCCCACCGGTCGCCTTTGCCCTGAGCCAGCAGTTCCGGTGACGACGCCACCAGAATGCGGTAGGCGCTCTGTTTCAGCCCCTGCGCTTTGGCGCTTGTGGCGCGCAGTTCCCAACTGAGGCGCGGCAATGTTTCATCGATGCCGAGGGGATTTTCCAGATACTCACACAACAGATTCGCAGGTTGAAAAGCAGCGGCCGGCGAAGATTTCGGCTTGCTCTTCGGGGCGGCCGCGACCCCCATGCCTGCCAGCAGGTTCCGGCGGGTGATCATTGGTAGAAAGTTTAGCGCGGTACTGGCATTACGTCAGTCCGTTTCTAATTTCCCCTTTCAAACCGTGCATGCCGTTTTCCGGCACACGGCTTAACG
>Ga0315298_1009516_pt1 | contig 11986 bp, 13 predicted proteins | sample WHS_1_MG_FD_203077 | JGI IMG/M metagenome (GOLD analysis project Ga0315298, IMG submission 203077) | Extremophilic microbial mat communities from Washburn Hot Springs, YNP, Wyoming, USA - WHS_1_MG | ecosystem: Environmental > Aquatic > Thermal springs > Hot (42-90C) | place: USA: Wyoming... | reverse complement strand
ATAAAATAACCTTATGCCAGAATTTGGAGTAGCAACAAAAGCAATTATTTTTAATATAAAAACAAAAAAATATTTAGTTTTGAAGAAAAGCGCCACTGAAGATATTAATCCTGAAACTTTTGATATGCCCGGAGGAAGAATAAGGTTTGGAGAAAAACTAGAAAAAGCGGTAAAAAGAGAAGCTAAAGAAGAAAGTGGCCTTGATGTTGAGGTTTTAGGAATGTTTAATGCCTGGACCCTTGTAAAAGAAGACAAAAATTTTCAGTTGACAGGAGTTGATTTTTTATGCACTACAGAACAAGAAGAAATTAAATTGAGTGAGGAGCATTCAAGTTTTGAATGGAAAAGCGCAGAAGAAATAATTAATGATGAAAAATATCCTGAGTGGTTAAAAAAAACTATCGAAAAAGCAGAAAGATTCCGAAAGTTTTTTTTCTAAAATAATCGCCGTAAATTCTGTTTTTTAAAAAAAAGAATTCTAACCTTAAAAAAGCTATATACTATTTCGAAGTTTGAGATATTGATCCAAAGCTTTTTCCGCCCAAAAAAGTAGTTCTTTTTTGTTCTTTAATAATTTATCGCTATTTTCTATTAAATAATTTAAGTCCGGATCAAAATTATTACCCAATTTTTCTTTTGCCTTAAGCAAAAAATCCAAACCAACCATCCTTAATCCTTTTGCCAAATAAAAGGCTGCTCGATAAATATTGACAATCGCATCTGAAGTATAACTATTTTTATTTAGGCCCATAGTTTATCAAAATAATTTTTAACTATTGTCATACCTCCCCAAATATCTTCTTGTTTACTTCCTTTTTCCAGCAACATCTTTTCTCCATCCACATGCAGTTTTCCTCCGGCAACAACCCACTGATTTTTTAAATCCAAGGTTAATTTTATATAATTGCCGTAATTTCCTTGAAGCTTCAAAATTTCTTCTTTTGTTAGAGCCCTAGCGATAAATTTCATTATCTAATTTTATCACACAACTTAGCCATATTTTGGATAACAACATTTCTTGTATTTTTTGCCGGAGTCGTCTTCCAAATCTTACTTTGCGACTTTTCAATACTCTTTGTATACGTCGCAAAGGGCGATTTTAGGAGGACTTCGCTACCGCAATCTTTCACCCATACTTTGGATAGCAGAATTTCTTGTATTGTCAATCATAAAGGGAAGCACATGGAGAAATATTATTCGAAATAGCCGGTTAATAAACCACCCCATTCAATTAGAGTAAAACCAACACGTCTTACCGAAGACAACCTTTGAGGTGTTAATAAAATAGGTTTCTCTAAACCTTCAAAATCCAAAAAGATTCTGATTTTTGTATCCGGTTCAGGAGTAACCTCAAGTGGAGCCAAAATATCCATCTCTTTGGTACCAAACCAAGTCAATCTTACATAAGGAGTTTTTGGCATCTTTGGTAACCAGAAGTCAAGAAAATCAGCCGATTCCTTTTGATTTAATCCTAAAAGACTTAAATGCTCCCCCAAGGTTGAGGCTAATTTTTTTTGAGGGACTATAAAACCGTAATTTTTTAAATTAGGGTAAATTCCCTTTCCTAAGCCTTCCCAAAAAAGTGAATCATACTGTTTACCTTTATAAATCAGTCTTCCATCCGGATAAGCAACCACATTCCAGCCTTCTTCTTTATATTCCGGCTCACTCTTACGAATCAAAGCTCCAACTTTAACATTTATTTCTGTCTTTTTGGTAGGATAAAGATAGATTATCGGTTTTCCGCATTCCGCCAACGGTTCATAACTGGTGTTTTGAAAAATTTGCCAATCTCCAAGAGGGTCTTTCCAAAGAAAATGATTTGTGTCATTCGCCATTTGCTCAATTGTTTCAATACTCGGCCCTCCTTCATAACTACGGCTTTCCGAATAATATTTATATAATATCTTAACTAAAGTACTGGTCGGTTCAAGCACCTGATAAATTGGATCCCCGCTTGAAGTTTTTCCGACCTCTTTTTTGCTAGAGATTAAAGCTGAGCCGTCCCGGATAATAGGCACGCTATCCATCATCTCCAAACTGCAAGAACTAGCTAATTTTTGGGTAAATGCTGTTCGGTTTTTAAATCCAGGATTTTTATTCAAAAAAATCTCCGGTACGCCATCGTCCTTATAGAAATCTACTTTTAGTTTATAAGAAACAAGCGTGCTGTCTTTCAATTTCAGATAAAGCCCTCGAGCATAAATTTCCTCGCTTTCCAATATTTTCTGGGTATCCTCGTAAATTGGGCCAAATTGAGTATCGAGTACTTTTCGAGAAGCTTTAAGAATATCAAAACTTTCATCTAAAAACCTCATTTTAATAAATTTCTTGTTGCCAGATTCGATTATTTCAGGAGAATTTAATCCTTCGATTTCTCTTGACTCCAATAAAACTCCAGGCAATAAAATCTTATTTACCTCTTTTCTCAACCATTCATTCAAATAATTAATCAAACAAGTATATTTTTTATCTTTACTCTCTATAAAACGAACAAGATAAGCACCACCTCCAGGTCCATCTACCGGAATATAGCTGTTAATTAATGAAGAACCATCAGGAAATTCGGCTACCTTAAAGAATTTTGCCTCATCTGTAAGATAATAAGTAGCCTCCTGGGGCAAATCAGTTTTTTTCTTAAAAACCATAATAGAGGAAATCTCTTGCGGCTTATCCAGCCAAACTAGGGTTGATACCGACGTTACTTGAAACATTGCTGTAGGTGTTGGCAGTTTTTCTGGTGGAACCTCAACCTCTTTTTTACCTGCTTTCAGAAAGAAATACGCTCCCGAAAAAGCGGCAGAACAAACTAACACTCCAATTATTATTCCTAAAAAGAGAATTCTTTTTGAAGAAGATTTCATCACCGATGGTGTAGTCTCTACCGATGGTTTTTCCGATAAATTTTCTTGATTTTTGACTTCAGTTGTATCCATTTTAATGTTCATTTTTATATTACTAATATTCCTTCATTAATGTCAATATCAACAAAAAAGTTTTGGGGAGCAATAGTTTGTAAAAGATCTCTAAGATATTTGGTTTTTTCACCACCACGCATTAAATAATTTTCAGCACCTTGTCTTTTCAAAGGCAAAAAAATCAAAGTAGTTTTATTAGAGAATACGTATCCAGCGACGACTAAATCATCACCTAGTAATAATTTTAATTCTCTGTTAACAACTTCTATTTTAGAAGAAGTATCACTTGGTTCTATTGTTACTTTTAAAGATGGTTTAAAGCTTTTTTTAAGTTGACCATCAAAAAAATCAACACCGTAGAAAAATCTCTCTCCAAGTGACTTTTTATCTCTTTCATTGTCCAAATCTCTCCCTACAAGAAATGTAAGTATAGATTTTTTAGGAGTGGTAATAAAATCTTTTTGATACCAACCAAAAAAATGACCGGTGCTTTCAACATCCCGATTCCCTTCAATTCTTCCTGAATTACTATGGTAATAGAAATGAAAACATTTGGCTTGTTTTAAAAGAGAATATTTTAACAAGGCATAAAGCGACTGAGGACTATCAACCTCGATGCTCTTTTTTGATTTAATTTCAAGTTTATCTAATGCTTCAAGACTTTCAATATCATGAATGTCAGCCAAAGTCATTGGCAAATAGTGGGAAAAATCGACAGAAGCAATTAAAAGACAGTCTGGACCACAATAATTATTGATTTTAGAAATCAAACCGTCCAATTTATCAAATTTAAGCTGTTGACCAATTAACAGAGGTACTATTTTTGCTTCCGGCCAAACTCTTTTAATATCGGGCAATAAATTATAAACCCCATGATCATTTGCCACTAAGCCGTTTTTTTCGGCTAAACCGTCAATTATTTTAGAACCTAAATTGCTGTCAAATTCCAAATTCCCATTTGACAGTTCCCAAGTTTTATCCGAATAAGAAATTCTATATTGGTTGGGTGAAAAATGGTCCGGAGAAAGGAGAATTATTGCTTTAGTTCTTGGTCTTCTTTGAGCTATTTTTTTCATAAATTCCAGTCTTTTTTTTTGAACCACATTATGATGGGGAACTACAATCGCAACTGGTTGTACATAATTTCTTAAGAAATAGTTAAGAAAAGCAAGTAGACAGTTTACGAGAAACAGAATAATCAAAATTTCTTTCTTTTTATCCATACTTGGGATAACAGCATTTCTTGAAATGTTAACCAAATAGGAAACCACATAAATTTACTCCCTTAAGGACTTATACGGCACATCGAAATAATCAGAAAAAAATAGTAAAATATATTCAGTAGGATATAATTAAGAACTATCATTGTATTTTATAAGAGTAAATAGAAATATATTATTGCATAATATGGAAAAAACAACAAACAATATAACACAACCCACAATTGAGAAGAAAAGGAGAAAAACTGTAGATGATTATTTAGGTATAAATGGCTTAATGTTATTAGCTATAGTAGGCGCTTTATCTAGGGGAGGTTTACTTGGGGCTTTTGGTGTAGTAGCCGGAATTAGTGGAATTTACTACTTGATTAAGAGACGCAAAGAATTAAACAAGAGACAAAATTACATCGGTTGGATTTTGGCATTTTTGTGGTTGGTAATTTTTGCAATTACTAATCAACCGCAATAAAATAAAAGCCCTGATTGCCATTATTCAATTTATTCTTCATTATCTCGGTGTTATAGGAATTGTTTTAGGAATAGTCGCAATAATCTTTTCTAACACTTCAAGAGGAGTTGAGCTTTTAATAGGTGGCTTTAGTTTTTTAGTTATTAAGTATCTTATTGGTTTTATTTATTTGGTTTTATGGGAATAAAAGAGAACTTAAATGAGAGAAGGAACAGGCACTTTAGGTTATGTAACCTACTTTATCGGCGGAGTATTTTTGCTTACCAAATCATTGATAAGTTTAAATCCTTAATAAGCTTTTTAAATATTTTAGAAAGATAGTTTAACTGTAAGAAAAATCATAACTAAATAATTAACTAGTTACTTTCTCTAAAAGTTATAAAACTTTATATTTATTCATCATTCTGAATAAAAAAGCTAATTACTAAAGGCATTTATAGATATCTCCAATTATATTATTTAGAATTGTTATCTATCAAATTAGTTTATTTAGTTCTACACACACCGGCCAACTGACCACAACCTCCAGCAATATCCTTTCCCTTACTTAATTGAATGTCAACCGAATATCCATACGATTCTAATACTTTTTTAAAAATATCCATCTTCTCAAAAGAAGAACTCTTGAAAGGTAGCTTTGGTATTTTATTTAACAAATTAAGCGTTATGTCAAAGTCATTTGGATTTAATAATTGAGCCAATGCCTTTGCGTGTTCTATAGAATCATTAAATCCGTGGATCAAAACATAATTTGCAACAACAGTTCTGGAAGTTTTATGAGCTAATAAACGACATTCACGAACCACTTTCGTTATGGGGTAACGTTCGTTTATAGGAATTATAGATGAACGCTCTTTTTCAAAAGGGGAATGAACTGAAAGGTAAAGCTTTATTTTGGTTTTTAATTCTCTTAGTTTTTTTATACCAGATATAATTCCTACTGTTGAAAGAGTAAAAGTATCTATTTTTTTATCATTTGCTAACTCTAAATAAAAATTGACGACATTGTCGAGGTTCAACAGAGGTTCTCCCATTCCCATTATAGCAACCGACCTTATAGGCCTAACCCCTCTAAAAGTAAGGTCTTTCTCTATTGTATAGAACTGATCTATCAATTCTCTCAGCGACAGATTTCGAGGGTTCTTGATTCTACCAGATGCACAAAACTTACACCCAATTGGGCAACCTACTTGGGACGAAAGACAAACAGTCTGAGAATCTAAATATTTTCTGTTAAACAGGCCGGTAAAATGGAAACATATTGCCTCAACTATTCTCCCATCTAGCGTACTTAATACATATTTAAGACTCCCGTCTGAGGATTTATATACATTTTTAATCTCTATACTTGAATATTTAGATAATAATTTAGTGTTCATAAGCAGTATTAAAATTAAAATTTTTATTAGCAGAATACTATCAACTGTTTTTTACTTTCTTCCAATAGCCAACAGCATATTACCTCTCGCCGCCGCTTCTTCTTCTAGGCAAATTTTACTTTCGATTTTAATAAGTTTCTCCATGATATTTTTTTGTGTCAAATTTTCTTCCATATATTTGCTATTTTGAGAAAGCGTTGTTTCTTCCATATTAGGATAAATAGTAATAGGAAAACCATATATTTTTACTAATCGAAAACCTGCTTTTTTAATAAATAAATATCTTAAAGAATGTGGCGTAAACGTCCACATCGGAGGGCAATCTTTTGTAAATTTAATCTGACCTCTTTCCATCACCCTACTAAGTTCTTTAAATTGCCTAGTAACATTACTAAAATAAAGAGCGTGGTATTTGTTAGCTACAATTGCCACCACATATCCACCTCTTTTGGTAACTTTAGCCATGTTTATTAAAGCTTTTCGAGGGTCATCTACGAAACTTAAAACATTATGAAGTAAAAGAACTAAATCATAGGTAGAGGTGGTTAAAAAAACTGGACTTTCAATATCGCCCTCCTGAATTCTGATTAAATGTTCGAGTCTCTTTTTAGCTATTTTCTTTTTAGCTATTTCTAGCATCTCTTTAGAAATATCAAGAAGAACGGTTTCAAAACCAAATTCTTCTGCGATCCTTATTCCCCATCGGCCAGTACCAGCGCCAGCATCTAATAATTTTATTTTTTTATTTCTAAATTTGTTCAAAACTAGTTTAGAAAGGAGATTCCACAAAACTGTATCAGAAAGCCTCCAATAAAATTGCTTATCAACATCGTCGTAATGACTCGCTTTATTTTTAAAATAAATGAGAACTTCCTTTTTTCTAGAACTTACTTTTTTCATTTAGGTTTATCTAATTAAATCACAATAATTATATTTATTATCTCTTATGCATACTTTTATGAGTTTGGAAACAGTATTGTGTCCAAAACATGCGATTTATTTCCTATTATCATAAGAAGGCGTTCAATGCTAAGGCCTATCCCAGCAGATGGAGGCGCTCCATATCTTAAGGCACTTACTAAATCATTTTCCGTGTGAGAAGTATCACTTTTAACACCTAACTCCTCGTCTTGCCTCTTTAATCTATTTAAAAGTTCACTAGAATCAGTCAAATCGCTATAAATATCGGCAAAAAAAATTCCTCCAGCAAATAGCCATGCCCTCTCGGCCCATCTATGATCATTTGGTTTACTCTTTGCAAAAGGAGACATCTGAATAGGAAGATGAACAACAAATGTTGGTTGTATAATTTGAGGTTGAATAATAACTTCTAATAATTTTGAAATGGCCTGCCCGTAGCTTAAACCTTTTACATCAATTTCCAAAGCCTCTGCTAGCCTTTCTACCTTTTCCATGTTATCCACTTCGGCTAAATTTGTTACACCGTATATTCCACTAAAACACAGTTCTCTGGCCTCCACTACTTTCCAGGGTTTACTAAAATCTATTTCCCCTTTCTTTGTTTCAAACTTTAATGTCCCAAAACTTGCTAGTATAGCGTTTCTAACAAGTTCTTCTACTAGAGCCATCATATCTTTGTAGTCTGCATACGCCTCATAAATTTCTAATAATGTAAATTCAGGATTGTGAATTCTATCGCTCCCTTCATTTCTAAAAGATTTGCCTAATTCAAAAACCTTCTCATACCCAGCAATCAACAACTGTTTCAATTCTATTTCTGAAGTTAAACGAAGATACGCTCTTCTATCCCATGCATTGTGTTCTGTAAAAAAAGGTCTTGCTGCTCCTGCACAAAATTTTCGCCTAAGAATTGGTGTTTGAAACTCAAGAAACCCCCTCCTGAATAACTCCATCCTTAACATCGAAATAAAAATGGACGCTTTTCTAAAAAACTCAAATGTCTCTCTATTTGCAATCAATTCTAAAACCATATCCCTTCTTCTGGCGTATGTGTCTTTTATACCATGGTATTTATCCGGAAACAAAGCAGAACAAGAAGCCAAACGAGCTACTCTTTTACATCTCAAAGATTTTTCTCCAGTATTAGTAATGAAAGCATCCCCTTCTGTTAAAATTAAATCTCCTAAAACAAACTTTCTAATATGATCTGCATAATTTTGAAAATTTTCCTCATCCAAAACTATCTGAATTTCTCCGCTTTCATCAGCTAATCGACTAAAGGTTATCTTTCCCATTCTTCTCAACCGCACAAGTCTTCCAACAATTGTTGCTTCTATCTTATCTCTCCTAAATTGGCCGAAATTTTCTAGGTAATTCTTTATAGCAACACGATTTCTGAGTTTTTCCTTTAACTCTTCTGAGTATCCTTCATAAGATTCATAAGAAGGGTTAAAGATATTTTCCAGATCTTCCTTTCTCATAAAATCCACAAATGTGATATAATGATATAGTTATTATATCATAAATATTATAAGAATGCTCCCAAAACGATTAAAAATCGGTGATACTATAGGGATTGTAAGTCCATCTTGGTGCGGAGCAGGATTGTTCCCGCATCGAATTAAAAATGGAAAAAATAACTTCAAAAAACTTGGCTACAAGGTAGTTTTTGGTAAAAATGCTTTTAAAATCACTGGTTATACTGCAGGTTCTCCCAAAGAAAGAGCTACAGATATCAATAAATTCTTCAAAAATAAAAAAATAAAAGCAATCATTTGTGCTATCGGAGGCAATCATTCAAACCAATTATTGCCATATATTGATTGGCAAGCAATTAAAGATAATCCTAAAATATTTTGTGGTTTTTCTGATATCACTGTTCTCCATTTAGCTATATATAAAAAAACTAACCTTGTAACTTTTTATGGACCTAGTTTTCTTAATCAATTCGCAGAATATCCAGAAATGCATGAATATACCAAAAGATCTTTTTTAAAAATTGTTGGGGAGCCTAAACCTTTCGGTAAAGTTTTTCCTTCTAAAAAATGGACAGATGAGGTTTTAGATTGGCAAGAAAAAAAAGACATACTAAGAGCAAGAAAATTAAACAATAATCCTGGATGGCTCTGGATAAAAAAGGGCTATGCAAAAGGAAAACTCATGGGAGGCTGTATTAGTTCCTTAATGCATCTTAGAGGAACACCGTACTTGCCTTCTTTTAGAAATACTATTCTTTTTTGGGAAATACCTGAGGGGGAGAGCATTTATAAAGGAGAGTCTCTTTCCAATATTGATTCCTACCTGACCGATCTTGACTTGAGCGGTATTTTCAAGAATATCAAAGGTATGATAATAGGAAGACCATACAGGTATAATAAAAAAGAGACAGAGAATTTAATAAATATAATAATTCAAAGAACAAAAAATTATGACTTCCCCATTCTATTCAACGTAGATATTGGGCACACCGATCCTATACTTACTTTACCAATAGGTATTCAGGCAACTCTCGACTCTTATAATGATCTTTTCTCTATAAATGAAAGGGCTGTCTATTAAAATTATTAATAAAATTGCTTTATATCTATAAAAACATTTCGAAAATAATTTTTTTAATTTAAAATTTTGATAAATAAAGATCAAAGTTCTGCTATGAAAATAAAAAAACAAAACCCTCAAAAACTCAATATGAAATGAAAAGAAATTGTTTAAAAACGAAAGTAGATTCAAAAACTAACCAAAATTTAATGATTGAAAAATCCCTCTGGTCCCCTTCTATCCCATGCAAAAATTTTAACTTAAGAATAAATAAGCAAAGAGTACCCTTACCTCGTAATATTAAATTTTATAGAATAAATTCTAGCATAGGATCTTTTTACTATCCTAAAGATAAATCCCCTGTCTTTTCTAGTCCTTATTTTAAACCAAACTCTTCACAAAATTCATCCCGCTTTTTTACTTATGCCCCCGCTCGTGTTGATCTAGAATTAACCTACAGATGCAATCTTAAATGTCAACATTGTTACGTTGCTACACCGAAACTTTCACAGCTAGATCTAGATATAAAACGAGCACAAAAACTTTTAAAAGAATTAAAAAAGACGGGGGTTATTGGTCTCCAGCTTCTAGGTGGAGAACCAAGTCTCTATCCCTACATTAGAGAGTTTATCAGAATGGCAAAATCTTGTGATTTAAAAATAGAAATAGTAAGTAACGGTTCAAAAACTTTGATTAAAAATTGTTTATCCGTTTCAAATCTAATAGATTGTATGTACATAAGCATCGATGGTACTCAACATACTCACGACCAGCTTAGAGGGGTAAATGGATCCTTCAAATCTGCTCTTGAGTGTGTGGACATTTTTTCTCAAAGGGGAGTAAAAACTAGAGTTATATGCACTTTAAATAATAAAAACAAGGGAGAAATAAAGCAATTTATTGAAATCATTAAAAAAACTAAAGCTGATGGTTTAATATTTAAGTTTATACTACCCGTTGGAAATGGTAAAAAAAACAACAACTTGATTATCCCTCAAGAAGAAAGACAAATAATCAGGGAAAAAATACGAAAAATAAGTTTTAGCTATATTTATGACCAAATGTATCCAGCACTAAATGATGTGGGCCAATTTTCATTTTTTGGCTGCCCTGGTGGTAGATTTAGTATTAGAATTTCCCCTACTGGAAATGTACACTGGTGTATATACTCAAATGAAATACTTGGTAATATTTATGAAAAGTCTTTTCATTTAATTTGGGGTGAAATTATCAAAAGAAATTTTTATGGAAAAAGTAGTTGTCCTTATGCATTAAGATGTGGTGGACCATGCAAATTATCATTAAAATATAAGCCTGGAAAACTATATTGTGCTATCCTATAAAATTTTTTGCAAAAGATACGATATATTTTCGACATTGACGAAAATGGATGAGCCTCTTAAAACACGATAAGACCGGAGTTCCTTCTAAAGCATATCCATTTTTTAGTAGAATACTTAACTTAAGGAGGTTTCAGGATATGCTTGCTAGCTTAAAAAGATTTTCTGCCAGTGAAATTGCCCAGTATAGAGAGAAAGCCACCAAGGAGGCTTTTAAGGTAGACAGAAAGCTGGTTTATGTCTGGAGAAAAAGATTAAATTCTTGTCAGGGCAAGGTTTCTTCCTTAATTCCTTTGTCCACCGCTCCAAGGAAGGTCAGACAAATGGAAGTTCATCTTAACATTACCGGTTGGGGAAAGAAAAGATTAAACCCTTACTTGATGAATACTGCCGGAAAAACAACCTGCCAACGATTGCTGAACCAACTATTGGCAAGGTGATTAGAAAGCATCACTTTTTCTTCCAAAGACAAGGAAGAGTCTATCATAATCCTTCAAGTAAATGGGCTCAAAACAAAGAGAGGAAAGCCAAAAGATTGAGGGTTAAATACTCTCCCAGACACCAAGACTTAGGTCACATCCAATCAGATACCATCCAAAGGATTACTGATGGAGTCAGGGAATATTTTTATTCTGCCATTGATGCCAAGATGAAGTTTGATCTCGCCTTAAACTACAAAATCCTAAACAGCAAAAATAATCAGGATTTTTACCAGAAGTTCAAATCTGTTTATCCGGGAACAATTGTTGATTGGCAAACAGATAATGGCCAAGAAAACCAAAAAGAATTTGAACAGCAATTAGCCAGAGACAAAATTCCTCATTTATTTACCTATCCTAGATGTCCGAGGATTAATGGGATAATTGAAAGATACCAAAGAACCTTTCAAGAAGAGTTTCTTAATCCCAACCTTCAACCTAATTCATGATAAAATACTCTTTAATCAAAAATTGGCCCAGTACATTGTTTTTTACAATACTAGAAGAGCCCATAAATCATTGGGTCTTAAAAGCCCAATGGATTACCTAATTGATGAGGGTCTAATGTCGAAAAAGACCGTATCTCATACATTTTTGAATAGGTTACGAAACATTTTAGACATTGAAATTAAGTGAGTGGCTTAAAATTTGGAGCAACAGGAGTTCCTACAAAAGCTTTTCTTCTTTTTGGTAGAATCAGAGGCTGGGAGGAGGTGAGAAAG
>Ga0315298_1009514_pt1 | contig 11987 bp, 13 predicted proteins | sample WHS_1_MG_FD_203077 | JGI IMG/M metagenome (GOLD analysis project Ga0315298, IMG submission 203077) | Extremophilic microbial mat communities from Washburn Hot Springs, YNP, Wyoming, USA - WHS_1_MG | ecosystem: Environmental > Aquatic > Thermal springs > Hot (42-90C) | place: USA: Wyoming... | reverse complement strand
CAATAGCTACTGGCTGATGGCGCATGGCCGATGGCTCCTCAAATTCGCGGCTTCCAGTTGGCCACCGTGGACTCGTCCACGGTGATCTTTCCATCGGCGACGGTGCTGGGCAGCACCTCGGGTGGGTAGCCCTGGCAGCCGCCGGAGAGGCCCTTGGAGGTCTCCAGGTCCCATCGGGTCCCGCAGGTGTTGCACACGATCTGGTTGCCCTCCACTCGGAAGCTGTAGCCGTTGCACGGCTCGCACATGCGGATGGCGACCTTCACGGCGCCGGAAGGCGTAACGTAGGCGATCAGGGGCGTGGTCTTGCCGTTGGCCTTGTAGTCCCAGTAGACCAGCTTCTTCTGCTGGACCTCCTGGACCGAGATGCCGACCCTGCCGCTTCCAGTGGAGGACGTGGAGGCGGGGACCTGCTGAAGGACTTCGGCCGAGGCCGTGCTGGCACCTCCCCTCAGGGTCATCAGCCCCACGAAGACCACCACTAGGGCGATGGCACCGACGGTAATGTAGGTGGAGGGGCGTAGCGATCCCTGCTTGCTGCTACCCCTCGATTGCTCCGCGAACCGCTGTCGCTTCTCCTGCCAGCGGCCGGATCGGCCGGCGTTGCCGGCGGGTGCCTGGGAATGTTCCTGCCGAGACCTGTTTCCTTTCGACATCTTTTCCTCCCTGAGTGATCTGAGGCCGACCTAACCCCCCGGCCCCCTTTCCCTATGGGGAAGGCCCCTCTACGCCGCAGGGATGGGCTGGGGTGGGATGCGCCCCTCTCTCCCCCTTCCCGCGCAGGGAAGGGGGCTGGGGGTTAGGTTTTCCATAGTCTTACATTGTGTAAGAGTATTGGGCAAGAGAAACTCTTGCTTCTACTCCGAGGTGAACTGGTTCCCCGCGATTCCGGTAGCACAGGCCCCGGTCCCGCAGCAGGAACCGCCGGCGGGAAGCGAGCGCCCGGCCGCCAGGGTTGAGCCCACCGACGCCAGGAGAACCACGACAACCACCGCCAAGCTGGCCGCGATCCTGATGGGTCGGAGGGGAGACAGCCGCCCCGGTGGCTGGGCCAGGTGTCTTATCCGCTCGCCCAGCACGTTGAAAGGGCCGACGGCCGCCGCGGCCAGGGCTTCCACCGGCCGCGCGTTCCCGGCCCGGCACAGCTTCAGCAGCGCGCTGGCCAGCGGCTCGGGCGACAGATGGGCGAGCACGTGAGCATCGGCCGCCAGCTCCTTCTCTACCAGGAAGCGGTCCCGCAACTCCGCCGCGGTGGGCAGCGCGAACAGTGTCCCTGCCACCATTCGGCTGACCAGTACCTTGAGGGGGTCGCGATGCCGCAGGTGGTGCCCCTCGTGGAGCAGAACCGCCATCAACTCCTGTCTGGAGAGCTTCCTGGCCATGCCGGAGCTGATGCAGATGCGGGGCGATAGAAAGCCGTAGCAGAAGGCGTAGGCCGCTGGATCGGAGACATACACCAGATGCCTCTCCAGTCTCGCCCTCGAAGCCAGCATCACCAAGCTCCTCGGGGGCGTCGACATCCTGGACTCAACCTGCTTTACCAGCCTACGTGTCGCTCTCCACTGCCCTGCCAGCACCCAGGAACCCGCCAGGAGGCTGCCGACCGCCACGGCGACGACGAGGCTGGCCGAGCCGCGGGCCAGAGCCATCAGGGCTGGATTGCTGGCGCAGGCCTGGAGGCAGGCGGAGGCGAAGGGCAGCACTATCTTGATGCAGAGCAGGAGAGCAATCACCAATCCGGCCCCGTCCACTAGCAGCCCCAGTATAAGGATGGCTCTGAAGGAATCCAGCCGGGAGATGACGTGTCGAAGGCCGTTCACGGCTTGTACTCACCGCGCTTTCGGTGGATCAGCTCCTCGAGTGTTGCCAGCTCCTCGGGGGCCAACTCGTCCACCGCGTCCACGAACTGGGCGATGGCCGAGGCGCCGAAGTCCCGAACCAGCCCGGCGGCCACGCCATGGGATACTCGATCCAGGAATGTCTGTCGGTCCTCCAGAGGGGAATACAGAAAGGCCCTGGAGACGCGGCGCCGGGTGAGGAGTCTCTTCTCCACCAGGCGGTTCATCACCGTCATGACCGTCTTGTAGTTGTGCTCGGGCCCCAGGGCCTCGCATGCCTCCTGGACCGAGGCCTCGCCGGCCGCCCAGAGCGCCTCCATGATGGATGCCTCTAGCTCGCCGAGGACTCTCTCCAGCCCGATGGCTCTGAGCCGGAAAGCCTTGACGCCTCTGCCGATTCCACCAGCCATGTTGATGGCCTCCAGGTGGCGAATGTTCCGGCGACCCGCAACCACTCGCCAAGGGCGCCGTTCCGCGATTGCGCGACGTAGGGCGGGAGTTCGTGACTCGAGCGAGCTCAGCGTCACGCTCTGCCGCCTGGTCGCCGCGCGCGGCCTGCCGGCAAGGGACGAATCCTGCCCTATCCGCGGAATGGTGCGCTAAGTCTTACGCATTGTAGGAGGTATTGCGACCGGGGTCAAGAGCCTTGTTGGCTCATCCACCACGGCGGCGCCATGCTCCCACCGGGCCTCTGTGGATCGACGGCCGCTTGGCTTCTTCCGCTCATATCACGATGTGCCGGTGGCTCTGTCAGAACGGCAATGGTAACGAGAGTTCCTGGGCAACCCCCCGAAGGGATTGCACGACGCCGGCCGGCAGGGGGATCCCTTCCATCAGCCGTTGGCGCGCCAGCAGCTCCGACCGCTCACCGGGGATCAGGATCTTCTGGACCCCGGGGACCCTCCGCGATCCCTTCAGCTTGCGGATCAGGTCGTCCACCCGGGCCTTGAACTCCTGAACCGGCATGAAGCGATCGATTCTCAAGGCCAGCATCAGCAGACCGATGCCTTGCGGCCTGGTCAGCTCGTTCGGCCTGGGTATCCCGGTGCTGTAGTTAGCCCCGGTGAGCAGGGAGGAGAGCACATCCAGGGCCAGCATTAGGCCGTACCCCTTATGCCCCCCGATGGGGAGGATGACGCCCTTGAGCGCCTCGGCCGGGTCGCGGGTGGGCTGCCCGTCAGCGGCCAGGGCGATCCCGGGCGGCAGTTCCTCCCCCCGCTCCGCCATGGTGCCCGCCTTCAGGACGTTCATAGAGGTGCAGGAGAAATCCACCACGATGGGTAGCTCCTCCCCAGCAGGGATGGCGATGGACCAGGGGGCGGTGCTCAGCAGCTTGTCCAGACCGCCCCACGGAGCCATCATGGGTGCTGAGCCGGAGACAGCAAAGCAGATCAGATTCTCGGCCAGCCCCATGCGAGGGTAGTAGGCCAGAGCGCCCACGTGGTTGCAGTTGCGCACTCCGACGCTGGCGATGCCGTGACTCTTCGCCCGCTCGATGACCAGCCCCATGGCTCGGGCCGCTACCACCTGTCCTATGCCATTTCCCCCATCCAGCAGGAGTGTAGCCCCGCCGTCGGAGATGACGCTCATTCGCGGCTGGGCGACCATTCCCCCAGCCTTCAGCCGGTCCACGTAGCCGCGCAGCCGCGACACCCCGTGGGTTCCCACGTTCCGCAGATCGGCCTGGATCAGGGTGTCGGCCACCAGGCTGGCATCCCCCGAAGGGACACCCATCTCTTGGAAGGCGCTGGCGCAAAAACGCGCCAACGCCTCAGGCGCCACGACGACGCCACTGTCTGCCATGAAAGTCCTCCCGACGGCTATGGCCATCGAGGCCATACCCAAGATGGTTCTACTTCTTTGCCAGATCGATCAGGGGCTTCACCTCGGACTCCATGCTGTCCCAGGTGGAGGCGAACTGGGCCGGGTCCATGTAGCGCAGCGTATAGGCCATCTCCTCCATCTTCTGCTTGTGCTCAGGGGCGTCCATGGCCCTCTTAATGGCGGCGCTGAGGGTGTCCACTACCTCCTTAGGTGCACCGGCGGGCATGGAGATGCCGCGGTAGTTGTAGTTGTAGATCTTGTAGCCCTGGGCCTCCATAGTCTTGACCCCGGGTAGGTACTTGCTCTCCTCCTTGTCCATCACCCCCAACACGCGCACGTCGCCGCTCTTGATCTGCGGCAGGTCGTCGGTGGTGTAGGCGAACTGGGCGTCTACGTGGTCTCCCAGCAGGGCTGTCAGGGTCTGGGGCGATCCGTCGAACTGGACGATGGCGAACTTGGCGCCGGTCACCTGCTGGGTGTTGATGATGCCGATGTGGGGTGCGCTCAGGATGCCCGTGGAGGCAACCTTGATCTTCTCTGGGTTGGCCTTGGCCGCGTCCACCAGGTCCTTCATAGTCTTGTAGGGGCTGCTGGCCTTGACAGCCAGGATGCCCACGTCGAAGGTGTGTAGGGCCAGAGGCTGAATGCTCTTTCGGGTGAAGGTCGATTTCCGGTCCGGGTCCAGGTACAGCAGAATGGTGGCCGGCAGGTTGGTGTAGCCGATGGTGTAACCGTCCGGTTTGGCGTTGAACAGGTCCGTCAAGCCCACCTGCGATGCGGCTCCAGGCCTGTTCACTACCTGAACAGGGATCCCCAGCTCCTTCTCCAGGTGCGGGGCCAGGGCCCGGGCGCTGACGTCCACACCTCCGCCGGCCGGAAAGGCGACCAGAAGGGTTAATGTCTTGCCCTTCTCCGGGAAATCTACCTTCTTGGCCGGGACGGCGGTGGGTTGGGCAGCGGGCACAGCGGTAGGCGCCGCAGGTGCCGCGGCAGCCGACTTGGTGGGCTCGGTGGCCTTGGTCGGGGCGGATGGGACCTGAGTGGGTGCCGGTGGAGTGCCGCTGCCGCACGCCGCCACCGTGAGGATCAGCAGCAGGGCGGTGGCCACCGCCAGAGCCGCGCGGACGGTCGTTCGCATGGTTCGCATGGATGGTATTCCCTCTGTCGCCTGTCGCACGCTCATCCTCCGTGAAGATTTGCTGAGAAGGAGATGGCAGAGATCCCCGTGACGTGAACACCAGGCCTAGCATGCCCCACGGTTATCCTGTTGCGGGGCACCAACCCCCGCTGCCATGGATAGGTTCTCACCTCCCTGCTAGGCAGTCCGATGCAGTGAGTGCGTAGTCTTGTGGGGACACCCCACATCGCGCCGGACGCTGCGCCCTGGACCCGCTATCTACGATGCTGCTACCTCGGAGTGCTTGGCTGCAACCGCGCTATCTTAGCCTCAGCAACCGGCGCGCGTTGTTGCCCAGCACTCCATCCAGCACCTCCGGCAAGAAGGGAAGGGCCCGATAGCTCTCCAGGGCGCCCTTCATGGGCAGAAATGGGTAGGAGGAGCCGAACAGCAGCCGGTCGCCCAGAAAGGAATTGGCCGCTTCCACCAGGTGTGAGGCACCGGGCAGATTGACGGCGTACTGGTCTGGGGATATCCACACGTTGGGTCGCCGGTCGGCCACAGCCAGCATCTCCATCACGCGGGGCCAACCGGCGTGGGCTACCACGATCTGCAGATCGGGGAAAGAGGCGGCCAGCCGGTCCACTCGCACGGGATCGGCGAAGCTGATGTCCGGGCCGGCCCTGCCGCTAACGGTGATCATAGCCGGGACCTCCAGGTGGAGGCATCGCCGGTACAACGGCTCCAGCTTGGGGTCGTCAGGATAGAGGGGTGGGTCACAGAAGCCGGGGTCCAGGGCGAGGCCCACCAGACCCATGTCCCGGATTGCCTGCTCCAGATCGTCGGCCGCCGAGGGGGAGTTCACGTCCACGGCGGCGAAGCCGACGAAGCGTCCTTCGCCCTGACGCACGATGCGGGCTACATCCTCGTTGGGCACCTGTCCGTACCGAGGGGCCGAGAAGCGACCGGGAACGACGGCCAGGTCGATGCCGGAGGCGTCGAACTCGGCCAGGAAGGTGTCCCAACTGGGCTGCAGAAGGGAGGGCGGGGGCTCGTGGCGCTGGGAGCGGCAGATCCGTGCCGTCCGGACGCTCTCCCGGAACAGCAGCGCCTCGAGGAAACCACCCAGCGGTGGACGCACGCGGAAGTCGATGATCACTGTAACCTCCGGCACTGGAAGGGAGACTGGGCTGGAAGCCATCACCATCCGGGCGAACGAACCCATTGTAGCATGGTCGGGCCGGCAGGGGGATAGCCAAATCTGGCTGAAGTTGACCACACATCTCTAGATATCGACATTCAGTAATCTCATCCCGTCCGGCCATTGACAAGGCTATCAGGGGTAGTTCAAGATAGCCTCACTCCGCGGCTACCCCTACGACTGACCGGACCACGGCGCCGCCGATGATGGACACCAATTCAACCTTTGCCTTGAGGAGGAAATCATTGGAAACGGTGATCTACGAGATCCGGGACCGCATTGCCTGGATCACCATGAACCGGCCGGACAAGCTGAATGCCATCAACGTTCAGATGCGCGAGGAACTCTTTCAGGCTTTCGAGGACTTCAGCGGTAACCCGGATGCCTGGGTCGCTATCGTAACCGGCAATGGCAGGGCCTTTTCGGTGGGGCACGATCTGGTTCAGATGGGCGCGGGTGTCAAGAGCGCTCCAGGCCGCACTACCGACGACCTGTACATCTACCAGAGGAAGATCTACAAGCCCATAATCGCTGCCGTCAATGGGATCTGCCTGGCCCAGGGTGCCGGGATCGCCCTGTGCTCCGACATCCGCATCGCGTCCGAGAAGGCGCAGTTCGGCTGGCCGCAGGTCAAGAGGGGCATCTCCTCCATCAGCGGTCCGAGCCTGCTGTCCCACATGGTTCCCCTCAATGTGGCCTTCGAGTATCTGTTCACCGGTGAGTTCGTCCCCATCGATGAATGCCTTCGCTTGCATCTGGTGAACAGGGTGGTGCCCCACGAGCAAACGCTGGAGGAGGCCGAGAAGGTCGCTCGCAAGATCCTGGAGAATGCTCCCCTGTCGGTTCGTGCCATAAAGCAGGCCAGCCTGGAGGGGCAGAACATGGGCCTGGAGGAGCGGATACCGCTGGCCAGGCGGATGGCCGATATCTGTAACGCGTCCGAGGATGCCAGAGAGGGCCTGGCGGCCTTCGCGGAGAAGCGCGCTCCCGTGTGGAAGGGCCGCTAACCAGCGAGTAGCAGGTAGCCAGGAAGCGGGAGCGGCTGTCCCCTCTCGCTGCTTGCCACTCGCTACTCGCTTCATTATGGAGGATAGATTGTGAGCGAGGACCTGCTCTTTACCAGGGTCGGCAAGGTGGCCACCATCACCCTCAACCGGCCCGACCGGCTGAATGCTTTCAGTGTGGACATGATTCGGTCCTGGCTGGAGGCCGTGAAGGAGTTTGGCGCCGATCCCGGCATCAACGTTCTGGTGGTGACGGGTGCTGGCAGAGCTTTCTGCGCGGGGGGCGACGTCAAGGCCATGGCCGCGGGACACGGCTTCGTCCACGGCCAGACCGAGGAGGGGTCGACACCTCTGGGAATCAAGGCGGGGCTTTGGGGGATGATCCAGCAGATCCCCCTCACCCTGGAAACCATCGACAAGCCGGTCATAGCCCTAGTGAACGGAGATGCCATGGGGGCCGGCTGTGACATGGCGCTGATGTGCGACCTGCGGTTCGCATCGGATAAGGCCCGCTTTGGCGAGAGCTACGTCCGCGTGGGTCTGGTGCCGGGTGACGGTGGTGCCTACTTTCTGCCTAGGCTGATCGGTGTCCCCAGGGCGCTGGAGATGCTGTGGACCGGCAAGATCATCGACGCTCAGGAGGCGGAGCGGATCGGGCTGGTGAATCGGGTCTTTCCCCACGAGGAGCTGATGTCGGCCGGGATGGAGTTCGCGGAGCAGTTGGCCAGGGGGCCGCAGATGGCCATTCGCATCATAAAGCGAGCGGTCTATCAGGGTCTATCCAGCAACCTTCGCACCTCTCTGGACAGCATCTCCTCCCATATGGCCATTATCGGGCAGACGAAGGACCACCAGGAGGGCGTTCGTGCGATCCTGGAGCGTCGTGCGCCGTCCTTCCTAGGCGAAGAGTGAAGAAGCCCGATCATCCTGGCGTGAAGCTGCTGCTGGACGTGGCCAACAACTACATGGTGGAGTCGCTGGTGGAGGCCGTCTGCGCCGTTGGTGTCCTGGTGGTTGGAGGATGGGGAAGGATGAGGCTTACTTATGGGGTAGGTGAGGAGGCCTGAAGGTGATCATCGACTTTCGGGTGCGTCCCCCTTTCGGCGGCTATCTGAACACCCACATGTACCGTGATCGGCAGCGGACGGCGTGGATGGCAGGCAACCTGGGTCACCGACCGCCCCGAGCCCTGGCCGAAGCCAGTTGGAGCATCTTTCTGGAGGAGTTCGAGGCCGCCGGTCTGGACCTGGCGGTGGTACCCGGGCGGCGCGCAGAGCCCAGCATGGGTGAGGTGCCCAATGAGGACATCGCCCGTCTGGTGCGGGAGGGCGCGGGCCGGTTCGTCGGCCTGGCGGCAGTCAGGCAAGGGACTCCGGAAGCCGCGGACGAGTTGGAGCATGCCATTCGGGATCTGGGTCTAGTGGGCCTCGCCCTGGATCCCGGGTACGGCGACAAGCCGCGCTATGCCGATGATCCGGTCTTGAAGCCGATATACGATCGCGCTCGCCGGTTGAAGATCCCAGTCATGATCACCGTCAGCGGCAACGCTGGGCCGGACATCAGCCACGGAAATCCCGTGCCGGTGGATCGAGTAGCAGCCTCTTACCCGGACCTGCAGATCGTGATGGCACATGGGGGCTGGCCCTGGGTACCGCAATCGCTGGGCGTGGCTTTTCGCCGGCCCAACGTCTGGATCCTGCCCGACATCTACGCCGTCAACATGCCGGGTGCCCGGGACTACGTCGATGCCGCTAACGGTTTTCTGCAAGACCGTATCCTGTTCGGCTCCTCCTACCCTTTCCTGCCGCTGGAGGGCGCGCTGAGCGGCTACCGAGCCCTTCCCTTCCGCCAGAAGGTGCTGGAGAAGGTGCTGGGTGGGAACGCAGCACGTCTTCTGCGGCTTACCTAAGTTCGGCGTCGCGGGCGGGCGCGCTTCAGGATCACGAAGGTAGCGCACCCGCTTGCGTTGCGCGCGCCGCTGTTCACGGCCGTCCGCTTTCTTCCTAACCGGCACCCCTACTGTACTTTACTTGAGGATCAACTCCGGCACGATGGTCGAGAACCAGGGCACGAAGGTGAGCACCATCAACCCTACAAAGAGCACCGCCAGGAAGGGAAGCAGCGGCCGAGTGGCCTGGGCGATGGATACCTTCCCTGTGGCGCAGGCGATAATGAGCCCGACACCGGCCGGCGGCAGGAACAGCCCGATGCCGCTGGCAGCTATGGCCAGGATACCGTAGTGGATCGGGTCTATGCCCAACTGCTGCACCATCGGGAACAGGATCGGGATGAAGATGATCAGGGCCGGCAACCCCTCCAGGATTGACCCGATGAAGATGAATATCAGGTTGTTCACCATGAGGAAGAACCATGCTTCCTTGGAGATGGACCCGATGGCATCGGCCAGGAGCTGGGGCAGGTAGTTGATGGCCATCAGGTAGGAGAAGGTGGAGGCCACCTCGATCAGAAGCAGAACGGTACCGCTCGTGATGGCCGTGGTCATGGCGATATTGAAGATGGAGCGCAGCGACAACTCCCGGTAAACGAAGACACCCACCACCACACCATAGAGAACTGCCACTGCTGCAGCTTCTGTCGGAGAGAAGACTCCACCGAAGATCCCTCCGAAGATGATGATCGGCATGCCCAGGGGGATCAGGGCGCCAACGAAGGCCCAAACCGCCTCCCGCAAAGTTGCCCTCCTACCTGCCGGCAGCTTCATGGCTATGGCCTGCAGGTACATCAGCCCCATGATGAAGGCTGCCAGCACGAAGGCGGGCAGGAATCCCGCCAGGAAGAGGGCAGCGATAGAGACGTTGATCATAGCCGCCAGCACCACCATGTTGATGCAGGGCGGTATCAAGATCCCCATGGCGGAGGAAGCCGAGATGATCGAAACGGAATACTCCGGCTTGTAACCTGCTCGCTTCATGGCAGGAAGCATCATGCTGCTCATGGCGGACACGTCGGCCACGGTAGACCCGGAGATGCCGGAGAAGAGCATCTCGCTCACTACCAGGATCATGCCGAGAGAACCGCGAATGTGTCCCACCAGTACCCGGGCGAGCTCCATGAGACGCACAGCTATCCCGCCTGTGTCCATGTAGGAACCTGCTGCGATGAAGAGGGGGATGGCGATCAGGATGAAGGAGTCGGAGCTAGAGGCCATCCGGTTCACCAAGATTACCGTAGGGGCCTGGTTGGTAATGGCCAAAGTGGCCAGCGACGAGAGCCCCATAGCGAAAGCAACGGGGACCCGGATTATCAACAGCAGGGCGAAGATGCCGATGAGTAGTGCAAGGCTACTCATAGAGGCGCTCCTCCACTGGCTGGGCCCGGGGCATCTCCAGAAGAACTTGGATTCCGTATAGGACCATCAAAGCACCTGAGAGGGGGACCACGAGAAACTGCCAGCCTGTGCTCCACCCGGTAATGGTCAGGTACGAGGCGAAAGCCTGGCCTTCGAAGCGAACGCCGTCCACGGCGAGGTAGGCCCCGAAAGCGATCACCAGCAGGATGGACAGCCGGCCTAGCAGCAGGTAGAGCCGGGGCGACAGCCGTCCCTGAAGAAACTCCAGACTCATGTGAGCCCCCTTGCCAACGGCCACCGCCGCCCCCAGAAAGGATATCCACACGAACAGGAGACGAACGACTTCGTCCACCTGAGCCACGGGCATATTGAGGAAGTAGCGGAGCGCCACTTCCACGTTGACCAGGGCAGTTAGAACCAGAACCATCGCCCCGGCCAGATACTCGGGTATCCGGAGAGCCAATCGGAAGATCTCTCTAGCCGTCATGACCGTCAACCCCTTCGGGTAGGGAAGTCCCGAAGCGTGGGGATCGCTTCGGAACTCCCCCTTGCTCCCGCTACTTCTGCGCATCCAGGGCCTTCTGGATCAGACCTTCGGGCAGCTTGCCCTTGAATTCGTCGTACACCGGATTGGCGAGGCTTCTCCAGGTCTCCATCTCTTGGGCCGACGGTGTGTAGGCCACGAAGCCGCCCTTCTCCAACTTGTCTTTGGCGGTCTTCATGTCGCTCTCATCCTGCCTCCGAGCGGCCAGGTCGGCCTCGCGCGCAGCCTCCAGGACGCCCTTCTGGACGTCGGCCGGCATGCTGTTGAAGAAGTCGGCGTTGATGAAGGCCGGCACGTAGATGGGCACGACGTTCAGCTCAGTCCCGTACTTGACGGCGTCCTCTTGCTTGAAGTTGATGATGGTGGTGAAGCCGATGAAGTAACCGTCCACCAGCCCTTGTTTGAGGGCCAAGTAGGTCTCGCCCCAGTCCACCGGCGAGGGGTTAGCCCCGAAGGCCTTGACGTAGGCGACCTCAATGGGGGAGTTGGTGGTACGCAGCTTGAGGCCTTTCAACTCAGCCGGGGTTTTCACCTGCTTCTTGGTGGTAACCAGGTTGCGCATGCCGTCGTAGACGGCAAACATGAACTTCAGTTTGGTGTCTTTCTCCGTCTGCTTGACGATGTCTCCCCAGAACGGGCTGTCCAGAAGCCTGTAGTAGCCCTCCCGGCCCCTGGTAAGGAAAGGCATATCCAGGAGCATCCAGGAAGGTTGCATGGCGGAGAAGTTGCTGCTGGAGGAGATGGCCATCTCGGCGCCCCGGTTCTGGACCACCTGAAGGGCAGCGCAGGACCGTCTCACCAAGGAGCTACGTCTGGCCGGCATCACTTCCCTGGAAGAGGCCAACGCCTTCCTTCCCGGCTTCCTCCGGCGATACAACGCTCGCTTCGCCAGGGCTCCCCGGGATCCCGACAGCGCCTGGGTACGGCTCCCCGGCCAGTCCGATCTCGCCTACTGCTTCGCGGTCCGCCAGACCCGTAAGGTGGGCTCCGATCACTGCATCAGCTTCTCCGGCCGTCTTCTCCCACTGCTCCCTGACCCCGAGGGTCCTAGTCTGGTGGATAAGTCCGTCACCGTCCATATCGTGCCCGAAGGGGATATCTACCTGCACCACGGAAAGCCGCCCATCCCGAGTGCCCAAGCCGTACCCA
>Ga0315298_1009507_pt1 | contig 11995 bp, 5 predicted proteins | sample WHS_1_MG_FD_203077 | JGI IMG/M metagenome (GOLD analysis project Ga0315298, IMG submission 203077) | Extremophilic microbial mat communities from Washburn Hot Springs, YNP, Wyoming, USA - WHS_1_MG | ecosystem: Environmental > Aquatic > Thermal springs > Hot (42-90C) | place: USA: Wyoming... | reverse complement strand
TCGCGGGCGCAACGCGCAGCAGTCTCCGGGCGCCGCTGTCGAGTACGTACAGGTCGCCAGCGTCGGTGAAGGCCATGGCGGAACAGTTGACAGCGCCGGGAATCACAGCGACGCCCGGGGCCGAGCCGCCGGGATACAGGGCAAATATCTCGCCGGACGGCGTGACGCCGTAAAGGAGATTCGCTGCCGGGTTGTAGTCGATGTCCCCCTCGTAGGTCTGCCGCGGGTAGCTGCATACGAATGTCGCCGAGCCGCTGAGGGGGTCGATGCTGTACAGCGAGTTGCGGTAGCCCTCGGGCGACCAGATGTCGGTGGTGAGCGTGTAGAGGGCGCCATCGGGCGCGAAAGCGATGCCGACGCTGGTGCCGGTGTGAGTGGATCGCGGGTTGACGGCCAGCGCCGTGCGCTGGTCCAGATTGTGCAGCGTGGCCTCGAACTCGATGCCATACAAGCCGGTGGGCGCCGTGCCGGTCCAGCTCGGCTGCGGCAGGGGCACGACGGTGTAGAAATGGGGCGCCAGGCCCGTGAAGGAGTAGTTGCCCAGGTTGTCGGTCCAGGTCGCGCGTTCGCGCGCGCTGTCGTACATGCCGTTGCCGTCGGTATCGAGAAAGACGCGCCGGCCGGCGATGCCCTGCTCGCCGGCGTCGCGCACGCCGTTGGCGTTGCGGTCGTTGAAGACAGTGCCCGAGATGGCGCTGGTGTGGGGGCCGCCCATGACCTTCGGGCGTAGCGTGGGGTCGCCCTGCATGGTCATGCCGTTGAACCAGGCCAGGTCGTAATTGACCACGGGCTGCCCGTTGGTAGCGGGGGCGTGCAACTGGAACCACTTGAGGAAGGCCTGGCCTACGCTGTCGCCTTGTGTGAGCGGGCCGTAGTAGTCGGTGTGGTGCAGCATGGCGCCCGGCTTGGAGCTGCCGACGGCGCCGAGCACGAAGTCGCCGCCATAGACGTAGGCGTTTATGAGCGCGTTTTCCTCGGTGAAACGCGAGGCAGAGCAGTCGAAGAGATTGAAGAAGGCGGCTCGGGGGTTGGCGGCGACTATCTGCTCGCTGGTGATCCAGCCGCCGCCCACGCCCTCCACTGCCAGCCCGCCGGGGTTGCTGTGAATGGCCTGGACGACCGACTCGTAGTCCTGGGCGGCGTAAGCGAGGTAGCTATCGCGCGTGGTCTGCTGCGGGTCGTCGATGAAGGTGACCTGGCTGTACAGCCCGGCCATGTAGCTGGCGTTCCACATGCCCGACCAGTCGTCGTCTATCCACATGAGGCCGCGGTTCTCATAGGTGAGCATTCCGGTGCGGTACATGTGGACTTTCCAGAGGTAGTTGCTGATGAGCTGAGCTTCTGTTCTGCCGCCGGTAATCTGGCCGAGGTTATCGGCGCAGATGCGCGACATATAGATTTCGGGAGCGACGTCGCCCGAGCCGTCTTCGTGACGCGAATACGGCTGGTGATCGAGGTCGTAGTCGCCGTCGAGGTCCATGAAGTACAGGTCATGGGGATATACGGCTGGTCCGGGCTCGCCCGTCTCGAAAGTATCCCACGAGCGGAAATCCACGCTGGTGACCGTCGGGTAGTTGCCGACGAAAACCGCTCCTTCCAGCCCGTCGTTCTGCCAGCGGGCGCGCAGCTGATTGCGGAGGTCGGCCGCGCTGCCGGGGTATTGGCGCATCGTGACGCGATAACCTTCGGCGGCGAGGTCGCGGATCCAGGTGTCAACGGCGGCCTGCGTTTGCGCATACAGCGCCGGCATGATGTAGATATCGAGCGTGCGCTGGTAGCCGTCGGGGGCGGCCGCGGCTGATGCCGCAACGGGCGCGGCCGCGAGGGCGACGTGTTCTTCAGACGCTCCCGAGAGCAGCCGGCGGTTTTCGAGCGGCTCGCACGTGTATGGGCGGAAAGCGGAGACGCCGCGCCAGGCGTAAGCGCGTCGCCCGCGGGGCGGCCGGCATGTGAACGAATGCACCGGTTGCTCCTCTCCCCGGCGCGGGAGGCAATTGTCGGATGAAGCCGCCCGGCGCGGACTGATATGGCAGGCGCACAGAACCGCCCGGGCCGGAGCACTATGGCCGCGCCCGCGGAGCTGCTGGGTTGCCCGCATCGGCCTGAGGTCTGGAGTCGAGTCGGCGGCCACAGCGAGCCGATGCGGTACGCTTGTCAGAACTATACCCGTACGCCGGTCGGAAGCGAAGATAATTCTTGCGTTCTACAACTGGTTTTTCGCGGGCTTTAGCGCTACCTGAAGCAGGGCGTGCCGGAGGATGCGGGTTGTGGGAAAAGTGGGCAGAAGGGGCAGACGGTCTGCCAGGGTTGCCCCGACCGTGCTCGCGTAAAAAGAGCGGCCGCAGCGCTGTGGCTGCGGCCGCGTTTCCGGCGCGGAATGCCTTTCCCGGCTACTGTACGGTTTCCACGTCCACGGTCTCGTCGCCGGCGTCGATGGTGGCCGTGTCGTTGCCGTTGCCACCGTTGATGGTTTCGCCGGAGACGCCGTCGTTGCTGAAGAACACGTCGTCGCCGTCTTCGCCGTAGAAGTAGTCGAAGGCTGCGCCGCCGGTGAGGGTATCGTTGCCGGCGCCGCCGTAGAGATAGTGTTCGGCGCCGTCGTCGCTGGCGATGGAGGTCAGTGCGTCGTCGCCCGCGCCGCCGCGGAGGTTCTCCACTGACAGGCCGATGTTATCGCCTTCGCCGGCTTCGCCGTCGTTGGCGACCCCGTCGATGCTGAGAGTGAGATCGGCGACGCGGTCGGAGTAATCGGCCCAGTCGTCGCCCTCGCCGCCGGTCAGCACATCGGCGCCCGCGCCGCCGACCAGGGTATCGTTGCCCATTCCGCCGTCGAGGGTGTCGTCGCCGGCGCCGCCGATGAGCAGGTTGTCGAAGTCGCTGCCGGTGATGCTGTCGTCGCCGGCGCCGCCGATGACGGTCTCGATGTCATCGAGGACCCAGTCGTTTTCGCCGGCCTCGCCGTCGTCGTCGTTGTCATCAAGGGTGATGGTAAGGTTGGCGACGCGGGAGGAGTAGTCAACGGTGTCGTTGCCGTCGCCGCCGCTGATGAGGTCTGCGCCGGCGCCGCCATCAAGCGAGTCGTCGCCGTCGTCGCCCAGAAGTTCGTCGTCGCCGTCGCCGCCGATAAGCGTGTCGTTGCCGGCGCCGCCGGAAAGGATGTTGTCGGAGGCGTTGCCGGTGATGGAGTCGTTGCCGTCGCCGCCGATGACGTTTTCGACGTCGGCGCCGACAAGGTCGTTCTCGCCGGCGGCGCCGTCGTTGGCGAGGCCGTCGAGTGTGATGGTGAGGTCTTCGACGCGTCCGCTGTAGTCGGCGGTATCGACGCCGTCGCCGCCGCTGAGCACGTCGGTGCCCGCTCCGCCGTTGAGCACATCGTCGCCGTCGCCGCCGTACAGAGTGTCGTTGCCGCCGCCGCCCTCCAGGGTGTCGTCGCCGGCGTTGCCGGTGAGAACATTGTCCCCGGCCGTGCCGACGATGGAATCGTTGCCCGATCCGCCGGTGATGTTTTCGATGTCGGCGGCGATATTGTCGCCTTCGCCGGCGGCGCCGTCATCGGCGACGCCATCGGCGGTGAGGACGAGGTCTTCGGTGCGGTCGGCGTAGCTGACCTCGTCGATGCCGTCGCCGCCGTTGAGCTCGTCCGCGCCGAGGCCGCCGTCGAGGGTGTCGTTGCCGTCGCCGCCGTCGAGGGTGTCGTTGCCGGCATTGCCGACGAGCAGGTTATTGCCGGCCGTACCGACGATGGAATCATTGCCCGATCCGCCGATGATGTTTTCGATGTCGGTGCCGATGTTGTCGTTTTCGCCGGCCGCGCCGTCGTCGGCGACGCCGTCGGCATCGAGGGTGAGATCGGCGGTGTGGTTGGCGTAACTGGCGGTGTCGGTGCCGTCGCCGCCATTGAGAATGTCGGTGCCGGCGGAGCCGTCGAGCGTGTCGTTGCCGGCGTCGCCGTTGAGGGTGTCGTTGCCGGTTCCGCCGGTGAGGCTGTCGTTGCCCGCCCCGCCGTCGAGGCTGTCGTTGCCGGCATTGCCTGTTATGACGTCGTTTCCATCGCCGCCGTCGATGCTGTCGTTGCCGGCGCCGCCGTCTATGGTGTCATTGCCCCCGTTGCCGACAAGCAGATTGGCCGCGGAAGTGGCGCTGATCAGGTCATCGCCGTCGCCGCCGAGTATCGTTTCGATATTGGACCGGACGTTGTCGGCCTCGCCCGCCGCGCCATCATTGGCGACATCATCGAGGCTGATGCTGAGGTTGTCGCCGCGCGAGGAGTAGTCGGCGGTGTCGTTGCCCGAGCCGCCGGTGATCGTATCGGCGCCCGCGCCGCCATCGAGGGTATCGTTGCCGGCCGAACCGTCGAGCGAGTCGTCGCCTGCGCCGCCGGCCAGCGAATCGTTGCCGCTGTATCCCAGCAGCGTGTCGTTGCCGCCCAGACCGATCAGCGTATCGTTGCCGTAGTAGCCGTCGAGGCGGTTGGCCGAGGCCGAGCCGGTTATGTGGTCGTTGCCGCTTCCGCCGCGGACGTATTCCACGTCGGAATGAACGTTGTCGCCGCCCTCGCCGTCGTCGGCGACGTCGTCCAGGGTGATGGTGAGGTTGGCGGTGTGCTTGGCATAGTCCACATAATCCGTGCCGTCGCCGCCGGAAAGGTCATTGTTTCCCGCGCCGCCGTAAAGCGTGTCGTTGTCGTCGCCGCCGTTTATGGTGTCGTTGCCGTTAAGACCGCTGATGCGGTCGTTGCCGGCGCCGCCGTCGATGGAGTCTGCGCCAGGACCGCCGGAAATGGTGTCGTTGCCGGCGCCTCCGAAGATGGTATCCGCGCCGGAGCCGCCGCGCACAACGTCATTGCCCGCGCCGGCGTCGATGGTGCAGGCGATAACGCCCGGCGCAATGGAGATGAGATCGCGTCCGCCGCCGGAATCGATGGTGATCTGCGTCACAGCCGCGGCGGTGAAACGTTTGAGCCGGCCGTTCTGAATGACCAGAAGTTGCGTGCCGCGCGGGCGCAACACGATGGTGTCGTTGAGCGCGCCGCCGGTAACGGTGAGATGTCCGCCGACCAGCGTCGCGGAAAGCAGACGGCGCGATTCGAGGTATTCGATCATCATAGCGCAACTCCTCTGCGCCGTGCCGTCGGCATTACATAATGACAACTTAAGAATGCTGCTAAGGTCCCAGATGATATTGCCGATAAAAGAGCCGGCGCGAGCGTCCGATAACGGCGCCGGAAGGCGCTGCATCCCGGCGCCGGCAGGCCGTCACACACAACGCGGCAGATCGTTTCCCGCAACCGGCGGCATCAGGCGAGCGTCGCTTCTGGTATATAGAAAGCCATGCCCGTCTTTCATGATCAGCACGCCCCGTCCGTTGCGGCGTTCGTCAGCGATGTCATGCCGCTGCTGTGCCGCACAGCAAGCGGCGGACGCGCCGTCGCCGATGCGCGGTCCATCGTCGAGACCGACCGCTGGAACTCATTCGACCAGTTTCGCAGGACCACGCGGACCATCGCGGCTGCGTTTGAGCAGGCCCGCGCGCATGTGGAGGTCTATCGCGCCCCGACCGGCGGCCAGAGCGGCACCGGCAGATGGATCATTCAGGAGGCCGCCGACGTCAGCGACGCCGTCCTGGAGCTCATCGAGCCGGAGCGCCGGTTGATCGCGGATTATCGCGCTAACCCGTGGCACGTGGTGCAGTGGACCAGCGCCACCCCGCCCGACGGAGCGATATGCCCGCTGACGGTGGTCGATACGGAGGAGCAGCTGTCGCGTCTCAAGCCGCAGGCGCTGGCCGGGAAGATGGTCCTTACGCGCCTGAAGCCGTGGGACTATCGCAGAAAGTTCGTGGAGAAGGGGGCATACGGCGTCATAGCCGACCCGCCCGTCGAAAACTGTCCCGATGCCGTGGCGTGGGTGAAGTTCGGATGGGGCGGGCTGAGCATTGCCGATGCCACGGCGCGGCTGGTGGGGCTGGCCATCTCCTCGCGGCAGGGCGACGAGTTGCGCAGGCTGCTGGCTTATCACGGACGGGCTGTCGTGCGCGTGAAGGTGGACGTTCGCCGCTACGCGGGCTGGCATGACGTGGTCAGCGGCGTCATCCACGGGCGCGACGACCCGCAGAACGAGGTATGGGCCATCGCCCACAGCAGCGAACCCGGCGCCCTGGACAACGCCTCGGGCGTGGCATGCTGTCTGGAGGCCTCACGCATCATCAACGCGCTCATCGCCGCCGGCAGTCTGCCGCGCCCGCGCCGCAGCATCCGCTTTGTGGCCGGATACGAATGTTACGGGTTTTTCCACTATTACGAACACCAGCGGCGCTTCATGCCGCCGCTGGCCGGTTTGTGCGTGGACACCGTGGGCGCGCGGCCGGACGTCTGCCGCGGCCTGCTGCGCGTGCATCAGAGCGTGCCCGGGTCGGCGTCGTTTGTGGATGATCTGCTGGAGGTTTTCACCTCGGCCGCGCTGCGCATCGACAATCCCGGATACAGCCTCGAGCGCAAGCCCTTCGTTTCCACCGACGATACGCTGCTGGGAGATCCGAAATACGGGTTTCCGTGTCCCTGGCTTACCAACCATCCGTGCAAGGGCTATCACAGTTCCGCCGATACTCCGGAGATGCTCGACGAACGCGGGCTGGCGGCGTGTGCGGCGGCGGTGGCGGCGTACCTGTATTATCTTGCCGACGCCGGCACGACCCACGCTCTGGAACTGGCCGACTGGCATACGCAGTCGGTTGCCGCGCGCCTGCGCGCCTCGCCCAATCAGGCGCACGTGGAAGTTCTGACAGCCGGACATGCCGCCTCGATACAGCGGCTGAAGTTGTGGCTGTGGGGAGGCGACAGGTCCGAGATACTCGCCCGTCTGGACCGGTGCGCTGAAACGATTCGGGAGGAAGCCGCGCGCCGCAGGCAACAGGTTCCAGCACCTCAGCTGCCGCCGCTGGAAGGTTCCGATGCCGACGAACTGCGCAGGAGCCTCGATCTTCTTCCTTTTCGCCGGACGATGCTCGCGCCGACGGCCGAGAATGTCATGCCGCCGCTCAACTCCGATATCGCCGGTTTTCCGCGGTGGTCGCTGTACTGGGCCGACGGCCGGCGCGTCCTCCGCGACATCGCGCTGCTGATGCTCGCCGAGCCGGGTGCCAGGATCGATCTGCCCGCGATGGTCAGGTTTTTCCGTGCGGCGGAGGAGCTGGGATACGTAAAACTGGTGGACCGCGCGGACCTTATCACGCGCCAGAGACTCGTCGGCGACCTCCGCAGACTCGGTCTGCGCCCGGGCATGGATGTCATGGTTCACAGCTCGCTGTCGCGCATGGGTCCGGTGGACGGCGGCGCCGATACCGTCATAGACGCCATCATCGAGGCCATCTCGCCCGGCGGCACGCTGCTGGCGCCGTCGTTCAACCACCTGCATGCGCGCGTGTTCAATCCGCTGACCACGGCCACCACCAACGGCGCCATTCCCCAGGCGCTGTGGCAACGGCGCGAGGCGGTGCGCAGCATGCATCCCACTCACGCGGTGGCGGCCATCGGCCCGCGCGCCGGGTGGTACACCGCCGGCCACCTCGAGCGCGGCATATGGGATCAGGACAGCCCCATCGGCCGGCTCGTTCACAACGGGGGCTGGATACTTCTGCTGGGGGTGACCAGCGAAGCCGCGACGGCGTATCACGTCGGCGAGACCTCGCTGCGCGTTCCGTGTCTCGACCAGTTCGGCAGCATCGACCGCATCGTCATGCCCGACGGGACCGTGCGCCAGGTGCCCTCGCTGGCATGGCGCGACAACGGCTGTCCGGTGAGCATAAAGAAGATCGACGAAACGCTCGACGCCCGCGGCCTCCAGAAGCATGGCAGGGTGGGGCTGGCCGAAGCGCGTCTGGTGCGGGCGATCGATGTGTGGAACGTGCGCCGCGAGCACATCCGCGACGTGTGCCCGACGTGCCACGTGCGCCCCTATTACCGCAGATAGCGCGCACTGCCCGCCGCCCGGAAAGCCCGTTGACGGGCGGAAAGGGTGGGACCTATACTGGACAAAAATGTCCGGTTATCCCATGCACAGGACTGATTCCAGCACGGTTGCAGCGGTAAGCAGTGATACCCTTATTCCCGACCTTCTGCGCGCATTCCCGCAGGCCCGCGCGGTATTTGACCGCTACGGTCTGCGCGGCTGCGGGGGGCAGTTCGGGCCGGTGGAGACGATAGCCTTCTTCGCGCGCACGCACGGAGTAGATGAACAACAGCTCCTGCGTGAACTCGCTGCCGCTGTCGCGGACGGCTCTGCGCCGCCGGCCCCCACGGCGCCCGGCGTCGCCGACACCATATACCGGCGCTTCTTTCTCGCCGGCATCTTCATCGTCCTTACCGCCGGCGCTACCTGGGGGGCGTGGCTGCTCTGGCGCATAGGTCTGGCGGGAAAATTCACCGGCATTTCCATCCATGATGTCAACGCCCACGGTCACGCGCAGATCTTTGGCTGGGTGGGGCTGTTCATCATGGGCTTTGCGTACCAGGCGTTTCCGCGGATGTGGCACACGGACCTGGTCGCTCCCCGTGCCGCCGTCGCAGCATTTGCGCTCATGTTTGCCGGCATCATTGCCGGTACTGCGGGCATGACGCTGGCGCATTCGTGGAGTGGCGCCCTGCCGGCGGCGCTTGCGGGTGGTGCTGCCGAAGTGCTTGCGGTGCTCATCTTCGCCGCCCAGATACTGCTCACCTTCCAGCGCAGCCGCCGGGCTTTCGAGCCGTACGTCGGCTTTGCCGCCGCCGCCCTGTTGTGGTTCGTTGCCATGAGCGTCATGTCGGTGTGGCATACGTACACCACCATGACTGCTCCCACCCGCGACGCTCTGCTGTGGTATGTCGGCACGTACCAGGCGCCGCTGCGCGACATGCAGATACACGGACTGGCGCTGTTCATGATTCTGGGCGTCTCCCTCAGAATGCTCCCGCCGCTGTTCGGGCTGCCGCATGTTCCGGCGCCCCGGGCGTGGCTGGCGCTGGGCGTGCTCATGGCCGCCGTCGTCGGCGAAATCGTCATCTTCATCTGGTATCGCTGGACGGGCAGCTATGCACTTGCCGCGCTGCTGTTTGCGGCGTGGGCCATGCTGGCGGCCGGTGTGGCGATGATTGCCGCGCCGTGGCGGTTGTGGCGGCCTCTTCCCGAGAGCGACCGCAGCGGCAAGTTCGTGCGCGCGGCGTGGGGATGGCTGGCGGTATCCCTGCTGATGCTGCTGGCCTTCCCGCTGTATCAGCGAATCAGCGGAGAGGCTTTCAGCCACGCTTATTACGGGGCCATACGCCATGCCATCACGGTAGGCTTCATCTCGCTGATGATCATGGGTTTCGCGGCCAAGGTGGTGCCCACGCTCAACGGCATAGACACCCGTTCGCTCACCGCCCTGTGGGGGCCGTTCATACTGGTCAACGCAGGCTGCTTCCTGCGCGTTGTCACTCAGACCCTCACGGACTTCGACCGACGGTTCTTCGCGATTGTCGGCATAAGCGGGACGCTGGAAGTCACAGGCCTGGCGTGGTGGGGACTGGGATTGGCGGCCATCATGTGGCGCGGCCGGCGCGAGATGGCCGAGGTGCGGGCGGCCAGCGCGCGCCCCGGGCAGATTACCGCCGACCACCTTGTGGCGGATGTGGTGGAATGGTATCCGCAGACCGGCGAGGTCTTCGACAGATTCGGTTTCGGCGCGATCCGCAATCCCATCCTGCGACGAACGATCGGACGCGGCGTCACGGTCGCACGCGCCAGCTCGCTCGGCGGGGTTGATCTCGAGGAGTTCCTCAGATCGCTCAACGAAGCGGCCGGCGCAAACAGGCAGTTGTGAAAGCCCTGCCCACGCTGGCGTTCTGCTCGCGCCACGACACGGGCGCCGGATGTACAGTGTTGGTCAACTGGGTGCCGCGGCTGCCTTCTTCCACCGGCGCGGCATTTACCGGCCGGTGCGCCGCCGCAGGAGAATGCCGCACGCCGCCAGCAGTCCCATGCCCGCCGCCGCGGGCAGCGGCACGGCCGCCACGAAATATCCCGCCGCGTTGAAATTGAACTGCGTGGGCACGTCCGCGTACATGGTGAAGGTCTTCATCTGCCCGCCCGCGAAATCCCCCAGCGCAAACGCCGGCACGGAGTCCGTTGCCTGAACATACGCCGTCTGAAGCCCGGGCTCGGTCCACGAAAGCGGCGTATCGACAACCGCGCGGCTGAGCGGCATGAGCAGATTCTGACCGGCCACGCCGTACATGTCCCAGTACCATTGCTTGGCCGGGTATTCCCAGATCTTCGCGCTGTCGTTCCACGCGAACGCCGGCGCGGGCGGCTGTTCGGTGAGGTCCCATATGAACTGCATCACGAAATGCACATCCGCCAGCGGCGAGGCGCCCGTGTTCGTGGCGCTCATATTGAGCGTCCAGCGATTAAGCCCGTTGTCGTAGGAACTGCTAAGAAACCCGAGCTGCATCGGCCCGCCCAGCTCGGAATCCACCGTGTAATACGTTCCCGCGCTGGCGCTGGCCGCCAGCACAACCGAACACACAACCGCCGCCAGTTTGCCGGTCACGTGCATGACTCCTCCGAAACTGAACTGATGCGAACACAGGGCAGTCTATGCCCCCTGCGCTGGACGAGGCAAGGCGAATTCTGTCGGATTTCCCGGCATCGCCCGCTGGCGTACACGCCGCCCGGCCAGTTCAAGCCCGCCCGCGCGCATCCAGCAGTTTCGCCATCTGATACAGCATCATCATGCGCGGCGTGGAGATGCCCGCGCGCATCGCCACCCGCAACGGCTCGCCGAGAATGGCCTCCACTTCCATGGGCCGGCCCAGTTCGCGATCGATCTGCATGCTGGATTTATACGGCACCATCCGCCGCGTCTGCTCTATCCGCTCGTCAACAATGCTTTCGGGCAGGTCAACGCCCGCGCCGCGCGCGGCGGCCAGCACCTCGCGGATTATCTCCCTCGCCAGGCTTTCGCCCTCCGGGCTGCCGATTATCCGGTCGGTGGTGACATCCAGCACCGCCCCCAGTCCGCTGAACGGCACGTTCCACGTAAGCTTCTCCCAGCGCCCGCGCCGCAGACTCTCGATCATCCGGCATTCGATGTTGCTCGCGGAGAACATCTCTGCCAGCCGGCGCAGACGCGCGCTTATGCCCTCCACATGTTCTCCGATGCACACCAGCCCGTAATCCAGATGATGAATTATTGCCGGGGCGACGCGGTTGATGCACACAAAGCACAGCCCGCCCATGACGCGCCGCGGCCCGAACAGCTCGGCCAGCCGCTCCTCGTTGCCCAGACCGTTCTGAAGGGTGAGTACCGCGCCGTCATCCTTGAGCACAGGCCTGATCAGCGGTTCATACAGGTGATTGGCCGTCGCCTTCAGCGCCACTATCACCAGATCTGCCTGCGGCATGGCGCCGGGCTCGTTGTAGGCCCGTATGGTTCCCGGCGGCAGGGCGAAATCTCCCCGGCAGCTGCGCACCACCAGACCCTGCCGGCGGATCTGCTCATAGTCGCTTCGGAAAAGGAAATGCACGTCGTGCCCGTGCTGCGCCAGACGCGCGCCGTAGTACCCGCCCACGGCTCCGGCGCCGATGACCGCTATTGTCGGCCGCTCCGGAAACATGGCCGAAAAGTATATTCGCGCCCGCGGCGCCGGCGAAGGGCGCCCTCATGTGCCGCACGACGTCAGAAAGTCTTTGAGCCGCCGGCGGTATTCATCCCCGCGCGCAACTATGGCGCCCATGTGCAGGGCATCCTCCACCGTCCACAGCACCGTCCTCAGCCCGCGCCGTTGGCGCTCCTCCGCCGCACGCCGCAGGTCCTGATCGTCCTGCGGACTGACGTACACGTCTCTTCCGCAGTGCACCACCATTACCGGCGGAACTATCCGCGGCAGCAATTCCGCGGTGCGCACCGCGCTGAAATCGACGCCGGCTATCAGTCTGGCCAGCAGCACGGCTGCCTTCTGAAAACCGCTTCCCGGCAGGCC
>Ga0315298_1009505_pt1 | contig 11996 bp, 8 predicted proteins | sample WHS_1_MG_FD_203077 | JGI IMG/M metagenome (GOLD analysis project Ga0315298, IMG submission 203077) | Extremophilic microbial mat communities from Washburn Hot Springs, YNP, Wyoming, USA - WHS_1_MG | ecosystem: Environmental > Aquatic > Thermal springs > Hot (42-90C) | place: USA: Wyoming... | reverse complement strand
ACCCTGAGCGAAGCGAAGGGTCTCGCGTAACTTTAGCTGTATTTTCCCAAGTACTGCGAGATGCTTCACTTCGTTCAGCATGACATTGGCAGGGCTTTTTCAACACCCTCTTACTAAGAGGGGTAAAGGGGGGATAAACCCCACCAAGGGAGGCAACGGGGTGTAGGGGCGCAATAAATTGCGCCCCAATCCTCACCCCAAAATTTATTGCGCCCATTGAGCAATTCATTGCGCCCCAATTTATTGCGCCCATTGATTGCACCGCCGAGCACGCTCTGCGCCCTCGACGGTGAAACACCTCACCATTTGCCAAAGCATACCTCTTGGTAGTACAATTTGCCATCTCGTGTAAGGAGAACGACGCGTGTCCATTACCTACCAAGAAGCCCTTGGCTATCTATACCGCCTTACCAACTATGAGATCAAGTCAACATACGCCTATGCACCGCAATTCTTCGATTTGCGCCGTGTTGAGCGCTTGCTCGCTGCACTGGGCAATCCCCACCGCAAATTCCAGAGCGTGCACATTGCCGGCACCAAAGGCAAAGGCTCGACTTCCGCCATGCTTGCTTCGGTTCTCAAGACCGCCGGCTACCGTACCGGCTTATACATCTCGCCGCACCTGCATTCCTTCCGCGAACGCATCCAGGTGAACAACGAGTACATCCCCGAGGCGGATTTTGCCGCCCTCACGGAACAAATCCGTCCCATCGCTGAGCAGGACAAGGAACTGACCACCTTCGAGGTCGCTACTGCCCTGGCTTTTGCCTATTTCGCCCAAGCGGGGATAGACATTGCCGTGGTGGAAGTGGGCCTCGGCGGGAGGTTGGATGCCACCAACGTCATCCTGCCCTTGGTCTCGGTCATCTGCACCATTGGTCATGACCACATGCACATCCTCGGCAAGACGCTGCGCAAGATCGCTGCCGAGAAAGCAGGCATCATCAAGGAAGGAACGCCGGTTGTCTCCGCACCACAAGAGCCTGCCGCTATGGCTGTCATTGAACGCGTTGCCCAGGAAAAACACGCCCCATTGTATGCCGTGGGCCGCGACTGGCAATGGCGGAACACAGAATACAGCCTGGAGGGACAGGAATTCACCGCTGCCCACCGCGGGCAGAACCATCTCCCCAACAACGGCCCTTACAAGGGGCTCTACATCCCACTGCTGGGCAAGCACCAACTGCGCAACGCTGCGGTTGTCCTGCAGACCGTGGAGACACTACGCTCGTTAGGGCTGCAGGTCAGTGATGCGGCATTGCGCCAAGGCTTGCGCGATGTCGTCTGGCCAGCCCGTTTTGAGGTCATGGGGCGCTCGCCTTACTTTGTCGTGGACGGCGCCCACAACGTGGATTCAGCACGCTGCCTCGCCGAGACCCTGCAGCAGTACTTTCCGCACCAACGACCGTGGTTTATCCTCGCCATCCTGAGCGATAAGGACATCCCCGCCATCCTGCACCAGTTGCTGCCGCATGCGCGCGGGGCATTCCTCTCTCGCTCCCACCATCCCCGCGCCGCAGATCCGCACCAGTTGCAGGCAGAAGCAGCACGCTATGATACTCCCACCCAGGTCATCGAAGACGTGGGGCAGGCTACTCGTTCCGCACTGGAGCAAGCGGATACGGATGGGCTGGTGGTGGCAGCCGGCTCCTTCAGCACTGCTGGTGAAGCGCGCGAGGCATGGCTGCGCCTGCACAACCTGCCCCTCCCGCCGTTGGACCCCAAGGTCTAACCCTCCATTTCACCGCCGACAGCGTAGAGGAAAGTTTGTGTTCCTCTGTGTTCTCTGCGCGCTCTGCGGTAAAACAGTGCTAAATCCTACAACCGCACCATCCATGCGGAGCGGATGCTGGGCAAAGCCATCACCTGCGCCAGCACCTCCGGCGGCAACGGGTCATCCAATCCCAGCACGAGAACGCCCGGCCCGCCGCGCTCCCGCCTGCCTACCTGCACAAAATGGATATTGATCCCCGCATTTCCGAGCACCGTGCCCATGCGCCCCAGGATGCCCGGTTGTTCGATGTGTTCGCTGACCAGCAGCAACCCCCGTGCGACGAAATCCAGCCAGTAGCCATCAATCTGCACGATGTGCGGCTCGCCGCGCAGCACCGCCCCTGTGATCGTGTGCCGCTGCCCAGCGCTGCACAAGCGCAGTTCCACCCAATCCGACCACCCTCCGGCACTGCCCAGCGGTTCGTACTGCCCGGCGAAGGCAATGCCGCGCTCCTGCGCCACCAGCGGAGCATTGACCCAGTTCACCGCTTCCTCGCTGCTCCTCGCCAACAGCCCCACCAACGCTGCCGAGACCAACAAGTCCATGCGTTGCCTGGCTACTTCGCTGCCGCAAGCCACCTCCAGCGATTGTAGATGATCCGCCTGCCACTGGGCATAGAAACTGCCCAGGCGCTGCGCCAGGTCCAGGTAAGGCTGCAGCCGCTCCAGCTCTTCGACCGCCAGCGCCGGGGCATTCACAGGGTAACGCGGCATCCGCCCGGCGAGCACTTCTAATACCTGCTCTGCTACTTCCACTGCCGTATCCCGCTGCGCCTCCACGGTTGACCCCGCCACATGCGGAGTCAGGATCACGCGGTCGCTGCGCAGCAAACGGTTGTTCAACAAGGGTTCCTGGGCGAACACATCCAGCGCCGCGCCCGCCAGCCGTCCTTCTTCCAGCGCCTGACACAGCGCTTCTTCGTCCACCAGGTTGCCCCGCGCGCAATTGATGAGATAAGCAGTGGGCTTCATCAACGCCAGTTCGCGGGCGCCAATCAAGCCGCGGTTCTGTTCATGGCCCGGCAAATGCAACGAGACGAAATCCGCGCTGCGCAGCAAATCATCGAATGGCACCCATTGCACCCCCAGTTGCGCCGCCCGCTCTGGCGTGACGAAGGGGTCATAGGCAATCACCTTCATCTCCAGCCCCAGCGCGCGGCGCGCCACGGCCGTACCAACTCTCCCCAGCCCAATCAAGCCCAGCACTTTGCCGCGCACCTGGACGCCCTGGTAGCATCCCTTGTCCCAGTGCCCCTGGCGCAAGGCAGCATCCGCGAACGGAATGCGCCGCACGAGAGCCAGCAGCATGGCAAGCGTGTGCTCTGCCACCGCCACCGTATTGCCATAGGGCGCATTGACCACCACAATGCCCTTGCGCGTAGCTGCCGGCAGGTCAATGTTGTCCACTCCTGTGCCGGCTCTGCCAATCACCCGCAGGCGCGCCGCCGCAGCAATCACCTCCTCCGTGACCTGCGTGCTGCTGCGCACCACCAGCCCATCATAAGCGCCAATCACAACGGCCAGTTCTTGCGCACTCAAGCCCAGGCGCACGTCTACTTGCGCCTGCCGACGGAGCAATTGCAGCCCTTCCTCAGCCAGCAGTTCGGTTACCAATATGCGGTACATTGCGTTCCTCACCTACCTCTCAATAAGGCAATTTGATGTAGGGGCGAACCTCGTGTTCGCCCCTGCACGTCTCTCCCATGGTCATTCTGAGCCGCATAGCGGCGAAGAATCTCCCCCCGCTCCAGAGGGCCTGGACTGTGGTCCACGCCGAGCGACTCTCGTTCTGCTCCAGGCGGACCACAGGCCGCCATACAGCTTCGCCCACCCCCTTATCCCGCCCGTGGCAATCCAGCCAATGCCTTGGCGACCTCGCTCTCCGGATATTCGTAATCCTGCAGCGCCCCACTCAGATAGGCATCGTAAGCAGCCAGGTCAAAATGGCCGTGCCCGCTGAAATTGAACAAGATGACCTTTGCCTCGCCGCTCTCTTTGCAGCGCAGTGCCTCGTCAATCGCTGCACGCACGGCATGGGCGGTTTCAGGGGCTGGGACGACGCCTTCGCTGCGCGCGAATTGCACCGCCGCCTCGAAAACAGCATTCTGATGGTACGCCACGGCTTCGATGTACCCCGCCTGCACCAAGGCGGAGACCAATGGCGCCATGCCATGGTAGCGCAAGCCACCGGCATGGATGCCTGCCGGCACGAAGGAATGGCCCAGCGTGTGCATCTTCAGCAAGGGGGTTGTTTCGGCTGTATCGCCAAAGTCGTAGGCATAAACGCCCTTGGTGATGGAGGGACAGGCTTTGGGCTCTACCGCGACAAAGCGCGTCTTCGCTCCTTCGCGCAGCACACGGCGTACGAAAGGAAAAGCCAGCCCGGCAAAGTTAGAGCCGCCGCCCACGCAGCCAATGACCACATCCGGTTCCTCGCCAACCATCTCCATCTGCAAGAGTGCCTCCTCGCCGATCACGGTCTGGTGCAGCAGGACGTGGTTGAGCACGCTGCCCAGAGAGTACTTCGTGTCCGCGTTCGTGGCTGCCACCTCCACTGCCTCGCTGATGGCAATGCCCAGAGAACCGAGGGAATCGGGGTTCTGCGCCAGGATCTTGCGCCCAGCGGCTGTCTCCGGACTGGGGCTTGGCGTGACGCTGGCGCCCCACAATTGCATCAACGAGCGACGGTACGGCTTCTGCAGGTAACTGATCTTCACCATGTAGACCTTGCACTCGATGCCGAAAAAGTTGCACGCCATCGCCAGGGCGCTGCCCCATTGCCCTGCCCCTGTCTCCGTGGTGATACGCCGCACGCCCTCCGCTTTGTTGTAGTATGCCTGCGCCACCGCCGTATTCGGTTTGTGGCTGCCGGGCGGGCTCACGCTTTCGTTCTTGTAATAGATATGCGCCGGCGTGTCCAGAGCCTGCTCCAGGCGGCGTGCGCGTACCAGCGGCGTGGGTCGCCACAGCCGGTACACGGCACGTACTTCCTCTGGGATGGGGATATAGCGCTCTGTGCTCACCTCCTGGCGGATCAAAGCCATCGGGAACAAAGGCGCCAGGTCATCCGGTCCCACTGGCTGCAGCGTAGCCGGATGCAGCACTGGCGGCAACGGCACCGGCAAATCCGCAATGATGTTGTACCACGCCTTCGGCAACTTTGCCTCATCTAGGATAAACTTGTTTCCCTCCATCTTCCATCCTCCTTTCGTTTTTATGGGTTATGGGTTAGGGGTTTGGGCTTTGTTCATCGTTCATTGGTCATTGGGATTTGGTCATTGAGATTTGTTCATTGTGCTTTGCCCTTGCCAACCCCGTACACCCCTTCACCTCTTCCATCGTTGCTTGGGCGATGCGCCACGCACGCGCTGAATCCCCGAAAACACACGCTGCTCTCCCATCTCCACACCCCCTCTCCACAAACCACACCACAGGCTACGCACTACGTATTGCGTATTGCGTATTACGTTTTACGTATTACTCCTCACTCCTCACTCCTCACTCATCACTCTTCACTCATCACTCATCACTCCTCACTCCTCACTCCTCACCAACCAAAAAACCTCCCATCCCTCAACGACCCAGGGACGAGAGGTTCTCACCCGTGGTGCCACCCTCATTAGGCTGGCGCTCCTGCTCCGTCGTTGTCCCCAATGCAACCTCAAGGACCCCTCTAGAAACAAAAAATCCGCCGGTGACGGCGGAATAACGTCGGGAGAGGGCCAGCCTCACTCATTGCAGGTACAGGACAGCCCCTAGCCATCACTGGCTATGCCATCCGATACCTTCAGCCATGATAACGGTGGCGGCTCCGGCACAGGCTACTCAGACCCTCACCCCTCTCCCTGTAACCGCCAGGGGAATCGAGCCTTTCGCCCTGCGACTCCCAAGCCCATTCAGCGTACGCCTCGGTACCGGGCTCTCACCTTACCCCGGCTCTCTGCACCGCCCTCGCACGCCTACTCGCCTTGTTCACAGTCTTTAGCGCTGTATCTTACTGCAAGTATAGCACAACCTGCCAATTCTGTCAAATTTCGCCCGGATTAGCAAAACAGGTTTGTCTTACTAATCGATTTATGACCCCAACAACCACTCTGCCAACCGCTTTTTGATGCTCTGAAGCCTTTCCGGTGCAATTTCGCCTTGCCCAGCCTTCTTCATGCAAAAACTACCTTCAAATCAGCCATAGTGTATACCGGTGTCTCCTCGTCCTCCATTCCTCGCATAGCAGACGCCAGGGATAACTCGCTCCAGGCACTATCTTCCAAGCGCCTTTCTTTTATCACGAAATACTCGGCGAAGTTGTCACGTTTAGCCTTGGCTACTTTGGCTATGGCCCGGGGCCCCCGCTTTTCCTTTATCAAAAGATACCTGATAAAATGAAGCACTTCTCTCTGTAATGAAGCGGGAAGTTTTTGTACCTGCTCCTGGATTTGCTCAGAAATAGACATCACTACATCTCCTGCCGGCGAAATTCTGGTTATCCCTGCTATTCATTATAAACCAGGAATGAATCTGTCAAAAGAAACGAGCGCCGTAAAGAACCCTGGCTTAGTCGGGCGTGGGAACCACTCGTAGCATCACAATTCTCAGAATGAGCAAGCCCCTGAAGGAGGCTCTTCTAGACCTGCCAGGTTCGCTCGGCGTGGACCACAGAAGCACGCCGGGGATTAAAATCCCCGGCTGAAGGTGTGCAAGCCCCCTGAAGGGGGCTGCAACCAATGATCAGTCGGCTTCAGCCGACTTCCTCGTTTCAGCCAGGGAATTGATTCCCTGGCGACATCCGCCCTGAGACGCGCCGAGGATTTAAACCTCCTGGCTGATGGAATGTAAGGGCGACCCGGTGGGTCGCCCCTACTGCCGACTTCCTCGTCTCAGCCAGGGAATTGATTCCCTGGCGACATCTGCAGACGCACGCCCAAGGGATGGTTTCACGCCGTCACCCTGAGGCGAAGCCGAAGGGTGTCATGGAACCGAGGGGAGATTCTTCGCCGCTACGCGGCTCAGAATGACAGAGAGCAGGTTGTCTCACGCGTGGTGCTCAGTCGGCTTCAGCCGACTTCCTCGTTTCAGCCAGGGAATTGATTCCCTGGCGACATCTGCCCTGAGACGCGCCGAGGATTTAAACCTCCTGGCCGATGAAACGTAAGGGCAACCCACCGGGTCGCCCCTACTGCCGACTTCCTCGTCTCAGCCAGGGAATTTTATTCCCTGGCTGAAAAATTTTTCACCACAGAGAGCAGAGTCCACAGAGAAAGACTTACATTCCCCTGTGTTCTCTGTGGACTCTGTGGTAAATAGTTCCTAGCGTGGAGCGAGATGCACTAGACCTGTCCGGTCTGTCTTCAAGAATGTAGAGGCGACCTGCTGAGTCGCCTCTACTTGACCACAACATACACCTCAAAGGTCTTTGCCGGGGCAACACCCTCCTCCCAAGAGCGGCGGTAGACGAGCCGTAGCCATTCCTTGCCCGGCGCAACTGCCTCAAAGCGTATCGTCATCTTGCCGCCTGCGCCCAGCGCCTGGCTGTCAGCCTGGAATTGGGGCTCCCCCACCAGCTTCACCACCCTCACCTCCCCAGCCACTTCCCAAGCGTAGCCCGTGCTCGGGTTGGCGTCCAATACCAAATCGATCTGCTCGCCGACGCGCAGCTCAATCATCGAGCCGCTATCCTTCTCCATCACCTTCAACGGAGCACGAGCCCGTGGCCCACAAGCCACCAATGCTACGGCAACGATAATGCTTGCCAACAACACACTCCGACCGCCACTCATCGAGACCTCCTTCCACTACATTCCCCCTTCTCCCCAGGTTTGGGTTAGGGGGTGAGGGCATCTTCCTCCAGCACCAGCCTTGCCCCCATCGCAAACACACGGCTGGTCAGGATCAATGCCGCGACAAGCTCCGGCACTGCCAAGCCATCGTGAGGAACCAGCAGGATAGCCAGGAAAGCGCCGAGCCCTGCACTCACCGCCAACACACCGTGCGCCCGCTGCCCTTTGCGCCATATCTCCACGCCCAACAACACATATCCCACCGGCGTGACCAGAAAATAGACCGCCGCAGCGTACCAATGCAACTTGCCATAGTGCTCCGGGAACACCCCGACCAAGATCAATGCCACCGCAGCAATGAACGCCAACACTGCCCCGGCCCTGCCCATCCATCCAGAGCCAATCCATTGCCCCACGCCGATGGCTAGAATTGCTGTGAGCGCCCCGCCGAGGATCAGCGCGGCATTGAACCAGCCGGCTGCTCCCGGATGCACTCCCAAATCGCTCAGGGCATTCGTATGCCAATTGAACCACGGTGAAATGGCGACGGCGAAAAAGATCATCCCCAGGGAAAGCCATGGGGCGACCATGCCACACAACCCGGCAAAGCGTAGAAACTTTTTCGCTGCCATGTGAGCCGCTATCCCGTGAATCCTGCTGCCTTATTGAAACCATTCCATGCCAGCGTGAACAGCAGCGGCGCCTTGTGCTTCACCGGTGCAGCGGAAACCGCTTCCGTCCAGCGCTGCGTGGCTTCCTTGGCGCGCGCAAAACACGAGGCAGTGAAAGCCTGCAACGCCGGCGCCCGCTCCTCCGCGCTGACGTGGCGGTACCTTTCGTACGCCTCCGCCGCCTCGCTCACGAAAGCCTGCTCCAGCGCATCGCGTTCGCCCCGGTACAGCGGCAATCGCGTCGCATAGTCGCGGATCACGGCGCGGTGCAAGCGCTCGTGCATCCACCACAGGGATTGCCCATCGTAACGGCCGCTCGGTTCCGGACCCAGATGGGGCAGCCCCGCCCCGCCCAAATAGACCGGCTTGAAAATCCCCGTGCATGTCCCAGAAGTGCCAGTCAGCCAATAGGTGGGCAAATCGCGCCTCAGGTGGGCGACCATTGACCCGGTGGACTGGCTGGGCCGTGTCGGACCCAGGCTGGCGTGCACACAGATGGTGTCCATCACCCAACCGCGGCCTGGATTCCAAGTCGGGTCTGCGGCTGCACGTTGCCCGTGATCGCGCAAGATGGACATCATCATCTCCGGAGTGATGCGCCCCTTTTGCCCCTCCAAGAGCTCCATGGAGCGGCACTGCCGCGGCCGGCAGCCATCCAGTCGCGTGTACAGAAAATCCGAATAGCAACGGGCGAAATGGAAATCTTCCTTGGACTTGCACCACCCCTTTTCAATGGCATGTTCCACCAGCCCAGGCGATGCCAAGTCCCACTCGCTGCCGATAGTCAGTCCATTGGAAATGCTGCGTACATCGCGCACACGTTCCGCCGCCCAGTACTTGCCTGCCGTCTCCAATACCCATGCTTCGTCAGGATCGGCGATGATGAACGAGTTATGGTAGTACGTTTTGTGCTGGAAGCCGCAATTGCCGCTCTGCCCGTACGTGGTGAGCAGTTCTATGATGACGTCCAGTGCTTTGCGCGCCGTGTCCGCGCGCTCCAACGCCAAGCGCATCATGTCCATGCCTATAAGACCCGGTTCCTTGCCATAAGGTTCCTTAGTAAATACTGCCTCGTTGCCAATCGCTACGCCGTGCTCGTTGGCACCCATCTCGCATCCCCACATCCAGAATGGCCGCGAGAGGATCACTTCGTACGTTTCCTCCACCTGTGGCACCTCGATGTAGGTGCACTTGACCTTGCTCCCCGGCTCGTGCCGCGCCCGTGGGATGTAGGTCAGCACCTGCGCTTCGTTCGGCTCGCGATCGCTGTTCTTCGCCAGGATCGTCGTGCCATCCGCCGTTGCACTGCCCACCGCTACCAGTGTATCGCACATCTTCCACCTCCCTCACAAGGTTCAGAAAAGTCCATAGTGCGCATTGAGCGCTAAAGCGCTTACTACAAACCTAGCTACTCCCTCTCCGCAAACTGCAACGTATACAGACGGTGATACACACCTCCCGCCGCTATCAACTCCTCATGCGTCCCTTGCTCGACAATCCGCCCGCCTTCCAAAACCACAATGCGATCCGCCCGCTGCACGGTCGCCAGGCGGTGCGCAATGATGAACGTGGTCCGTCCGCGCATCAGCCGTTCCAACGCCGCCTGCACCTCATGCTCTGCTTCCGCATCCAGTGCGGACGTGGGCTCGTCCAAAATCAGGATGCGCGGGTCTTTGAGCAGTGCCTGCGCGATCGCCAGGCGTTGGCGCTGCCCACTCGAAAGCCGCACTCCGCGCTCACCAATCACCGTATCATAACCCGCCGGTAAATGGAGGATAAATTCCTCCGCATACGCAGCACGAGCGGCAGCGGCAATCTCTTCATCGCTTGCTCCGGGTTTGCCATAGGCAATGTTCTCTCGCACCGTGCCGCCAAAGAGGAAAATGTCCTGGGGCACCAAACCAATCTGTTCGCGCAGGCTGCGCAAGCGCACATAGCGGATGTCGTGCCCATCAATTTCAACGCGCCCAGAAGTCGGATCGTAGAAACGCAGCAATAGGCTCGCCAAAGTCGTTTTCCCCACCCCGCTGTGCCCCACCAACGCGATGACCTCGCCCGGCTTTACTTCCAGATTGATCCCCTGCAGCACTGGTTCCACACCGTCGTAACTGAAATGGACGTCCACAAAGCGCACCCGTCCCTCTATCGGGGGCAATTCCGCCGCCTGGGCATCGTCCAGGGGTTCTGGCTCGGCTTGCATCAGCTCCAGCACGCGCCGTGCTGCGCCGATCGCCTCCTGCACCTGCGAGTACAGCCCAGCCATCGCTGCCATCGGCCCGCTCACCAGCACCAGATACACCAGGAAAGCGACCATCTCGCCCGGGGTCATTTTCCCCGCCAGCACCTCCCGCCCACCGAACCACAACAAGAGCAAGATAAGCCCCAAACCCAGGAAACTGAGCAATGCCATGAACGCGGCTCGCCAGCGGGTGCGCTCCATAGCCGTGCCAAACCCTGCTTCGACATAGCGGCCAAAACGGCGCCGTTCTGACTCCTCCTGGACGAAGGATTTGACCACACGCACGCCAGCCAGTGTTTCTTCCAGGACGGCCGTGGCATCAGCCAGGCGATCTTGCACTGCCGTGGACAAACGCTGCAGGCGCCGCCCAAAGAAAGCGGAGATGCCAATCATCAGTGGTACGAGGATGAACACCAACGCTGTCAGTTGCCAGTTCATCCACAGCATCAAGATGATGCCACCGCCCAGCGTGATCACCTCACGCAGCAAGGAGATGGGCGTTTCGGTCAGCATGGCTTGGATCACCGTGATGTCGTTCGTCACGCGCGAGACCAGTTCGCCCACGCGACGCTCAGCCAAAAAACGCAGCGGCAGGCCAACCATGCGGTCATAGATGGCCCGCCGCAGATCCACGGTTACCCGCTGGGCAACGAAGGTGAGCAGATAACTCTGCACAAAGGTCAGCAGGGACTGCAGCAAAAAGAGCACCAACAGGCTCAGGATCAGATGGTTGAGTCGTTCCTGCTCCCGGCTGACGAACACCGAATCCACCAACGCACGCAGCGCCCAGGGCAAAGCCAGGCTGATGAGGCTCCCCACGACAAGCGCCAGCCCAGCCAGCGTCATTTGCCTCCAATATGGCTTCACATAGCGGAACAGTGTCCGCAACTCAACCATTGATAGTATACGCTCCTCTGCGCTCTCTGCGTGCTCAGCGGTGAAAGCATTTCCATGCTCCCTGCAGGCTATGCTCCTATGTCTTCCGTTGAACCGCCTCTACCTTCTGGTACTCCAGGTACGAATACACCATAGCGTACAGCGCCGCCAACAGCACTGGGACGAGGACAAAGTACACTCCCCACTGTGGCCATACCACCCCGCCTAGCGCAAGCAACCCAGCGCCCTTGAACCACTTGCCGCCAACGCGGTGCGTGCGGTTCCACACCTCCTCACTCGCCAGCGTCCATGGCGTGCGGATACCGATGAAATAGTTCCGCTTGGCGTGCTCTACCAAAACCCCAGTGCTATAGAAAAGCAGCGCCATCCCAGGGGCAAGCACGCGCATGATCTGTACTTCCCAGCCCAGATTCGCGGCGAGGGTGAAAAGATACACGTACAAGAAAAACCCCAATGCCAGCACGACAAAGCGCTCGTACTGCGCCCGAAACCGCTCGATGTTCTCCCGCAACGGGTCAATCCTGGGCAGCAGGAGCAGCAGCAGCGCCAGCCCGACCAGCATGAATGGCAGGAAGAACACGCCCCAGAACCTGGGCATGTAGCCATCCACTTCGCCCTGAGCGTTCCAATGCGACGCCATCT
>Ga0315298_1009504_pt1 | contig 11996 bp, 11 predicted proteins | sample WHS_1_MG_FD_203077 | JGI IMG/M metagenome (GOLD analysis project Ga0315298, IMG submission 203077) | Extremophilic microbial mat communities from Washburn Hot Springs, YNP, Wyoming, USA - WHS_1_MG | ecosystem: Environmental > Aquatic > Thermal springs > Hot (42-90C) | place: USA: Wyoming... | reverse complement strand
GGTTGCCCCTGGGTCAGGCTATTCATGGTCAGGGCGGCCGCCTCATGGGGTTGTGGGGGGAGGATCGCCGTGCCGCGGAAGGATGCTTTCTGGTGCACGGCGCCTTCCTCTTTGAGCAGGGGCTCCTTCTGGCCGAGCAGGAGGTCGGCGCGGTCAGCCCGGAAACCCCCTCCCTGTCCGCCATTTTCCCCGCCGCCAACCGCATGGAGCGGACCCTGTACGACCTCTTGGGGATCCGCGCCCGGGGTTTGGCGGATCAGCGCCCCTGGCTGCGTCACCAGGCCTGGCCGGAGGATCGGTTTCCCTTGCGCGCGGACTTTACGGGCAGCGATCTCGGCAGCGCCGGGGATGATCGTTATGCCTTCGTGCCGGTCTCCGGAGCGGAAGTGCATGAAATCCCGGTCGGTCCCGTCCACGCCGGCACCATTGAACCCGGCCATTTCCGCTTCCAGGTCCTGGGCGAGGAAATCCTGCGCCTGGAGGCGCACCTGGGTTATACCCATAAGGGGACGGAGCGTCTCTTCCAGGGCCAGGACATCGCCGGCGGGGCGCGCCTGGCCGGGCGGGTGAGCGGAGACAGCACGGTGGCCTACGCCTGGGTCTATGCCCAGGCCGTGGAGCAGATCCTCGCCCTGACCCCGCCCCCCCGGGCCCGCTGGCTGCGTGCCCTGTGCCTGGAGCGGGAGCGTCTGGCCAACCACCTGGGGGATCTGGGGGCGCTGGGCAATGACGCCGGACTGGCCTTTGCCCTCACCCAGTTTTCCCGCCTCAAGGAAGACTTCCTGCGGGATCAGGAGCGCTACTTCGGCCACCGTTATCTCATGGACCGGATTGCGCCCGGCGGCGTGGCCTTTGATCTGGATGCCCGACAGTGTGTGGCCCTGCGGGAGGCGGGGCGGATATTGGGCGAGGCCGTAGCCCGCCTGCAGGAGATCCTCGCCGAGCACGGCGGTTTGCGCGACCGGGTGGTGACCCTGGGCCGCATTTCCCCTTCCCTGGCCGCTGATCTGGGCATGATGGGCGTGGCCGGCCGGGCCAGCGGCCAGGCCTGGGATCTGCGGGTGCAGTTTCCGCAGTCGCCCTATGATGCGCTGGAGGTGCGCATGGCCCTGGAGAGCGACGGCGATGTGGCGGCGCGCATGGCCGTGCGCTTTGCCGAGATCACGGAATCCTTGCGCCTGCAGGACCAGATTCTCGACGCGCTCCCCGCGGGAGAGACCATGCTCCCCGTGGCGGGCCTTCCCGCCGATGGGGTGGGAGCGGCGTGGGTGGAGGGGTGGCGGGGAGAGATCCTGCTCTGGCTGCGCATGGAGCAGGGGCGCATCACCCGTTGCCATCCCCAGGATCCGTCCTGGACCCTTTGGCCGGCCGTAGAGCAGGCGGTGTTGCGCGACATCGTCGCCGACTTCCCCCTGATCAACAAGTCCTTCAATCTGAACTACAGCGGCCACGACCTCTAGGCCGGAGCGCCGACCCTGGGTGCGATCGTTTTCGGGAGGAAACGCCCATGTACCGTATCTTGCGAGAAATCATCCGCCTCGGCCGGGTCGGCGATCCGCCGCCCAAGCCTGGTCCTGCCGGCGCCGACGGGGTACCCGGCTATTTCCGCCACAGCCTCGCCATCCGCCAGGTGGATGCCGGCTCCTGCAACGGTTGCGAGCTGGAGATCAATGCCCTGAACGGCCCCCACTATGGCCTGGAGAATGCCGGCTTTCGCTTCACCGCCTCTCCCCGCCATGCCGACGTGCTCCTGGTGACCGGTCCGGTGACCCGCCACATGGCCGAGGCCCTGCGCAGCACCTACGACGCCATGCCCCATCCCAAACGGGTGGTGGCGATGGGCGATTGCGCCTGTTGCGGCGGGGTCTTTGCCGGCAGTTACGCGGTGCTGGATGGGGTGGAGGCGGTCCTTCCCGTGGATGTGCGCATCCCCGGCTGCCCGCCCAATCCCGAGGCGCTCCTGCGCGGCCTGCTCACGGCAGCAGGCGAGCCACCTCTTGCTGCAGAAGAAAATCCCTGAAGGCCTGGGCGGCGGCGGAAAGGCGCTTGCCCTGACGGTGAACCAGGTACCAGTGGCGCTGAATGGGCAGTCCTTGCACGGCAAGGATGACCAGGTGCCCGGCGGTCAATTCCTCGCGGATGGTGTGCAGGGAGGCGATGCCCAGGCCCATGCCGGCGCGCACGGCATGCTTGATGGCCTCATGGCTGCTCATTTCCATACTGGTCTGGAGGGACACGCCGGCCTTGCTGAAAAAGCGTTCCGCGGCGCTGCGCGTTCCCGAACCCGCTTCGCGGACGATGAAGGGATATTCCGCCAGATCCCGGAGGGGGATCCGGGAGCGCTGGGCCAGCGGATGCCCGGGCGGAGCGATGACCACCAGGGGATTGTCCAGAAAGGCGGTGGCGTCCAGGGCCAGTTCTTCGGGTGGCCGACCCATGATGGCCAGATCCACTTCGTTGTCGCCCAACTGATGCAGCAGGGCTTCGCGGTTGGTGACGTCCATGCTCACCTTGAGCTGCGGATGCAGGCGCGCGAAGGCGGCGAGCAGATAGGGGGCGATGTAGGCGCCGGTGGTCGCCACGGCAATATGCAGGTGGCCGCCCGCCAGGCCTTTGAGGTCGTTGATGACCTGGGCGGCCTCATCCAGTTGCTGGGCGATGGCAGTGCTGTAGCGGGCCAGTTCGCGGCCGGCCTCGGTGAGGTAGATCTTCCGTCCGACTTGCTCGAAGAGGGGCAGTCCCACCTGTTCCTCCATTTGCTTGATCTGCATGGATACCGCGGGCTGGCTCAGGTGCAACTCCTGGCCGGCGCGGGTAAAGCTCTGATGCCGCGCCACGGCGGCGAAGACCTGGATCTGGCGAAAGGTAAGGTGCATCGGCCCTCCCTGGGATGGGCGTCCCCAGCCTTTGGTTCATCAGTAATAGCTTATCATAAAAATCATAAAGACTGATTAGAGTTTATGATTTGGGCGGACTATAGTCTAGCCATCGCCTCGGGAATGGGCGATCGCACCGGGGTCCCCGGGCGCGGGCAACTGCATGGAGGTGCAACGATGGCCGTCAAGACTTACAACGCAGGTGTGAAGGATTACCGGAACACCTATTGGGAACCCGATTACACGGTCAAGGATACCGATCTCCTGGCTGTGTTCAAGATTACCCCCCAGGCGGGGGTGGACCGTGAAGAGGCTGCCGCCGCCGTGGCCGCCGAGTCGTCCACGGGCACCTGGACCACGGTATGGACCGATCTGCTCACCGACCTCGACTATTACAAGGGCCGCGCCTACAAGATCGAGGACGTGCCCGGCGACGACACCTGTTTCTATGCCTTCATCGCCTATCCCATCGACCTCTTCGAAGAGGGCTCGGTGGTCAACGTCTTCACCTCGCTGGTGGGCAACGTCTTCGGCTTCAAGGCCGTGCGCGCCCTGCGCCTGGAAGATGTGCGCTTCCCCATCGCCTACGTCAAGACCTGCGGCGGCCCGCCCCACGGCATCCAGGTGGAACGCGACATCATGAACAAGTACGGCCGTCCGCTGCTGGGCTGCACCATCAAGCCCAAGCTCGGCCTCTCGGCCAAGAACTACGGCCGCGCCGTTTATGAAGTGCTGCGCGGCGGCCTGGACTTCACCAAGGATGACGAGAACGTCAACAGCCAGCCCTTCATGCGCTGGAAGCAGCGCTTCGACTTCGTCATGGAGGCCATCGACAAGGCCGAGCGGGAGACGGGAGAGCGCAAGGGTCACTACCTGAACGTCACTGCCCCCACCCCCGAGGAGATGTACAAGCGTGCCGAGTACGCCAAGGAGATCGGCGCACCCATCATCATGCACGACTACATCACCGGCGGTTTCTGCGCCAACACGGGCCTGGCCAACTGGTGCCGGGACAACGGCCTGCTCCTGCATATCCACCGCGCCATGCATGCCGTGCTGGACCGCAACCCCCACCATGGCATCCACTTCCGCGTGCTGACCAAGATTCTGCGCCTGTCGGGCGGCGATCACCTGCATTCCGGTACGGTGGTGGGCAAGCTGGAAGGCGACCGCGAGGCGACCCTGGGCTGGATCGACATCATGCGCGAGCGATTTATCAAGGAAGACCGCAGCCGCGGCATCTTCTTCGATCAGGACTGGGGCTCCATGCCCGGCGTCTTCCCGGTGGCCTCCGGCGGCATCCATGTCTGGCACATGCCCGCTCTGGTCAACATCTTTGGTGATGACTCGGTCCTGCAGTTCGGCGGGGGCACGCTGGGTCACCCCTGGGGCAACGCCGCCGGCGCCGCCGCCAACCGGGTCGCCCTGGAGGCCTGCGTCGAGGCCCGCAACCGTGGCGTGGCCATCGAGAAAGAAGGCAAGGCCATCCTGAGCGAGGCCGCCAAGCACTCGCCCGAACTGAAGATCGCCATGGAGACCTGGAAAGAGATCAAGTTCGAGTTCGACACCGTCGACAAGCTCGACGTGGCCCACAAGTAAGGGTCGTCGGGACGCAACTGATCTGCACAACGCTGCGGGACATGCCCGTCATGTCCCGCCAGGGCAACGATACGGACGCCAAGGAGTTTTTATGAGTCAAGTACACGATTACAAATCCCGTCTCTCCGACCCCGCCAGCCGGAAGTTCGAGACTTTCTCCTATCTCCCCCCCCTGACCAAGGAAAAGATCCGCGAACAGGTGGAGTACCTGGTGAAAAAGGGCTGGAGTCCGGCCATCGAGCACACCGAGCCGGAGAACGCCTTTGACCACTACTGGTATATGTGGAAACTGCCCATGTTCGGCGAGACCGACGTGGACAAGGTGCTGGCCGAGGCCGAAGCCTGCCACAAGGCCAACCCCGACAACCATGTGCGGCTGGTGGGGTACGACAACTACAAGCAGTCCCAGGGCACCGCGTTGGTGATCTATCGGGGCAAGACGGTTTAAGCGCTTTGCCGTGGCTGGAAGCAAATCTCCCCACGGCAGGGTTTGCGTGGGGTTTTTTCTGTGAAGCAACGAGACTGTTGTCCACGCAAGACACCGGAGGAGCGGCCCATGGCCGCGACCAGCAACGCTGGCACCCCGAGCAAGTCGCGGTCATGGGCCGCTCCTCCGGTGGGGCATCTTTCCTGATGGCGGGGCGCACCGGGTGCAGTTCCGTCAGTTTTATGGCCTAAGGAGATTCCATGAGCGAGAAGATGGAGCAGTACCGCATTCACCAAGAGCCCTATTACCGTTCCACCGGTGACGAAGTGGCCCTCTACGAAGCCGCCTACAGCGTGCGCATGCCGATGATGCTCAAGGGCCCCACCGGTTGCGGGAAGACGCGCTTCGTGGAATACATGGCATGGAAGCTGGGGCGGCCCCTGATTACCGTCGCCTGCAACGAAGACATGACCGCCTCGGACCTGGTCGGGCGCTTTTTGCTCGACGCTCAGGGTACCCGCTGGCAGGACGGCCCCCTGACCCTGGCCGCCCGCCATGGCGCCATCTGCTACCTCGACGAAGTGGTGGAGGCGCGGCAGGACACCACCGTGGTCATCCATCCCCTCACCGACAACCGGCGGATGCTGCCCCTGGAAAAGAAGGGCGAACTGGTCCATGCCCACCCCGATTTCCAGTTGGTGATTTCCTACAACCCGGGTTATCAGAGCTTGATGAAGGATCTCAAGCAGTCCACCAAGCAGCGTTTTGGCGCGCTGGATTTCAATTATCCCGAGCACGTCACGGAGACGGAGATCGTCGCCCATGAAACGGGCGTGAACAGCGAGGTGGCCGGAAAACTCGTCTCCATCGCCGAACGCGCCCGCAATCTCAAGGGACATGGTCTGGATGAAGGGATTTCCACGCGCATGCTGGTCTATGCGGGCTCCCTCATCGCCAAAGGCGTAGAACCCCTGGCGGCCTGCCGGGTGGCCCTGGTCAGGCCCATCACCGATGATCCGGACATGCGCGACGCCCTGGATGCGGCCGTGACCACCTACTTCTGAGCCAGGGCAGCGGCCGGAGGATTCCCTCCCCCGGGGGGAGGGGGTAGCGCCGACAGTATTGGCGGCTTTCCGCAAGCACAGGGGAAAATGGCATGAAGCGTTTGGAAGATTATGCAGAACTCGTGGAGGCCTTCGGCGAGGACAGCCAGGCCGTGTTGCGCGCCAACTGGCAGGAGGCGGCGCGGGTCTTCAGTCCGCATGGCCTGGATCAATATCTGGACGGGGCCATGGGCCTGCGCTCTCTGGGCAAGGGCAGCGCACTGGTGAGCGCCTATCTGGACGCCGCCCCCCATGTGGCCCGGGAGGTGGGCGAGGATGCCGTCTGGGAGATGGTCAACGCCATCATGAAGATGTCCTCCAAGACCAGCGGCGCAGTGCTGGAGGCTGTCCTTGCCACCAGCCCCACCGCCGCCAACCGCCTGGCCGACCTGGAACTCTTCAAGAGCTATCTGGGCCTCCTCGATCGCCTGCTGGCCCAGGCGCCACGCGCCCTGCGGCCCATGTTGGGCAATCTCGATCAGCTCTTTGCCCAGTTGACCCTGGGGGGATTGCGGCGCTGGGCCCTGTGGGGGGCCCATGCCTTGCGAACGGATTTCGCGGCCCAGGCCGCCTACTTCTCCCTGCAGAGCCCCGAGGCCCTGGCCATGCTCCAGCAGGAGCGCAAGGGGACGCTCTTCGTCGACATCCAGCGCCGCCTGCGCATGTACCTGCGCGCTCTCTGGGGACGGGATTTCTTTCTGCGCCCCACCAGCGGCGATTATGAGAACCGCGAGGGTTATCGCCCTTTCATCGAGGGGATCTTCATCCACCTCCCCGATGCCTACGATGACTGGGAGGAGCAAACGGGCCTGCAGCGCTATCGCGCGGCCGCCGCCCATGCCGCCGCCCATGTCGCCTACATGCATGCGGCCATTTCCGCCGAGGCCCTGACCCCCTTGCAGATGGCGGTGATCGGGCTTATGGAGGACGCCCGCGTCGAGGCCCTGGCCATGGCGGAGTTCCCCGGGCTGCGCGAGATCTGGCGGCCCTTTCACCGGGCCATTCCCGGCCCGGTCAACAGTCTGGCCGACCTCTTCGCCCGGCTGGCCCGCGCGCTGATGGACCCCGGCTACGTTGACGACCATCCCTGGGTACGGGAGGGGCGGAGCGCCTTCGCCGAGCAGCTCGACCGCCTCCGGGACAGTCGGCTCTCCTGGGAACTGGGGGTGCGCCTGGCCCACAGCCTGTTGCGCGAGCAGATCCCCTATCATGCCCGCACGGACATCCCGGATATCCCCTACCGCGACGACAATCGCTACATCTGGGAGTTTGCCGAGATCGACTGGGAGCGGGAGGCCACGCTTCTCCCCGGCAGCCAGGTGCGGCGCTATGTCAGCGTCATGGAGATGGTCAACGAGATCGACACGGAAACGGCGGGCGACGACGCCCAGGAAGTCTGGGTCCTGCAGTCGGAGCTCTTTCCTTATGAAGACATGGGGGTCAGCTACAATCAGATGGAGGGCAGGGAGCCCGTCTCCGATCCTTTCCACTACCCCGAATGGGATTACCAGATCCAGGTCAACCGCCCGCACTGGGTGACGGTGCTGGAACGGCGCCCCCAGGCCGGCGATCCGGCCCTGGTGCGGGAGGTGCTGGACAAGTACAAGCCGGTGTCCAGCCGCCTCAAGTACCTCATCGAGGCCCTGCAGCCCCAGGGCGTGCAGCGTTTGCGCAAACAGGAGGATGGCGACGAGATCGATCTGGAAGCGGCCATCCGGGCGCTGATCGATATCCGCATGGGCCATCAGCCCGATACCCGCATCAACATCCGCAACATCCGCAAGGTGCGGGACCTGTCGGTGCTGGTGCTCATGGATCTCTCCGAATCCACCAACGACCGCGTCTATGGATCCACCGACAGCATCCTGCAGCTCACCCGCGAAGCCACGGCCCTTCTGGCCGATGCCATGTCCCGGATCGGCGATCCCTTTGCCATTCACGGCTTTCACTCCGACGGGCGCCACGATGTGAGCTATTACCGTTTCAAGGACTTCGGCAGCGCCTATGACGAGCAGGCCATGGGGCGTCTGGCGGGAATGACGGGCAAGCTCTCCACCCGCATGGGCACGGCCCTGCGTCACGCCGGCCATTACCTTCAGCAGCAGCGGCAGAGCAAGAAGCTGCTGCTGGTCGTTACCGACGGGGAGCCAGCCGACATCGACGTGCGCGATCCCCAATACCTCCGTTACGACGCCAAACGGGCGGTGGAAGAACTGGAGCGCAACGGGATCATCACCTACTGCCTGAGCCTGGACCCCCACGCCGACGAGTATGTGGCGCGGATCTTCGGGGCCAGGAACTATCAGGTCATCGACCATGTGGAGCGGCTGCCGGAAAAGCTCCCCATGCTCTACATGGGGCTCACGCGCTGAGATGGCGCCGGGGGGCGGGAAATGGCGCTGGGGCCGGGACCTGGGCGTGCTGCTGGTACTGTTGCTGGGGGTCTATGCCTTCACCCAATGGCGCGGTGCCGCCTCCGGCCCCCCGCCCCGGAGCTTGCCGGCATTGACCCTGGAAACCCCTGCGGGCGTTGCGCTGCAATACACCCCGCCCCCTGCCCAGGTACAGCTCATCAACTTCTGGTCGCCCGACTGCCCGCCCTGCATCGCCGAGATACCGGCGTTGAATTTGCTGCAAAAGGCCCTGGGCGGCCGTCACTTCACCGTGCTCGGGGTGGCGGTGGCGGGCACTGCGCCGCCCGCGCTGCGCCAGGCAGCGCTCCGCTACGGGATCCATTACCCCCTCTTGCTGGATGGCTCGGGAAAGGCCGCCCAAACCCTGGGCGGCGTCGTGCTGACGCCCACATCCATCCTCGTGAACGGCCACGGCCGGGTGGTGGGCCGTTATGTGGGCGCCATCTCCCTGCCCGTAGTCCTCTGGCGCCTCTTGCTCCTGCGCCTCTGATCCCGATCCGCCGACTGCCTGCTGCGCATCATGTGTCGTAGGAGCGGCGTTGGGGAAGGAGTGGGGGACGGGCACGCCCTCCGCTTGAGCGGAGACGCGGATCAGGCAATCCGCTGTTCTTCCCCGGCAACCCGTGACCGTAGTTGCAGCGCCCGGGACCGTGCCGCCAAGGGAGTGGGGGTGCGCCGGCGGCCATAGCGCTTCAGCAGGGCCGTCCAGCGTTTTCGGGTTTCCTGGGGATTTTTTTGCGCCTGCGCCAGCATGCCGAAGCCATCATCCCACCAGCCGCATTCCCCCAGGATTTCCTCCGGCCAGCGCTCCAGGTACGCATCCCGCATGATGTCCCTCCCCAGTTCGGCCAACTCTTCGGCAACCCCCAGGTCCAGGGCCTGGGACTTCCAGAAATCCCATTCAAACAGCATGTCTTGATCATTCATCGTCATCTGCCATTCCCCCTATTCCCGCATTCCGGCCATCCCTCGATCGGCGCGGGGGCATGGCATGATGGAGCGGGTATGCATATTCACGAAGATTATCTTTTTAAGCTCTAGTACACGATCGCTTTCCTGTCAAGGTGAACCGCGGCAACCGGCGTCGGCGCCAGGACGCATCGGCCGGCGGCGGCCCCGGCGGCAAGGTGGTTCTTTGCCGGATGCCAACGCGCTATGATGTTCATTTTGGAGAGAGTCATGATTCGGAGTATGACGGGCTTTGCGCGCCGCGAAAGCAGTGGGTCGTGGGGTGTCCTGAGCTGGGAATTGCGGACGGTGAATCATCGCTTCCTGGACCTGAGTTTGCGCTTGCCCGATGGTTTGGGCGTCCTGGAAGGCCCCATCCGCACGCGCATCCAGGCGAAGCTGGCGCGTGGCCGGGTGGATGCCTGGCTGCGTTATCAGCCGGCGGCGGGGGAGGGGCTGCGCCTCAATAGCGCCCTGGCGCTGGAACTGCACGGTATCGGCGCCGAACTGGCCGAGATCTGGGAGCAGCCCGATGCCCGTTTTTCGTCCTTTGAGGCGCTGCGTTGGCCGGGCATGGTCAGCGCAGCCGGCACTGATCCCGAGGCATTGGAGCAGGAAACCCTGGATTTGCTGGACATCGCCCTGGGCGAACTGCAGGCCGCCCGGGCGCGGGAAGGGGAGAGTCTGGGGCGCATCCTGACCGAGCGCCTGGACGCCATAGGGGTCCTGACCCGCACCCTGCGCGAACACCTGCCGGAACTGGAGGCCGCCCTGCGCGCCCGCCTGCAGGCGCGTCTGGCGGACCTGGCGCTGCAGGTGGAGCAGAGCCGCTGGGAGCAGGAACTCGTTTTTTATCTCCAGCGCCAGGATGTGGCGGAGGAACTGGACCGTCTCGACACCCACTTGCTGGAAGTGCGGCGCACCCTGGCGCAGCGGGAGGCTGTGGGCCGGCGCCTGGATTTCCTCATTCAGGAGCTCAATCGGGAAGCCAATACCCTGGCCTCCAAGGCCGGCGACGCGGCCATGAGCCTGGGCGCGGTGGAGCTCAAGGTGCTCATCGAACAGATGCGCGAGCAGGTGCAGAATGTGGAATGAGCGCCCATGATGGAGCAGAGCAGCCATGGTATCCTGTGGATCCTCTCGGCGCCCAGCGGAGCGGGCAAGACCAGCCTGGCGCGGGCCCTGGTGGCGGCCACGCCCCATTTGCGGGACTCGGTATCCTATACCACGCGCCTGCCGCGGCCCGGGGAGGTGGACGGGGCGGATTACCACTTCGTCAGCCCCGCCACCTTTGCCGAGATGGCGGGCAGCGGTGATTTTCTGGAGCATGCGCGGGTCCACGGCAACGATTACGGCACGAGCGAGCAATGGGTCAAGGCCCAGCTCCTGGCGGGCATCGACTGCCTGCTGGAGATCGATTGGCAGGGAGCCCGGCAGGTGCGCGAACGGCTCCCGGGGCAGGCGGTGAGCATCTTCATCCTCCCCCCCTCTTTGGCGGCCCTGGAGGCGCGACTGCGGGGCCGCGGCCAGGACAGCGACGCCGTCATCCAGCGCCGGCTGGCGGCGGCCAGGGATGAGTTGCTGCACTACGACGAATACGACTATCTCGTCGTCAACGACCATTTCGACCGTGCGCTGGCGGACCTGAAGGCCGTCATCCACGCCGAGCATCTGCGCGCGGTGCATCAGCGTCAGGCGTTGCAAGGGCGGCTGCGCGCCTTGCTCGGGCTTTAGGGTGTTGCGGAACGCCCCCCCTAGCGCAGCAGCCGGGGCTTGGGGTAAGGTGAACAGTTATTTTTAAGGAGCAGGCTAGAATGGCACGCGTAACGGTAGAAGATTGTTTGGAGCATGTCGATAATCGTTTTGAACTCACCCTGGTGGCGGCCCGGCGCGCCCGGCAACTGGCCTCGGGGGCGGCGGCGCAGGTGGAGCCGGGTCGGGACAAGCCCACCGTCGTGGCCCTGCGCGAGGTGGCGGCGGGCAAGGTGGGCAGGGAGATCCTGGACCAGCAGGTACCGCCGCCGCTGGCGAGTTTCCCCGGCGCGGTGGGCCGTGAGGAGGTGGGTGCAGAGGATGGACCAGCTACCTGAGGGCGCGGTGATGCGCTCCCCGGCCGGGATGGCTGGGGAGCAGGGGGAGGAGCATGGGGTGGGCGTGATCTTGCGCCTGCCCCCCGTCGCTCCGGCCCTGGAGGATCCCTGCGCCCCCTTGCGCGCCTTGCTGCTTCGCTATCTCGGTCCGGAAGAGGTGGAGCGGGTGCGGGAGGCGTATCAGTTCGCCGCGGACGGCCATCACGATCAGTTCCGACGCAGCGGTGAGCCCTATATCCATCATCCCGTCGCCGTGGCCTGCATCCTGGCGGAGCTGCAACTGGACCTGTTCACGATCCAGGCGGCCTTGCTGCACGACGTCATCGAGGATTGCAACGTCAGCAAGGAAGCCTTGGCCGAGCGTTTCGGGGCGGAAGTGGCGGAGTTGGTGGACGGGGTCAGCAAGCTCGGTCAGGTGCGTTTCGAGACGCGGGAAGAGGCCCAGGCCGAGAACTTCCGCAAGATGTTTCTGGCCATGTCCCGGGATATCCGCGTGGTCTTGATCAAGCTGGCGGATCGGCTGCACAACATGCGCACCA
>Ga0315298_1009502_pt1 | contig 11998 bp, 10 predicted proteins | sample WHS_1_MG_FD_203077 | JGI IMG/M metagenome (GOLD analysis project Ga0315298, IMG submission 203077) | Extremophilic microbial mat communities from Washburn Hot Springs, YNP, Wyoming, USA - WHS_1_MG | ecosystem: Environmental > Aquatic > Thermal springs > Hot (42-90C) | place: USA: Wyoming... | reverse complement strand
TGAAGACCATCTGCAAGCAGGTGGTAGCCGGCAGCTTACAAGGTCCCAGTTAGCTGCTGCACCTCCTGTACTGTTTCAGCCAACAGCGTCACGTAATCATGTACAAGGGTAGTTGCTTGTTCGTCGTCTACTGCCTCTGCGTAAACATGAAAGGCAGGCTCTTCAACGTCAGGGAGCACAAGAACCCACTCGGAACGATCCAAGAAGACCTTGATCCCGTCAACAAGAGACACACGTCGGTAACGCAGCTTGTCGCTCAAGCGACGCATAACCGCACCTTTCAAGTCCCAGGGGCAAGCAAAAGTGTCATGGACAACATGAGGCACCGGCAGTTCCGACACCAGCTGCGAAAGACTCTTATCTGCCAGGGCAAGGAGCTCGAGGACTTTGCCTAGTGCGCATAGCCCATCCATTGAGGCTAGTACCGAGGGGAAAATGTATCCACCGTCGGTGCTGGCCGCAAAAATTGTGCGCGGGCGCGCTGCCTCGGCCATAAGAGCGGCCTTTGAGCAACGTGTGCGACGAATGACAACCCCCGTTGGGGCCACAATCTGCTCGCATAAGCGAGTGGCGTTTTGTGGCACGGCGGCAGCTCCGCCTTGAGCCTGAAGAGCAGCGTGCTTAAGAAGTAAAAGCAGCAGCGATCCGTCCGAGACAGCTCGGCCTTTCTCATCGACTAGCCAGAGATACTCTGCCCCGGGATCGAGTATTGCGCCTACGTCTGCCTCGCTGGCTCTGACAAGCTCCCCTACCTTGTTCAGGGCGCCGGGCAGGCTTTCCTTGAGGGTAAATCCCCCCCGGGCGCGGGCTGCAGTGTTAAGCGCGATTGTTTCTACCCCGATTTTTGCGAGAGCCGAAGAAAAGAAAAGTGCAGACACTGAAGCCGAGTAGTCCAGGACCAGACGGGGCTCGCGCGCCCGGATGGCGGCAGTCTCCCATGCGTCCAGTAAAGCGTTGGTATAGGCTTCGATCACCCGGGGAGGGTAAACCACCTGGCCCATTTCCTCAAAACCTGCTCTTCGAAAGTCTTCACGAAAGTAGAGGTTCTCTATGGCCCGCTCCCGCCGCGTGTCAATGGGCACCCCAGGCCCCTCGGAGAAAAGAATTTCCACTTGATCGGGGTCATCAAGACTCCTTTGGACATGAATGCCGCCCACTGAGTTTCCGCTCTTAATGTCAAAGCGGTTCACGGCCAAAGGAGCCATCGTGAGGTCGCGCACGTTTACTCCGGTGGAGTTTAGGCCGCTGATAATTGCGCGTTTTAACACTCTGCAGGCGTGGTGGGCGTCGCGGCTAGTGGTGACGTAGGCGCCGTGCGGCAGTAAACTGCCGTAAGCCATGGCCAGTCTCATGACCATCTCAGGAGTGACGTCGACGTTGGCGAGTCCCCGGACTCCATCGCGGCCAAACAATGCACTTGGACCTCTTGTCTCCCAAACAATTGAGGAGCGCACGGTAGACCCAGGTTCGACGTTCTTGAAGGGGTAGATTTTGACATTATTCGCAACCACCGCGTTGCGGCCTATGTTGCACCGGTCCCCTATGACCGCTCCCGGGGCTATGTGGGCGTTCTCGTGGACCTCGACCGCGTGGCCCAGAATAGCGCCCTCGATTATCGCACCAACCGCGATGTAACTGTTTTCGCCGACTACTGAGCCGCCAATTTGGGCGCCCGATCTCACCACGGTGTTGTTGCCGAGAACAGTGTACGGGAGTACGTGCGCGCCGGGTTCGATCCGCACCCCCTCCCCGATGACAGCCGGACCTTGAACGTCGTCCAGGGTGTCAAGAGAAGCATCGCGCGACACCCAGATGTTGCCTCGCAGACGTACTCCGGGTGGAGTTACCCTAACCTTTCCATCCATAGCGTCCCGATTGGCCTGAAGGTACTGCTCCAGAGTGCCGATATCCTGCCAGTATCCATCACATACCATTCCAAACAGGGGAGCATCCATTTCGAGCAGTTTGGGAAAAAGCTCGTGGCTAAAATCGTAGGGTTGACCTTCGGGAATATGATCGAGAACATGAGGCTCCATCACATATATGCCCGTGTTTACTGTATCGGAAAAGACCTGTCCCCAGCCTGGCTTTTCGAGAAACCGTTGAATGCGCCCTTCCTCGTTGGTCACCACAACCCCAAACTCAAGAGGATTTGCCACGCTTTTTAGGGCAATGGTCACGTGGGCCTGTTTTTCATGGTGGAAGCTAAGAAGCTGGGTGAGATCAAAGTCTGTGAGAGCATCACCGCTTATGACCAAAAAAGTCTCGTGCAGAAAGTCTCTTGCCAGCCGCACTGAGCCCGCGGTTCCCGCGGGAACCTCCTCAACCGTGTAGTCAATGTGCATACCGAGACTACTGCCATCTCCCAGGTAGTTACGAATGAGCCGAGGGAGAAAAGCCAAGGTAATTACCACCTCAGTTACCCCATGGCGTTTGAGGAGCTCCAAAATGTGTTGGATGGCAGGTTTGTTTACCACGGGGACCATTGGTTTGGGCTGGTTTGAAGTAAGAGGACGAAGTCGAGTGCCCTGTCCCCCAGCCATGACGACTGCTCTCACGGCGACCTCCTCTCGCCAATGGTGTCTGCAAATGGCCTTCGATTCACCGCCTTCACTGGCCTTGTTGTGATCGGGGTGGCAGTACCTGTCTTCATGCTACCATGCGGAACATACTAGCGCGCGAAAACGCGAGGAGTAGTAGGGAGCGGGCTTGCGCGCTATACTCTAGGCGCGCCGTGTCGGGACGTGGCGCAGTTTGGTAGCGCATCCGGCTGGGGGCCGGAAGGCCGGCGGTTCAAGTCCGCCCGTCCCGACTTACGCCCGCGAGAGCGGGCTTTTTTCGTTGTGCTTGAGCGATTGGTTCTTTTTCTTGTTCCAGGGGAAGTTGACCCGCGGTTCCCTTCGCTGCCAGAGCCGCTTCATGTTGCCACGATGAGCCCAAAGAACGATGACCGACATTAGGCAAGCTACTACAATGTACGGGAGAGGTTGCCGGAAGACGGCCGCCATCACCGGAAAAAGCACAGTGCATACGATTGAGGCTACAGAAACTATGCGGACAGAGAAGAGAAGAACGAGGTAAAGCGCAATAAGTACCGCCATTGGCAGCGGCATCATCGCCACAGCCGCTCCAGCTCCTGTGGCCACTCCCTTCCCTCCCCTGCCGCGCAGGAAGACCGAGTAGTTGTGTCCCAACACACAAGCCAGAGCAACAACCACAACCACATAGGGAGTGTAAGTGGCTTCGGGAAAAACAAGGCGGGTTACTAGCACAGGGATACCGCCTTTAAGCAGGTCGGCAAAGAGCACCGCCAGACCCAAGCGGCTCCCCAATACTCTAAACGCGTTGGCGGTGCCAGCGTTTCCGCTCCCGTACTGTCTGAGATCCTTACCCTGAAAAAGTCTCCCCAGGAAAACGCTGGGCGACAGAGAGCCAGCCAAATAGCCAAAGGCCACCAACGCCACCCCGATTCCCGCAGCGGTCGCACTCAAGAGTACCTTTCCTCCTTGCCCTCAAAGTCAATGACTAAGGGAATTCCCCACAGTTCCCAATCTTCACGCAACCGGTTTTCCAGGAAATAGGCAAAGGGCTTGTTGATGAGCGCACGCGAATTAATCATCACTTTGAAACGGGGAGGGCTCGTGGCGTACTGGACCATGTAGTAGGTCTTAAGGGACTTGCCCCGACGGCTCGGAGTCGGACCTTCGGCGCGCATGGCTTCAAGCCAGCGGTTGAGTTCTCCGGTGGAAATGCGGCTCGAGTATTTTTGATATAGCTCCCGGGCAAGAGGCAGTATCCTCTCTATACCTCGACCAGTGAGCGCCGAAATGGTAAGCCACTGCGGTCTAGTCTGGGCCTTGGCTTTCAGCCGCTCGACAGCCCGTTCGAGGTCCATCTTCCTGATGTCCCATTTGTTGAACAAAACCAACGACGCACACTTGGCCCGTTGCGCCTCATAGATGATTTGCAGGTCCAGGTCGACCAAGCCCTCACTCGCATCTGCTACCACAAGGGCAACGTGACATCGCTCAAGCGCCCGCAGGGCGCGCAGAGCGCTGTAGTATTCAAGGTCAGTGCTGGCGCGCCTGCCCGGTCGCCTAAGTCCGGCTGTATCCACCAAGGTGAACAACGTGTTGTCGAACACCAAATCTGTGTCAATGGCGTCTCGAGTTGTTCCAGGAATCGGCGAGACAATCGTGCGCTCGTGACCGAGAAGGGCGTTCAGCAGGGAGCTCTTCCCCACATTCGGACGCCCGACGATGGCCACTCTAATCGCCGATCGAGACTCTTCTTCTCCGATAGGTGGCGGCAGTTGTTTGACCACTTCATCCAGCAGGTCTCCCACCCCCAGCCCGTGTTCTGCCGATATGCCCACAGGCTCGCCGAGGCCAAGCTCCCAATAATCAGCCAGGTGGTCCCGAACAACCTTAAGATCAAGCTTGTTTACGGCAAGAATTACAGGCACTCGGCTTCTTCTAAGCATGGAAGCAATCTCGTGATCTTGGGGAGTGACCCCTGCTCGGCCGTCGACCAGAAAGATAACGACCTCAGACTCGGCAATAGCAAGCTCGGCCTGCCGCTTCACCTGGTCGCTAAACGGAATTTCTCCCTGAAGATCTATGCCGCCGGTATCGACCACGGTAAATGTCCGGCCACTCCACTCCACCTCCCCCTCCTTGCGGTCACGGGTGACCCCAAATTCAGGCGAGACCACGGCATCTCTCGTGCCGGTGAGACGGTTAAACAATGTGGACTTCCCCACATTTGGATAGCCCACTATAGCTACCTGTGGCCGCATAGTGCTCACGGATCTAGCTCCCTGAGATGGGCTTTAACTGCTTGGACTTGCTCCGGCGGAGTGGATGCTCCGGCAGTAATGCCTACGCGTCTTGCGCCACGTAGCCACTCCTGTTGAACCTCACTTACCTTCTCCACATGATACGTTCGGGGCTGTATGGTGGCGCAAAGCTCAGCCAGGCGTCTTGTGTTTCCAGACTCCTTACCCCCCACCACAACTACTACATCAACGTTTGCAGCAAGCGTTGCGGCGGCACGCTGGCGAAGTTCTGTCGCGCTGCAAATGGTGTTATGCACTAACAGTTCCCTTACTCTTGGAGCCAGGGCGGCAACCAACTCCGAAAGACGCTCCTGGGACTGGGTGGTCTGCACCACAACTCCTACGCGGGTAGCTCGAAAATCTTCCGGTACGTCAGCGGCTGATTCCACCACGAGCGAATCAGGGCCGGCATATGATCTCAGCCCGAGTACCTCGGGATGGTCCCGCTCTCCCAGAATAACCACGAGATACCCCGCCTCCTGAAGAGCCTGGACCTTCTCTTGTGCAGCAGCCACGAAAGGGCACGTGGCATCTACAACTGTAAGCGCGGCAGCTGCCAGGTGCTCCCTCACTTCCTTTGGCACGCCGTGCGACCGTAGGATTATTGTTCCGCCTGTCGCTTCGCGCGGATCCGCAATAACTCCAACTCCGCGGCTCTTGAGCTGCTCGATGACTCCCAGGTTATGAATAAGAGGGCCCAACGTGTTGACTGGGGTGGGCGCCTCTCTTGCCGCTTGCAGCGTGAGCTCGAGGGCCCGCTTTACCCCCCAACAAAAGCCTGCATATTCAGAAACCACGACCTCCACTTCACCCATGGCTGTTACTGCTGCCAGCCTTGCTCATGCGTGATCGCCTCGGACGAAAACAAGGCAAGCATGGCTTCACGAAGGCGTCTTAAGGTCTCTGCGGCGCGCTCGGACCGCGGAAGCTCCTTGCCTGGCAACTGAAGAGGCGAACCAAAGGCTACCCTCACCTTCGGAAAACCAAGCCTGCGCCCGCTTACCACTTTTTCCGTCCCCTCCATGACCACCGGGATTGTGACCACTTCGTCATAAAGAGAAAACAAACTTATCCCCGGTTGAATCTCGCCCAAAGGGCCCTGCTCCAAATCACGGTGACGCCGCCCCTCGGGAAACACCCCCAGTACACCGCCAGCATCCAGGATGGCAAAGGCCCGTCTTACTGCTTGGCGGTCGGCCTCTCCCCTTCGCACTGGAAAGCCCCCCATCCACTCTACCAATCTGCCCACGGCCTTTATCTTCCACAGCTCTGCTTTGGCCATGAAGTGAACCATTCGTGGACATGCGGAGCCCAGGAAAAACGGGTCGAGGTTGGACCGATGATTGCAGGCGAGGATTACCGGGCCAATTGGAGGGATATTCTCCGCTCCTTTTATCTCCATACGGAAGAGAAAGCGCCATAGCTCTGGAACAAAGGCAAAGGCGACTCGGTAAAGCCGGGTGTCCATGGGTCCCTTGATCATACCGCAAATGGGCCATTTAGCCGCTTGAGCAGACTGGATGTTGGCGCTGGTGTGCAAAGCACACGGGCTGGTGTGAGTCTGGTCCGTCATCTCGTGGTGAGCGATGAGGTTGTTTGTCTCGGGAGGGTTCTTCGCTGTCTGGCCAACGTGCATATTGCTTCCACCACTTCTTCGATGGTCATGTAAGTGGTGTCAATCTCGACGGCGTCCTCTGCCTTTCTCAGCGGGGCAACCGCCCTGGTTGAGTCGTAAGCGTCGCGCGCTTGGATTTCTTGTACTAGCTGTTCGAGAGATGAACAGACCCCTTTGGCCTGTAGTTGGGCCTGTCTACGTCGCGCACGTTCCTCTACGCTTGCCGTGAGGAAGATTTTAACTTCCGCCTCCGGTGCCACAACGGTACCCATGTCGCGGCCCTCAAGCACCACGTCGCCTAGCGCTGCTTCTTCCCTTTGTCTCTGGGTTAATACTGCCCTTACCGCCGGATCGGCGGAAACCAGGGAAACGTGCTGGGAGACCAGAGGACCTCTTATTTCCTCGCTAACTTCTCTCTCTCCGATAAAAACCCGGGAAAGGTCGTTTTCTTGCTCTACGACACGCAACTTTGCCTGAGCCGCAAGCAGCCCCACTTCGTCAACTCGTTCGGGGACAAGCCCGGCCTCCAAAGCAAGCAGCGTAATCGCCCGGTACATCGCTCCTGTATCCAAATAGCGCATGCCGAGCCTCTTGGCCACTTCCCGAGCAACCGTGCTTTTTCCGGCTCCTGCAGGACCGTCAATAGCAATGATCATTCCTTGCTCCCAGTTACTTCTTCTTGCTGTGTAAACCAACCCCCCAGCTGACCCAATGTCTCCACAAATCCCGGGTACGACACAGCAACGCAACCAACGTCGTCCACATACACTCCCGCCCTTGAGGCTGCGCCAGCAATGGCGCCCACCATCGCCAAACGATGATCGCCAAAACTGCGCACTGAGCCCCCTTCCCACCCATTGGGATTACCTGCAATTTCCATACCGTCCGGGTATTCAACACACTCGATGCCCAAAGCGTGCAAGAAAGCACTCATGGCAGACAGGCGGTCGCTTTCCTTGGCTCGAAGTTCAGAGGCCCCCCGGATGACTGAGCGGCCAGAAGCTTTGGCTGCGGCCAGCATAAACAGTGGTAACTCGTCAATCAGAAGAGAAACCTCACTGGGGGTAACCTCGGTAGCTTCGAGCTTGCTGGTACGCGCCACGAGCGTACCCGTGGGCTCAGGTCCGGGGTCTGGATCGGGGTACACTTCGAAGGTGGCGCCCATTCTGGCTAGCACGTCAAGCAGCCCGGTCCGAGTGGGATTTAGACCTACTCCAGTGATCGTAACTTCGGACTCAGGAACCAGAAGAGCTCCCACAAGGAAAAAGGCGGCAGAGCTAAAATCTCCCGGTACCGCAATGTGGTCCAGCACCAGCTGCTCTGTGGGCTTGATCCGCAAAATGCCGGGTCCTATTGGATCTCCCTCGCGCTCAACAAGAACTCCTGCGTGTCTGAGGAGCCTTTCCGTGTGATCGCGGGATGGCCCGGGTTCTTCAATCACGGTCTCTCCCTCCGCACGCAGTCCTGCCAGCAAGAGACACGACTTTACCTGTGCCGAGGCCACTGGAAGAGTATAGGAAATGCCTTGTAGGTGTCCTCCCCTTATCGCAATGGGTGGTAACGTATCGTTTGCCCGGCTGGTCACATATGCTCCCATGGCTGCAAGGGGTTTGATTACTCGGGCCATGGGCCGTTTTCTAACACTCGCATCTCCAGTAAGCACACAAAGAAAATTGCAGGACGCCACAAGCCCTGGTAGCAGTCGAATCAAGGTGCCCGAGTTTGCCACGTTGATCACATCTTCGGGCTCGCGCAGCCCTTCCCAGCCTTCTCCGCAGACCACCAGCTCGTCTTGCTGCTGCCGAACCTCTACGCCCAGTGCGCGAACAGCAGCCAGCGTCGCCAGAGTGTCCTCGGCCTGAAGAAAGCCGGTTATGTGGAGCGGCCCCGTGTTAACTGCGCCGAGAAGTAGGGCTCGGTGTGAAATTGATTTGTCGCCGGGTACCCGTAGGTAGCCGCGTAGACCGTTTCTCGCGGGGAGAAATGTTCCGCCTCCGGGTGACAGCGGGGTTGTGGCTCTAGTCACTTGCGTCCCCTAGCAAGCTCACGCGGGCTGCATATCCAAGATCGCTAAGGAGCGCCGCTGCTTTCTCTGCGACATCCTGGCCAGAAACATACAGGATAAGATCCCCGCCCAGGCTTCGACTCATATGGTGGAGCGTGAGATCTTCCACATTGATTCCGGCTTCGCTTAGCGCGCTCATTACGCGGGAAATGGAGCCAGGGACATCTGGCACTCGGACGGTAACCTTGTGGAGCGTCTCGGGTGAGATATCGGCAAGAGCAAGCATTTCTTGCTTGTATGAGGCAGCAGTGTATATGGCCTCGGTTACCGCTGACTCATTCCCGTCGGAAAGGAGGCTGACGTAGTCCTCCAGAAGTGCGATTATTTCCCGTAGCGACTGAGAGACGGCTTCGCGATTGGCCAGGAATATATCGCGCCACATGGGCGGATTGGCCCCTGCCACTCGGGTAAGATCGGTAAAGCTCGCACCTACAAACTGAAGAGCCCGTTTACCCCCCACACACAGGCGCCCCACATGCTCCATAAGAACGTTGGCAAGAACGTGCGGAAGATGACTGATGGCCGCCATTATTCGGTCATGGGCCACGGGGTCGATTAGCGTAGGGCGCGCTCCTAGATCAAAGATAAATTGTTGAAGCATTTCGTACAGCTTTGGGAAAGCCGCCCCAGTGGTGCAGAGAAAGTACGTGGCCCCCACAAACAAGTCAGGTCTTGCATACCTCACCCCTGAATCAGACCCACCACACATGGGATGGCCGCCGATGAAAATGGCTTTTGCTTGGGGAGAAAGGGCTTCCATAATGCTTGACTTGGTGCTGCCAGTGTCCGTGATCAGCCTGGGCCGGGGCTCTGCGGCAGCACACTCCTCCACCAGGGCGGGAATGCTCCTCACCGGGGTTGAAACCACTACCAGATCAGCATAGGCAGCTGCCTCCTGAGCGCTGCGTGCCGCCTCGCTGAGAACACCGCGCGCCAGGGCTTCTTCAAGAGCGCCGCGATCGGTGTCAAAACCCACCACCTCGTCTACGCCAGCGCGCTCTAGGGCAGCCATTGCGAGGCTGCCACCCATCATTCCCACCCCGATTATCGCCAGCCTATGAACCCCACTGTGGAAGCGGCTACCCGGCATCCGCGTTACCCCATGGTTTTCCCTAGCCAGGCTACAGCCCCCTTGATGCGGTCGGCCACCCGGGCAAATTGCCGCGTGTCAAGGGACTGCGCTCCATCGGAGAGCGCAGTTTCAGGAGTAGGATGTACCTCGATCATGACTCCGTCTGCCCCAGCTACTATAGCCGCCAGCGAGAGGGGTTCGATGAGTTCGGCCTTGCCAGCTGCATGGCTGGGGTCAACAATTACTGGTAGGTGACTACGCTGCTTGATCACGGGAATGGCCGAGATGTCAAGAGTGTTGCGGGTAGCTGTTTCAAAGGTCCGAATGCCTCGCTCGCACAGAATTACCTTCTCATTTCCTTCCTTCACAATGTATTCAGCGGCCATCAAAAGCTCTTCTATGGTAGCCGCAAGCCCCCGCTTAAGGAGTATCGGGCGGTCGACCTGGCCGACTGCCGAAAGCAAATGGAAGTTCTGCATGTTTCGAGCCCCGATTTGGATAATATCTGCATACTCAGCCACGGAGTCAAGCTGGCGCGGGTCCATAAGTTCAGTAACCACCGGCAGTCCGAACTGCTCTCTTGCCTCAGCCAATAGCCGCAGTCCTTCTATTCCCAGTCCCTGGAACGAATAGGGGGATGTACGAGGCTTAAACGCTCCGCCTCTCAACATCGTGCCCCCAGCCCGCTTGACTGCAGCGGCGGCCTCCATTAGTTGCTCGCGGCTTTCTACAGAGCAGGGACCAGCAATCAAGGCAATATGGCCTCCGCCTATACTGGTGTCGCCGACCGTAATCACAGTGTCCGACCGTCTGAACTCGCGGCTTACCAGCTTGTAGGGACGCAGAATGGGCAGGACCTTATCTACCCCGGGATACGCTTCTAAAGGAAGTCCGGCCACCACGTCTCGTTCCCCGATAACAGCAATTACGGTGACCACATCGCTGGTGGACACCCGCCCATGAGCTCCGGCGCTCTCAAGCAGTTCCAGAATTCGGGCTACATCTTCCTGCGTAGCCGATTCCTGCATCACAATCATCATTTCAATGCCAGCAACCTGATCCATCACTAGCTCTCCGGACTAAGCGTGTCGGCGGTTAGTCCCCACGTCGCCCGCCGTGGCACGACCTGCGCTTCGCCGCGGATCAGCTCGGCCATGGCGGCAAGAAACGCATCGCCTTCCTCAACCTGGCCTATAGTAACCCTAATCCAGCCCGGACATCCCATAGCATACCCTGAACGGGTAAGAATCCCTCGCTCAAGAAGTGCCTGCGGCACTTCTGGGCCGGGAATGGAAAGATTATCAACATCCACAAGCAAGAAGTTCGCCTGACTGGGTATGGTGCGGATGCCCATTTCGTTCAGTCGCTGAGAGACACGCTCTCTTTCTGCTGCCACTTTCTCCCTACGCTCCCGCACCCTCTCTGGATGCCGCAAGGACTCAAGAGCGGCGATTTGAGCCAGCGAGTCGACGTTGAATGGCTGCCTAATCTTGTCAAGCGCCTCAACTATTTCCGGTGCAGCGAGGGCGTATCCCACCCGCAGGCCAGCAAGTCCGTAAATCTTTGAAAAAGTACGGAGAACCACGAGGTTATGGTACTTATCGATCCAGGAGGCTGAGTCTTCGTGCAGAGGGGAAGTGACGAACTCCCCGTAAGCTTCATCAAGAACAACGGCCACATCAGGCGCAACTTGATCCAGGAACCCCCGAAGCTCCTGAGGCTCTACATATGTTCCCGTAGGATTGTTAGGATTGCACAGGATGACCATGCTTGTGTTTTCCTGGATGGCATCAAGCATGGCCCCCAAATCATATCTGAAGTCCGGCATGGGCACGGCCGTGAACGGTGCCTCCCGAGCCAGAGCGATTGATCGGTACATCACGAATGACGGCTGGGGAAAAACCACGTGGCTCCTGGGGCCCAGGAAAGCCTGTCCGAGAAGCATAAGGATTTCGCACGAGCCATTGCCAAAAGTCAGGCACTGCTTGGGCACACCTACCCGGCTTGCGATCTCTGCCCGCAACTCTCCGCAGCTTCCGTCAGGGTACCGATTAAGAGTGTCAAGAGCAGCCTTCAGCTTTTCTATGACCTCAGGAAACGGCCCCCACGGGACCTCGTTGGCCGACATGATAAAGAGTCGCTCCAGGCCATAATGACGCCGGATTTCGGCCAGCGGCGGACTAGCTCGGTACGGAGTAAGCTTCTCTAGCACGGAGTTAAACCTCATTGTGACTCCCAGAAACCCATAGCAACTGTTTTTCCATATTTGGCCACCACCCAGTGCCAATCAGAGAGCGCGAACTATCCACAGAGACCGCGAACTATCCAGTATAAAGCAGAAACGGCTCGCTGTATCGAGACAACTAGAGTGTAGACCGGTGGGCGCGGCGCGGGGGCGCGGGTGGGCCC
>Ga0315298_1009499_pt1 | contig 12003 bp, 13 predicted proteins | sample WHS_1_MG_FD_203077 | JGI IMG/M metagenome (GOLD analysis project Ga0315298, IMG submission 203077) | Extremophilic microbial mat communities from Washburn Hot Springs, YNP, Wyoming, USA - WHS_1_MG | ecosystem: Environmental > Aquatic > Thermal springs > Hot (42-90C) | place: USA: Wyoming... | reverse complement strand
GCAGGGGACAAACTCCTGTGAGGGCTCAAGGGCCCAGGCTACGGAAGTCCTCCTGCCTTGCCGCTTTTGTTTTGAATGAGTTACTCCCATTTACATATAGTGTGTAGCACAAATTCATAGTAGGAGGAGGCTAATGGTTTTTGGGGCCTGACACAAATCAAAGTACACTATGACTGTTTCTCCTTCTTTCTTCATTCTTTCTTTAATTTTATTTATTTCTTCTGCCAATAACAAAGCTTTCTCTTCTTTAATTTCTTCAGGAGATTTTTCTTTTCCTTCTTCTTTTTGGGCAAAAGATTTTTCAAGAGATTCGGACATAATAGCGTATTGATACTGTAAAAATTTAGTAAAATGTCACATAGAAAATATGGCTAGAGCCATATGATAATGCTAAAATAGAAAACATAGAAAAATTTAAGGCAGAACAATATTTTTCGGAAGAAGGAGGGCCACCAAAAGAGAAAGTCGAGAAGATAGAAATTCCTGAAAAGGACTGGCAAGTCTTAAAAATCATTAGTCAGAGAGTGGGTGGCGACTTTAGGATGGAGGTAAAGTTAGGGGAACCGGGGCGTGGGAGTTTTTTTAATCCTGAAGATGGTTCCATTACCCTTGATCCTTTACATATTAAAGAAAATCCTGAATTAGCAAAGTTTGTTGCTGCTCACGAAGGCAGTCATCGGGCAATTAGTCCTTCTCCTAAAGAATTAGGGCTTTCTCAGGAACAGATTAGAAAACTTTATTCTCAAATTGGCTTTGGTTATCTCCAAAATGTGATAGAAGATCCGGCAGTAAATGATTGGATGAGAAAGCGTTTTCCAGGCCTACAAGAATATACTAAAAAAATTTATGATGATCAATTCAAAGAAGAAAATGCAATCCTTTATGCAGTTGATCCTAGCAGCGAAGAAGCAAGAAGGGTAAAAAATTTTAGAATAACTCATGGCTATTGGCCCAAATTTATCCAGTACGGTTCAGAGATAATCCGTGATTGGCATCAAAAAAAGATTTAGTAAAAAATTAGACCCAGCAGTTGATAAAGCCTTACAGAGAACTATAGATTATGCCCGCGAAAGTATTAGCACTATTCCCGACCCTGAAAAGCCAAGCCGAGAAAAAAAAGAAATTATTAGTGTCGGCCAAAAAAGATTTGAGAATAATACAAACTATATTTGGCCAGAGGTAAAAAAATTAGTGGAAATGGATTTCCACATAGAAGAAATAAGGCAAATGCTTAATGATTTTATGAAAGGAGAAGGCGAATCAAATCCACTTAATGATTTACCCGAAGATGTTAAAAAAGAATTAAAAACAAAGATTGATGAAGCAGTAAAAAAAGCAGTTAAAGAATTAGAAAAAGAGATAGAAGAAGGAGAAAAATCCGGAAAGGACGTTAAAGAAATTAAGGGTATTTTAGAGGGGATTAAATCTGGCAAAGAAGTACCTTATCCTATAGATGAATTATCTGATGATACAAAAAAAGAATTAGAAAAATTATTTAATAAACTACCACGTCAAAAACGAGAGGAATTAGGAGATAAAGCCAAAAAGCAGTTAGAAGATTTGGAGGATGCGGCAAACAAAGGTTTAGAAGGAAAACTTAATAAAGATAAACCAGAAAGTCATCAAGAAAGAAGAGAAAGAGAAGCAAAAGAAAAGAAGGCGGAAAAAGACAAAGAAGAGACGGAAAGAGAGAGAAAAGAATTAGAAAAGAAATTAGAAGAACTTCGGCGAGAGAAAATGACTGAATACGATAAGGCCTATGAAGAGGTAGCAGATATTATCAATTCTCTTTATAGCCGTTTGGCAAGATTTTTCTTGCCCGAACGTCACCCAAAGTGGCAAAAAGGATATCCTACTGGTTCGCGGCTTGATGTAGAAAAGGCAATGCAAGCCGAAGCCGACCCTCGCTATCTCGATAAGATTTGGGAAAGAAAAACCATTCCCCATAAATTTGATTACCGCTTTTCCATATTAGTGGATCTATCAGGTTCAATGCAGGGCGAGAAGATAGAGGAAACATTTAAAGGGGTGGTAGTATTGGCTGAGGTTTTGGAAAAATTAGGAATTCAATATGAGATTTTGGGATTTCAGGATGAAATTATTCCATACAAAGATTTTAAAGAAAAGTTAACTAAGGAAGTAAGAGAGAGATTATTAATTGCCAAAAGAGAACCATTTAATAATGGTGTTCATAACAAAGCAGGTTGGAGTAGTGACGGCTATTGCCTTAAAGAATCTTATCAACGTTTATTACAAAATCTTGGCAAAGATAATTTTTTAATTGTCTTATCTGATGGTATGCCAGAACCAGACAGTGAACATTCTGGCTCAGAATATGACTTGGATAAAGTAGCAAAGGATATTATTCAAGAAAAAAGGATAAAACTTATTGGCCTTGGCCTTGGACCAGACACAGAACATGTTAAAGAATACTATCCTCACGGATTTGCTAATATGAAAATGAAAGTCACCGAGGAAGAACGTCGACAAGGTCAAAAAGATTTTACCGAAGCATTTGCTGATTTATTAGAAGATATGATTAAACATCCGGAAAATTACTAGTTTTGTTGAAATTCTTGTAATTTCTAACAAAATTAGTTAAAATTAAGGTATTAATAAGGCTAAAAATAATAAAAATATGGATAAAAACGACTTAAACATATTTATTCATCTTCTTCAAAAAGTTTTTACACAGAAACAGCCTCCATTTGATTTGGGTTTGATTGTTAAAGAATCCGAAAGCCAAATTGATGTTAAAGAAGTCTTTGAGGAAATAAAAAAATCTGTTGATATTGAAAGAATAATTTATGATGAAACAATTTTTGATGAAGATACTATTGATAAAATAATTGATGCTTTCCAAAAAAACAAATGGATATTTTTAGAAATCAAAAAAGATATTGGCAGTCCTCTTTTAAATCAATTAAAACATTTAGCAAATCATAATTCCCTCCAATTAATAGATTATCAAGGAAAAGATATTTTTGAGATGAAAATGCCAGAAAATTCAAGAGTGATTGTTTTTGCTGAAAGAGATTTTATTGAAAACAAAATTACCTATCCCTATTTTTATAGATTATTTGGTCCAACTTTAAGCTTAAAATAAAACTATGCCAAATCCAGAAACAATTCGTTTTAAATCACCAGAAGAATTAAAAGAGGAAGAAATAGAAAGAAAAATAAAAGAAAGAGGACCAGAAGGAGAAATTCTCGGTGGTATTGTTTTTGAAGAAGAAAAAATCACTGATCCGGAAACCAACGAGGAAAAAACAAAAAGATATATCTATATTGGTAATCCATACGACGAAACTCCTATTATCACAAAATTAGAAACTGAGGCTACGCAGGAAGAAATCGAAGCGATAAAAAAAGAAATTATTCCAATGAAAGAATCTTTTGAGATTTTAGAAGCAATGGCAATGACATATAAACATCGCCAACCGCTTTTAATAGAGGGCCCTACTGCTATTGGCAAAACTTATTTGGCAGAGAAATTTACTGAACTGCTTTATGGTAGGAGAACAAAACCACTTGATTTTTATTGTTCTGGCCAAACCGATGTCTCAGAGCTAATGGCAAAATGGGTGGCAAAAGTGGAAACTGAAGAAGAAGAAAAGAAAAAATGGAATGAATTTTTGGAATCAGCGGAAGCTCAAGAAAAACTTTCTCAAGAACAAAAATTAGCTTTAATTCATACGAAACTACAAGAATTGGCAAAATCGGCTGGACTGTCTGAAAAAACTCGATGGCGTTTTCAATATGGAGCCGTGCCAAAAGCAATGGGACTAACTAGAAATCCTGATGGCAGTTTTTCTTTTGATGAACAAAAAGGAATGGGTTTTATTCTCCATATTGAAGAAGTTGGATTAGCCGAACCACAAGTAATTAATGCCTTACTTAAATTAAGAGGTAAAAGAGGTCAATTAGCTGAGGAAATTCAACTTTGGGAAAATGGTGGTAGAAAAATAAAAGCAGGTCCTAAATTTTGGGTATTTTTTTCTACTAATCCACCGGAAGAATATCTGGCTCGTAACGAAGTGGATCCGGCTTTGGCAAGAGGTGTGGTATTTAAACGAATGAAAGAGCTTTCAGAAGAATCCCTTCATTTAGCTGCTGATTATTATTTTACTTATAAATTGGTCAAGAAACCTAAAGAAAAACCAGAAGGATGCATTTTAGACATTTATAATCATCCGGAAATCGGTAGAGAAATCGCAAAAGTTGTTTCCGCTTTCCATAATGATTTAAATAAAGCCTTAAAAAAGGGAGAAAAAGGTAGGAAACAAAGAATTCCTCTTACTCTTGATGATATGGGCCGTATTGCTGATGCCATAATTGACACGCAAGTCAGAAATAAAGAAACTGGCCGGCTTGATCTAACCAAATCACTTAAAAAACTTATTCATTTTTATTACCTTGACCGTCTGGCCGACGAAGGGATTAAAGAAACAATGGAAGCCAACCTTAATGAATTATTAGAAGGGATCACCGGGGAAATTGAATTTGAAGGAGAAACGCGAACCAGAAAAGAAATTTTTGACATTTTAGTGGAACGCGCCTCAATAACTGAAAAGGAAAAGAAAAAATTAGAAGAAGAAAAAAAGAAGGAGGAGAAAAGGAGATTAAAACAAGCTAAATTTGATGCTCAAAATATCCAAGATTCTCTTTTGAAAAACCAGAAAATTCCAGAATTAGTAAAAAACCTTTTGCAGGAATAATTTATCCTATGTCTGAATCTTTTGAACAATATTTTGCCCAAAAAGAAGAAGGAAAAGAAAAATCTCCTGAAGAAATTAAAAAAGAGAAAGCTTTGTTATTGGCAGAAGAAATAAAGAAAATTAAAGAAAGAATGAAGAAAGAAGGAGAAACGGTTGAAGGTTATCAAAGAATTATTGAATTAGGTCAGGAAATAGAAGAGCTTTATGAAGATAAAGAAAGAAATTATGAAGCTGAAGTCAAGACAATTGTTGCTAATCTTAAACAAGCATTAAAAAAAGGAGCTAATAAGAACACTGTTGCTTAGGCTCTGGCTGGAGTAGGCACTAAAGAATCTATGGCCTTAAGAGAAAGGTTATTAGAAGAAGTAAGGTTATTAGAAGAAAGAGGTGACAAGGACGCTGCTAAAGACCTCAAGTCTTCTATTGCCAGTGGTCTGGCTGGAGTAAATACTGAAGAAGCAGAAGAATTTAGAAAAAAACATTTTGCCGATGATCCAAATCTTTTTGCCAGCAGTTATATAACTAGCTGTGTTTTCCACGATGCAGTTGTCTGCCGTTACGGTTACGTAGTTTGAAGGGAATTAATGCCTTGAGGGGTTGGGGAAAAGGTAGCAGCATTTGTTTTTCCTTAAAATGTGAAATCTTTTAAGGTCGGGAAAGGGTCTTTTTTCATTTCTTTTATTCTGCTTTCCTTTTCCTTGGGTTATGAAAATTGAGGAAAAGCAAAAAAAAGGGAAATTGGAAGAAAATTTTTTAGGAAAAAAATTCATTTTCCCTGAATTGATATTGACATTTTATTGGCCTGAAGTATCTTTTTTTCAAAAGGCCCGGGATTTGGAGGGTAAAATGAAAAAAGAAAAGGGAAAAACCAGTTTTAAAAAAACCTTTCAACACCTGGAAATCGTATTTGAACCCCCATTAAACCAAAATATGATGAGCCCGAGTTGTTTTTGTTCCTGCTGTGGAATTTTTTCTGGAAGGCAAGACCTGGAGACAGCGAGAGACGCCGCCGTTTACGCCAGAAAGATTCTTCCTAAATAATTTTTTGAGACCATCTTTTTAAAAACCATGGGCAAGGGGTGGAAAAATTTCCAGGAAGCACTTTTTTACCCATTCCATACGGATAATTATTACTATATCTATGATTCCGGAACAAATAATATTGTCAGGGTTTCCTTGCAGTTATTCCAATTCCTAACGGGAGGGGATGAAGAAATTAACGAATTAGAAATTGGGGAGGAGGCCCTGCTTTCGGAATTGAATAGGGCTCAGGATGAGCTGGGCTTATTTTCTTTAAAGAAAGGGGATGCTAGGCTTTCATTTTTGGAATATGAAGACCTGGAATATATAGAGAAGGTTTTAAATTCCCAGTTGGAGCAATTAATTTTGGAAGTAACTCAGGATTGTAACATGCGCTGCGATTATTGCGTATATTCCGGAAAATATCATTTTAGGAGAAAACATCAGCCTATATATATGCCCCGGGATATTGCCCTGAAAGGAATTAAGTATTTTTTCGATCGAGCTTCCACCCAGGACCCACCCCATGTAGGCTTTTACGGAGGGGAGCCTTTATTAAATGCTCCACTAATTATGGAATGCATTGATTTCGCCAGGGAACAAAACCCCCGTACCCAATTTGATATTACTACCAACGGCACCCTGCTCTCCCTTGACCTGGTGGAGTTTTTGTGCGGAGCAGGAGTGAACTTACGCATAAGTCTTGATGGCCCTGAGGAAATTCACAACCGGTTTCGACATTTTAACAACGGAGAAGGGTCATATCCGATTTTGATCAAGAATCTCAGGGCTCTGAAAAAGAATTTCCCTGATTTTTATCGGGAAAAAATTTCCTTTCACGTTACATTGGCTCCCGATGTTGATCTTCAAACGCTCAGACCTTTTTTGGAATCCTTGGGTGTGGACCCCGGTCGTATTTCTTACGGTTTAATCGATCCTTTCGATAACAACTTCTCGGAGGGCAAATTTAAAAAAGAAATTTTAGGAGAGGCCATAACTGAGGAATTGTACCTCTATGCTTCCACCTTTTCCCTCCATCAAGGAAATTACATTTTTGGCTCTCTTTTTGAGACAACCCTGGGGCGAATTGCCAACCGTCGAATCACCCAACCAAAGGACAAAGGTTATGTAGCGGGCTCCTGTCTTCCGGGGAGACACCGTCTTTTTTTAAACGCCCAAGGGGCATGGTATCCCTGCGAAAAGTTAGATTTTGGGTTTTCCATTGGAACATTGGAAAAAGGTCTGGATATTAAGCTAATCCATAAAAAAATGATGGATTTAAAGGGGCTCTTGGAGGGTTATTGTTCCTCGTGCTGGGCTTTTCGTCTTTGTGACGCTTGTTTTGTTACGGTTACCCGAGGAGCTGAGATATCAGAGGAACGGCTGAAGGAGTTTTGTCCCCTGGAAAGACAGTTTTTGGGAAAATTGCTTAAAGCTTACGCCATCATCAGGGAATGCTATCCTGGCCAAATTTTCCACTTAACCTCTCCTTCAGAAAATTGCATATGAAAGTTTCGAGGAAATTCTTCCATATCCTCAGGTTGCCATGGTACCCCCGTTTTTCCAAAAATTAAAAATTTGGCAAGGAAATTGCTTAATAAAATTTATGGATTTTTTTATGCAAAGGCCCGGAATAGTAAGTTATGGAATTCTAACTAAAACCGGAAATTAAACCACAGGGAAATGCAAAATCTGTTTGATCAATGTCCAATTTTTTGTCAAAGGGAGGTTTATTAAGGGAGGAATTTTGGTGAAAAAAATTATCCGGTGGTTTTGCGGCCTGAAAACAAAATACCAAGCAAAAAGCGGCATTGCTTTTCTGGAGAAATATCACCTCAGGAAAGAGCTGGACGAGATGATTGACTTCGCTCTGGATACCTTCCCGGAGGACGCCCCTCTTATTCTGGCGGAGTTCCTGCAGTTCGTAAAGGAATACAAGAACACTTTCGATTCGGAAGAAGACTACGCTCGCTGGTTGGGGTGGCAAATTAAGCAATACAAGGGCACCATGTTGCAGTGGGCTCAGGGTCAGAATTAACAAAAAGTTATCGAATTTTCAAAATGCGAGTTGCATTCCGCGACCGGGTAAAGAGTAGACTTCGTTTTTCCTTGATATGCATTGATATTTTTACCAGGTAGTCGAGCGACCCCCGAAAGAACTGAAATTTTGACCCGATGGCTTGGGAGCAGGAAACAATACCAGAAAGGGCTTCATCTTTTATTAAGACCCCCAGATCTGGAGTTCTCAAATTCTCCACATTTAGCAACCAGACTTTCCTTGTGGGGCGCATTTTTTAGTTATTATCGATTTTGGAGAATGAGCAAAGATCTTAAAAACTTGAGCCCTGGTAAAAATTCAACCCTTTTGATTTTTTAAAACAACCTCAAGAGCCAGGAGGATTTTTAGAATTTTTTTCCTACCTCGAAAAATTTAATCCCCCGAAAATTTCTTTTTGAAAGGAGCGGGACCCTTAGTGGAGAGGAGTTAAAAAGCAATAGATGGTCGGTTTGGGCTTTATTGGTTTTGTGGTTTTTTTGGGAGGTTGTGCCGGCGTCCCTCAAACGTTGACTTCTTTTAAAGCATACTCAAGTCGAAAACCAGAAAACGAGCATTCATTGCAGCCTTAACACCCGGCGGGGGCAAACAACCGGAAAAGGGTGATTCACAGCCAATGAAGCAGTAGCCCCGGGGAAAGTGGAAATGAAAAATTCCCTGAGAGAGGAGGAAGATTTGTTGACCATACACGGGGGACATGAGGGAACCGGGGCAGACCGCCAACCTACAAAGGGGGACATCCTGTTCGCTAATCTTCGGGGAAAGGTCTTATATGTTACCATGGAAAACGCTCAGATAACCCAGAAAAGGAACAAACATCCCGACGCTCCTTTAATCAAAGCTTCGGATGGAAAAAATATATTCGATTCCGGAGGCCAGGGTAGGCCAGGGCATTGGCGGAAGCCCCTTCAAGCATACGGTGGCCAATCCCAGTGCGAACTATTTCCTGGGGGAGCTGGCAGAAATTGCCTGGTCCGGAGACAAGAAAGCGGGGGTAATTGGAGAAGAGGATCTGCTCTAAGCCTGGAGGGTTTCATAGGATGATCAGGTTCATTTTTACGTGGGTGCCATAAGCAGGAAATTCATCGCCAAAGGGGACTACTAGAAAAAGCCCTAAGAATTTCCAGGATTTATTTTGGGGGAAAGTAAAAAGGGATAATGGAAATAATTTTGAGTAATTAAGTTTTTTTAAAAGGGGAGGAGAAATGACCAGAAGGGCCTTAAAAAATTACAGGCTCTCCTTTGGAATCAATAGGATTAACTATTAGAATATAGTAATGAAAGAAAAAGCCCATAAAACCCTTTTTGGATAAGAAAAAGGAGTTTGAACACTATCATTAAAGAGGAAAAATGAACCAGGAGAAGAAATCGCCTCAAAAGAAGCCCAATAAAAATTCCCCAAAGAAGGGGGGAACAAGGAAAAAATATCCCCGGAGTATAGAGAAATTCCCCTCCTTAAAATTTACCTCAAAAGAAGCCCAAAGGCATTTAGATCGGGCAGAACTCTGGGAGAAGGGCTGGGTGGTTGATTTACAAAAGGCGGAAATGGAATACCTTGAAGCCAAAAAGGCTTGTCCTGACTGTTTTGCTGTATATCTGAAATACGGGGAGTTTTTAGAAAGACAGGGGCGAATAGAAGATGCCCAAAGGGAATTCCAGCAATTAGTAAACATTTTCCCTGAATATCCAGTGGCTCATTGCCAATTAGGGGAATTTTTGCAAAATCAAGGGAAGTTGGAGGAAGCAGCAACCGAATTCCAGAAAGCCTCGGACCTCCAACCAGAATTTCCCTGGTGGTATGTCTTTTTGGGTAGTGCTTTGCTTGACCTAGGTCGGACGAAAGAAGCAGAAGAGGCTTTTAAGAGGGCGATAAAATTAAGACCGCAAGAAGGCTTTTTTCATTGGGGCCTGGGTAGGGCCCTGGTCAAAGGGGAAAAGTATGAGGAGGCGGAAAAGGAATATCGAAAAGCCATTAAGCTTCGTCCTTCGAAAACCGATGCATATTTTGAGTTAGCCGATCTTTTAATCAAAATGGGAAAGCGCGAAGAATTAGAAATACTTTCCCAAAAAATTCAGGAAGTCCTGAATAGGGAATATAAAAGGAAGAATAAATAAGCCTCTAAATGGACCCTGTTTGGCTGAAAAACCAGGAAAGGAAAAAAGCAGTAATATTTTTAATTATTGAAGATAAGAAAAAGAATTTCCTTTATTTTCAGAAATGGCCTTGGTAAATCAATTGCTGAGAGGGATAGAAAACTTGAATAAAATGGGGACAGTCCCCATTTTATTGTGGACAGTTTTGGGCTTTCTCTGCGGCTCGCTTCCCTTTTCCGTCTGGCTGGGAAAACTTGTGGGAAAAGCCGATGTCCGCGGAATTGGGGACGGGAACCCCGGGGCAGTAAATGCCTGGCGCGCTGGTGGATGGAAGGCCGGTTTTCCGTCCCTTCTTCTGGATTTCTTGAAAGGCGGAGTTCCCGTGGGACTTGCCCATCATTGGGCGGGGTTAACCGGCTGGGAAATTGTTCCGGTAGCCCTCGCTCCGATTTTCGGTCACGCCTTTTCCCCCTTCCTAAAATTTCGGGGCGGGAAGGCAATAACCGTCACTTTTGGCGTCTGGAGCGGGCTCACTCTCTGGGTTGGGCCCACAATCCTCGGGCTTTCCCTTTCCCTTGCCGTGGCTTTCAACCGGACTGACGCCTGGTCGGCTGTTTTTGGGATTCTCGTTTTGGGTGGTTACCTTCTCCTTTCCGGAGCACCCCTCACTATGCTTTCAATCTGGGGGGTAAATGCTGCCCTGATCATCTTAAAAAGCAGAAAAGATCTGAAAAATCCCCCCATGGTTCGGCCCTGGCTCAAGAAAATCATTAAAGGAAAGGGGATCGATTGACCCCTTTCTGGCTTCGCCATCAACTGGGGATTGTCGTCTTCCTGGGGGTCCTTCTTCTTGTAACTTTGAGCAATCTTTTAACCCTTAAGAGATTGGGAAGATACCCCCTTCCCCAACGTTTCCCCAGGGTCTCCATTTTGCTCCCGGCGCGAAACGAGGAAGCCAACATCCGGCAGTGCGTTAGCTCCCTCCTCTCTCAGGACTACTCCGATTTTGAAGTCCTGGTGCTGAATGATGGATCAACCGACCGAACGGGAGAGGTCCTCGCGGAGCTTTCATTGAAGGATAAACGCTTGCGTGTCCTTTCCGGTTTCCCTCTTCCCGAAGGGTGGCTGGGTAAAAACTGGGCCTGCCAGCAACTGGCAAAAGCTGCCACGGGTGAATTGTTGCTTTTTACCGACGCGGATACTGTTCATCACCCTCAGGCTCTGCGTAATGGAGTTGCTGCCATGCTTGCTGAAGGCGCTCACCTGATGAGCGGGTTTTTAAAACAGCGTTTAATTACCTGGGGAGAGAAACTGATTGTTCCCCCGATCTTCTGGTGCTTCTTTTCCTTTTTTCCCCTGTTTTTAGCTCAAAAAATCCGGGCACCGGGATTGTCCTTGACAAACGGGCAGTGGATGCTTTTTCAGCGTTCCGCATACCAGGCTGTTGGGGGGCACTCCGCTGTGCGGGAAAGCCCGATTGACGACATAATGCTGGGGCGCCGGATTAAAGCAAAAGGGTTCCGCTGGCTAGTGGTGGATGCGGGGAACTACATTTCCTGCCGAATGTATTCCGGTTTTTGGGCTGGAGTGGAGGGCTTCACCAAGAACCTCTTTGCGGTTTTCGATTTTCGCCTGGCCGAATACCTCTTCGTCTGGTTGTGGATTCTTGTAGTGGCGTTAGAGCCTCTTTTCGTCTGCGTCCTCTGGCCCCTGGGCCTCGCTCCTTCTTTCTTCTCCCTGTGGCCAGCCCTTCTTGGGGTAGGGGAGATGCTTGCCCTGTGGGCCATTGCCATTGCCCGCCTCCGCTTTCCTCTCGGCCTGATGTTCCTGTATTCGGTAAGCATTCTCCTTTTGGTGCTTGTTGCCTTCCGTTCCCTTCTCTGGACGGCGACAGGTCGGGCGAGGTGGAAGGGTCGCCCCTTGCCCCGCCAGCGGGTTCGCTTGATATAATTGGTTCGCTTGATATAATTTGAAGCACAAAAAGCGCGGTTACTGTCAATTTTTAGTAGGTGAACTCTCCTAAGACCCTTCCATTCTAATTTAAATTTGGATCAATTTTTAGGCTGGCAATTTCTCGCAAAACCTGCACCCAGGGCCTCCCGGAATGAGGACCGT
>Ga0315298_1009498_pt1 | contig 12007 bp, 16 predicted proteins | sample WHS_1_MG_FD_203077 | JGI IMG/M metagenome (GOLD analysis project Ga0315298, IMG submission 203077) | Extremophilic microbial mat communities from Washburn Hot Springs, YNP, Wyoming, USA - WHS_1_MG | ecosystem: Environmental > Aquatic > Thermal springs > Hot (42-90C) | place: USA: Wyoming... | reverse complement strand
GAGTGCGTCCCTCCGAGAAAAACCCCTTTCGCGTGATCTCCGGGTTTTCCCCGTTAGGCCATGCGTCCCGGGCTTGCCTCCCTGCGGAGGGGCGGGCTCCGCACGCCCGGGCGGACTACCTTTGCTTCACCCCGGCATGGCCGCGCTAGGCCACGGGCCCCTCGCCTACTCTGCGGTCATGATGTCATGCCTACTTTCATGTCCGGCCTTACCTCTCAGACCCAGAAAGGGCGTCCCTTGTCCCATGACCGATTCTCGCTCCGCTCTTTCAATTCCCTCTTCGTAGGGACACTTGGTGAGACTGGTTTTGGAGCGAGGTCATGAGAACAGCAACACATCTTTCAGTTCCCTCTTTGCAGGGACATGTGGTGAAACTGCATATGTAATTGTCGCTGGTGTTGGTGCTGCTCTTTCAGTTCCCTCTTTGTAGGGACATGTGGTGAAACCTGTAGTAGCTGTGGGATCTCGTTTACGGAGATGTTCTTTCAGTTCCCTCTTTGTAGGGACATGTGGTGAAACTTACCACGTTGTCAACGTACATGTGGCGCACGTACTGCTTTCAGTTCCCTCTTTGCAGGGACATGTGGTGAAACGCGGATGCGCGCACAAGGCCAGGCCTAGCTTTGTGCTTTCAGTTCCCTCTTTGCAGGGACATGTGGTGAAACACGATCACATGCACATCAGTAGTGGGATTCACAAAGCTTTCAGTTCCCTCTTTGCAGGGACATGTGGTGAAACCTATTTAACGTTTCAAGCCCTCTTTGGGCTGGCTCTACTTTCAGTTCCCTCTTTGCAGGGACATGTGGTGAAACAGAGTGAAGATCGCGGGAGGTTCCCTTTATTCCACCTTTCAGTTCCCTCTTTGCAGGGACATGTGGTGAAACACGATCACATGCACATCAGTAGTGGGATTCACAAAGCTTTCAGTTCCCTCTTTGCAGGGACATGTGGTGAAACCTATTTAACGTTTCAAGCCCTCTTTGGGCTGGCTCTACTTTCAGTTCCCTCTTTGCAGGGACATGTGGTGAAACTTAATCTTTGCATCAAGCTGGAGTGAGGTGGACAAGGCTTTCAGTTCCCTCTTTGCAGGGACATGTGGTGAAACGATGAAATTCAGGTCATGCTGCCCCGGAGCCGCGATGCTTTCAGTTCCCTCTTTGCAGGGACATGTGGTGAAACCAAAGCTAGGTCTTGCTTTATGTTTGCATCATCGCCCCCTTTCAGTTCCCTCTTTGCAGGGACATGTGGTGAAACAAGAGTATAACAAACTGGAGAGGGAGTTCAGAGACCTTTCAGTTCCCTCTTTGCAGGGACATGTGGTGAAACCGAGATACACCACGAGACTAAGGACGAACAACAAGCTTTCAGTTCCCTCTTTGCAGGGACATGTGGTGAAACACTAAGTTGAATAGTGGAAAGCCCGGGACCGTTACTCTTTCAGTTCCCTCTTTGCAGGGACATGTGGTGAAACTTCTTCAAAATGGAAGACTTGAAACTCCTACTGGACTTTCAGTTCCCTCTTTGCAGGGACATGTGGTGAAACATCCTCCACTGCCTGGCCCTCCGGACCCCAATGAGCCCTTTCAGTTCCCTCTTTGCAGGGACATGTGGTGAAACAGAATGAGATGAGATCATTTCTAGGGTGAGTGATAACTTTCAGTTCCCTCTTTGCAGGGACATGTGGTGAAACCTGTTCTGGGACATGGGTCATTCTGGATCTCGATGCTCTTTCAGTTCCCTCTTTGCAGGGACATGTGGTGAAACTACTGCCCTCGGACTTTGCCTCTCCAGATGTGATTCAGCTTTCAGTTCCCTCTTTGCAGGGACATGTGGTGAAACTTACGAAAGAGGAATGGGCCGCGGTCTTAAAAAAGACCTCTTTCAGTTCCCTCTTTGCAGGGACATGTGGTGAAACTTCAGGACCATAGTTGAATTGGTCCCAGACGTCGCTTTCAGTTCCCTCTTTGCAGGGACATGTGGTGAAACAACATCATGGCCAACTGGACCACCAAGTCCAATCGACTTTCAGTTCCCTCTTTGCAGGGACATGTGGTGAAACCTGTATATGGACAGGCTTTCAGGCCTGAGAATGAAACTTTCAGTTCCCTCTTTGCAGGGACATGTGGTGAAACTTTGTTGAACTCAATTAGAACCCAAAGCAAACAGTGAACTTTCAGTTCCCTCTTTGCAGGGACATGTGGTGAAACTGACTCAGGGTGTGATGGTCACGCGGTGTTCAGTGACTTTCAGTTCCCTCTTTGCAGGGACATGTGGTGAAACAGCGGGATAATGATGGCTGGCTACCTGCTAGCTTCTTTCAGTTCCCTCTTTGCAGGGACATGTGGTGAAACTCAGGCCAATAGTGACGCGGTGGCTCAGGTGCCTGTCACTTTCAGTTCCCTCTTTGCAGGGACATGTGGTGAAACTCATCGTGAACAAGAAGCTTCCTCAAGTCATAGAGCTTTCAGTTCCCTCTTTGCAGGGACATGTGGTGAAACTCTTCCCATTTCCATCAGAAGATGAACTTGGAGGGCTTTCAGTTCCCTCTTTGCAGGGACATGTGGTGAAACTCGCGCTGTTTCTCACGCACCAGCGCCGGGTAGGTCCTTTCAGTTCCCTCTTTGCAGGGACATGTGGTGAAACCACTTCAGTCATATCATTGGTTTCATCAAAGACTAACTTTCAGTTCCCTCTTTGCAGGGACATGTGGTGAAACAGGAGACCTTGACTGGAATCGGTAAGAAACTTCTTGCTTTCAGTTCCCTCTTTGCAGGGACATGTGGTGAAACGATATCTGAATCTAAAAATAGCATATGTGTGAATTGCTTTCAGTTCCCTCTTTGCAGGGACATGTGGTGAAACAATCGAATTGGATGGGAACCACCGTCCTGATTTTGTCCTTTCAGTTCCCTCTTTGCAGGGACATGTGGTGAAACCGTTTTCCCGGCCCACGTGGCCCGAAAGCACTTCCCTTTCAGTTTCCTCTTTGCAGGGACATGTGGTGAAACATGGTCATCGAATCTTCACCTCCTTTGAAGGCCACATCCTTTCAGTTCCCTCTTTGCAGGGACATGTGGTGAAACGTGCCAGGGCCTCCCGGTGCTCCGCCTTATATTTCTCTTTCAGTTCCCTTTTTGCAGGGACATGTGGTGAAACGAGCCCGCAACTGCCGCAACAAGCGCTGTCACCTTGCTTTCAGTTCCCTCTTTGCAGGGACATGTGGTGAAAGCGAGCTCTCGGGCGTTCTCGACGCCTCGGCGCTTGACTTTCAGTTCCCTCTTTGCAGGGACATGTGGTGAAACTCATAGTTGAGCCTTATCACCTCGGGCCTCGTCAGGCTTTCAGTTCCCTCTTTGCAGGGACATGTGGTGAAACTGTTGGCTATCAGGGACAAGTTGAAATTGTTGCACATCTTTCAGTTCCCTCTTTGCAGGGACATGTGGTGAAACCCGTATGCTATGGTCACAACGTCCCTTGCAATACGCTTTCAGTTCCCTCTTTGCAGGGACATGTGGTGAAACCCATTCCAGTGTCGCATTGTGGAACGTATGAGTTTCTTTCAGTTCCCTCTTTGCAGGGACATGTGGTGAAACTGGAGTTCGTGAGCCTGTCTCATCTCGTGTGTGCTCTCTTTCAGTTCCCTCTTTGCAGGCACATGTGGTGAAACCAGGAGCTACTGCTCTCGATCCTATATGGGTTTTACCTTTCAGTTCCCTCTTTGCAGGGACATGTGGTGAAACTGGTATCCTGGATCCGAGCAATTTGCTGTAGTTATCTTTCAGTTCCCTCTTTGCAGGGACATGTGGTGAAACTCTTGCAACAGGGGAGAATCCCAACACATCATAATCCTTTCAGTTCCCTCTTTGCAGGGACATGTGGTGAAACTTGTTGGGCAGTTTCTTTGTCCAAATAGATGCCAAAGACTTTCAGTTCCCTCTTTGCAGGGACATGTGGTGAAACAAAGTTGTGATTGGTGGGGAGTGCCAATGGGAGCATCTTTCAGTTCCCTCTTTGCAGGGACATGTGGTGAAACTTGTGATTGCGGTTAGAAATGTTCTTGATGCTTTAGCTTTCAGTTCCCTCTTTGCAGGGACATGTGGTGAAACACCGCGTCCCGGTCCTCTGCCCGGATAGCTCCGGGCTTTCAGTTCCCTCTTTGCAGGGACATGTGGTGAAACCGCTGATGGAGCCGACGCCGGCAATAGAAGTAACCGTCTTTCAGTTCCCTCTTTGCAGGGACATGTGGTGAAACTCCGGGAGGATCTCTCTTTGAGGCTTGGCGTATAGTTCTTTCAGTTCCCTCTTTGCAGGGACATGTGGTGAAACAGGAACTGATTCGAGAAGTTAGAGATGCGCTAAATCTTTCAGTTCCCTCTTTGCAGGGACATGTGGTGAAACCGAATTTCACTATTGCATATCCATCTTCAGAGCCAACTTTCAGTTCCCTCTTTGCAGGGACATGTGGTGAAACCACCACCATAAAAATTCTTCAAGCTCTTGAAACTCTTTCAGTTCCCTCTTTGCAGGGACATGTGGTGAAACACTTTCAAAGAGATAGAGCGGAAGGCGCGGGAAGCTCTTTCAGTTCCCTCTTTGCAGGGACATGTGGTGAAACTTCATGGATGATATGGTTGGTGATAGCAGAGAGATTACTTTCAGTTCCCTCTTTGCAGGGACATGTGGTGAAACGTTTTTCAAGGCTCATTCCAAAAACAGAAGGAAAGGCTTTCAGTTCCCTCTTTGCAGGGACATGTGGTGAAACTTCCCAGAAGCCGAGCCACTTGTGGCCTGAGGGAATCCTTTCAGTTCCCTCTTTGCAGGGACATGTGGTGAAACCGAATACGAAATTGGTTTGGCAATTGATAACCATAACTTTCAGTTCCCTCCTTGCAGGGACATGTGGTGAAACTTGGTTGAAAAAATGGAGCGGTATTGAGTTTATATGGCTTTCAGTTCCCTCTTTGCAGGGACATGTGGTGAAACCAATTCTTTGTTTTTGTCCAAGGTTTTGAGTGATTACTTTCAGTTCCCTCTTTGCAGGGACATGTGGTGAAACTTATAGAGGATATTGTGGTTCGTGGTTTGCCAGTCTTTCAGTTCCCTCTTTGCAGGGACATGTGGTGAAACATATCTCGGCTCACCAAAGAACGTTTTGCTAACACCCTTTCAGTTCCCTCTTTGCAGGGACATGTGGTGAAACTCTCTGCACTGATCCAATGGAAGACCTCAATTTGCTTTCAGTTCCCTCTTTGCAGGGACATGTGGTGAAACTGTGGTTCCGTCTGCGACTGCTGGGATCGCTTTGGCCTTTCAGTTCCCTCTTTGCAGGGACATGTGGTGAAACTGGCATCGCCAAGTCTTATGGAAGATTGGAGGAATCTTTCAGTTCCCTCTTTGCAGGGACATGTGGTGAAACAGGATGTGAACCGACTTTTGCAGAATCGATTAATGATCTTTCAGTTCCCTCTTTGCAGGGACATGTGGTGAAACCAGAGACAAGATCCCTCAACGCATCTTTAAGAACAGCTTTCAGTTCCCTCTTTGCAGGGACATGTGGTGAAACCCAACCAAGGTGATAGCCAGGGTTTCCCGTGCACCAGCTTTCAGTTCCCTCTTTGCAGGGACATGTGGTGAAACGCATCGGATTCTAAAATTTTAGGATCTAGGTATGGACTTTCAGTTCCCTCTTTGCAGGGACATGTGGTGAAACGTCTATTCCCCAGTGCTCTTTCGCATACTTAGCAGCCTTTCAGTTCCCTCTTTGCAGGGACATGTGGTGAAACTCCTTCTGCTTCAGAGCGCTATCACTCCATGATCTCTCTTTCAGTTCCCTCTTTGCAGGGACATGTGGTGAAACAAAATTAGGGTTGAAAGAATTATGACTTTTCAAATAACTTTCAGTTCCCTCTTTGCAGGGACATGTGGTGAAACTGAAATCAAGATCTGCAATAGTCTATCTTGACCTTCTTTCAGTTCCCTCTTTGCAGGGACATGTGGTGAAACTTTTCCGTTGCTTCTGCACGGTAAGGCGAATTGGTTCTTTCAGTTCCCTCTTTGCAGGGACATGTGGTGAAACAGGATACCTTCTTCCATTCTATGATCGTGGGGCTTTCTTTCAGTTCCCTCTTTGCAGGGACATGTGGTGAAACGTGTCAGAGGCCACCCAATTTGTGAAGGAGCAGATTCTTTCAGTTCCCTCTTTGCAGGGACATGTGGTGAAACATAAGATCCCATCCGATTCCTTCTACCGCAAGGAGTCTTTCAGTTCCCTCTTTGCAGGGACATGTGGTGAAACCTGTGTTCAAATTCATAACGTCTGAGATATTATGACTTTCAGTTCCCTCTTTGCAGGGACATGTGGTGAAACTGGCATTGGGAGGTTTAGCTTGGGGTTATAAGAAGCTTTCAGTTCCCTCTTTGCAGGGACATGTGGTGAAACTTAAAGAGACCACGATGGCCAACTGTTCCACTTGTCTTTCAGTTCCCTCTTTGCAGGGACATGTGGTGAAACTGACGCTGAAAAAAGCTCTCAAATATGCGGCTTCCTCTTTCAGTTCCCTCTTTGCAGGGACATGTGGTGAAACTTGAATGTAACCTAAGGGGCCTCCGTCCATCTCCTGCTTTCAGTTCCCTCTTTGCAGGGACATGTGGTGAAACTTCTTTTACTGCCTTTTTCTGTTCTTTGGTATCTAACTTTCAGTTCCCTCTTTGCAGGGACATGTGGTGAAACCCTGAATGAAGGTACGAAGCTTGTTCCTTTTTTAACTTTCAGTTCCCTCTTTGCAGGGACATGTGGTGAAACGACAGGTCATATCAGGAATTATTCCATACAAAGACTCTTTCAGTTCCCTCTTTGCAGGGACATGTGGTGAAACATGTTTACGAGAGAGTCTATCTGAATAATGATGAGTCTTTCAGTTCCCTCTTTGCAGGGACATGTGGTGAAACCAATGCATCAGGCAGGGGAGCAGTGTATGTGTTCTACTTTCAGTTCCCTCTTTGCAGGGACATGTGGTGAAACACCATACCCTGAATCCGCGCGGGAGTTGGATCATTAACTTTCAGTTCCCTCTTTGCAGGGACATGTGGTGAAACTACTGGGATCCCAAACCCACTGAGTGCAGGGTGGCTTTCAGTTCCCTCTTTGCAGGGACATGTGGTGAAACTGCTCGATGTAACTGGAGAATCGGTTATGACCTTTCGCTTTCAGTTCCCTCTTTGCAGGGACATGTGGTGAAACAGGGTATCCGTGGCACCGGTGGTAATAGTCACCTGAGTCTTTCAGTTCCCTCTTTGCAGGGACATGTGGTGAAACCCCAAACAAACGCCTTAATGACTGGAACTATCCTATTACTTTCAGTTCCCTCTTTGCAGGGACATGTGGTGAAACTGGGCTTCTCGATGACCTTGGGCTTCTCAATAACCTTCTTTCAGTTCCCTCTTTGCAGGGACATGTGGTGAAACAGCATAGATCCAACGGGCCCCTTCCGTATAAGCATCTTTCAGTTCCCTCTTTGCAGGGACATGTGGTGAAACAATTGTAATTCTCACTGCGGGTCTAACTTTGTGGAGCTCTTTCAGTTCCCTCTTTGCAGGGACATGTGGTGAAACATCTGGTTCTACTATGCAGACCCCGAGCGCTGGCAACTTTCAGTTCCCTCTTTGCAGGGACATGTGGTGAAACCAGTTATGGATTTGTTTTGCTCCACTTGGAAATAGCCCTTTCAGTTCCCTCTTTGCAGGGACATGTGGTGAAACTTGGGGTTCGAATGAGAGGATCCGCCCTCTCAGCAACTTTCAGTTCCCTCTTTGCAGGGACATGTGGTGAAACCGTTGCTGTCATGGTCCAGGCGAGCGGGCCAACGAGGCTTTCAGTTCCCTCTTTGCAGGGACATGTGGTGAAACTGAACGGGCAACGGGAACAGGTCCGCAAAATTCTCCATCTTTCAGTTCCCTCTTTGCAGGGACATGTGGTGAAACAAGGCGGAGGACCAACAGGCCAGGTTCGACACCATTCTTTCAGTTCCCTCTTTGCAGGGACATGTGGTGAAACTATAGTGGAGTCGAAGATAACAAAAACCTAAAGCACTTTCAGTTCCCTCTTTGCAGGGACATGTGGTGAAACTTGATCTGCGCGAGAAGAGCCCTCCAGCCGGCCCAGGCTTTCAGTTCCCTCTTTGCAGGGACATGTGGTGAAACCGATGAGCCTGAGTTGCGCGGGGGATGCCATCCCCTTTCAGTTCCCTCTTTGCAGGGACATGTGGTGAAACACAGCGCGCCATTGCGATGGACAGCTTCCGCAACCTTCTTTCAGTTCCCTCTTTGCAGGGACATGTGGTGAAACTGGCGGTGGAATACTGGGCGGTATAGGTGGTTTGATCTTTCAGTTCCCTCTTTGCAGGGACATGTGGTGAAACTAGCTTCAGGCGTTGTGGCATCTTCAGCCTTGACCCTTTCAGTTCCCTCTTTGCAGGGACATGTGGTGAAACTACGCTTGATGTTCTCATGCGTGTCGCGGATAGCACCTTTCAGTTCCCTCTTTGCAGGGACATGTGGTGAAACATCCTCCTAAACCCGTATCGCTGGGTTGCGTAAATCCTTTCAGTTCCCTCTTTGCAGGGACATGTGGTGAAACCAGTGACAGAGAATGATACAGAGGTGACAAGGGATCTTTCAGTTCCCTCTTTGCAGGGACATGTGGTGAAACTGGAAGGGGACCCCAGACACAGCCCACGGCCACCCGCTTTCAGTTCCCTCTTTGCAGGGACATGTGGTGAAACGGGGGAGACCTTGATCTCCCCCTCCCCTTCCAAGTCTTTCAGTTCCCTCTTTGCAGGGACATGTGGTGAAACCTCTGGGCCTAGGCTTCGTCCTGGGCCCTTGCCTTCTTTCAGTTCCCTCTTTGCAGGGACATGTGGTGAAACGCTAGGAGTCCCAGCACGGTTTCCTCTGGTGATCCACTTTCAGTTCCCTCTTTGCAGGGACATGTGGTGAAACTCTTAAGATCAGCAACAAACTCCCTTAAGGCGTCCCGACTTTCAGTTCCCTCTTTGCAGGGACATGTGGTGAAACCGCAACGCCTCGAGCGCAGACAAATCACTAATACCCTTTCAGTTCCCTCTTTGCAGGGACATGTGGTGAAACGGTATCCCTGGATGTCGGTCTGGTCGTTTGGGTCCCCTTTCAGTTCCCTCTTTGCAGGGACATGTGGTGAAACAGGGGGTGCTGTGATGGTTGTTTATGGTCGTAGTACTTTCAGTTCCCTCTTTGCAGGGACATGTGGTGAAACTGAGGTCGGGGTTGCTGGTCCCGGCCTCTGTGGTTCTTTCAGTTCCCTCTTTGCAGGGACATGTGGTGAAACTTCCTCCGAAGACGAGGTCCGCGGCTGTTCCGAAGAGCCTTTCAGTTCCCTCTTTGCAGGGACATGTGGTGAAACGTCAGATTTGCGTCTGGCTTCTGTCCTTCCTTGCCCTTTCAGTTCCCTCTTTGCAGGGACATGTGGTGAAACTGTAGGCTAGCCTTAGACCACACAAGGAGGGGAACCACTTTCAGTTCCCTCTTTGCAGGGACATGTGGTGAAACTGGTGCCTGGGGGCGCCTACGGGACCGTTGCTTACCCTTTCAGTTCCCTCTTTGCAGGGACATGTGGTGAAACGTATGTCGAAGACCTTTGCTCTCTCGTGGTATCCCTCTTTCAGTTCCCTCTTTGCAGGGACATGTGGTGAAACTTCGTCCATGGCCAGCGCCTGTCTGTCTTGCTCCATAACTTTCAGTTCCCTCTTTGCAGGGACATGTGGTGAAACTGAAGAAGGGGGATCACGTCCTTGTCGAAGGGCGGTTGCTTTCAGTTCCCTCTTTGCAGGGACATGTGGTGAAACGTGGCGGCTGGAGGAAGTTAGGGATGGCGTGCTTGTTCTTTCAGTTCCCTCTTTGCAGGGACATGTGGTGAAACCATGCTCCTCGCCCGTGGCGAATACTTACTGAGATCCTTTCAGTTCCCTCTTTGCAGGGACATGTGGTGAAACAACTGCCACTTTGATATTTGCTGGCCTTGTGACGGCTTTCAGTTCCCTCTTTGCAGGGACATGTGGTGAAACCAGGCAGATGCTGGAGGTCGCACAGAGGAGGCCGTACCTTTCAGTTCCCTCTTTGCAGGGACATGTGGTGAAACCTGGAAGCCCGCGGCGAAGGGAGAAAGGAGGAGAACTTTCAGTTCCCTCTTTGCAGGGACATGTGGTGAAACCCTTTTCTCATTTAAGATGTCCCCCTAGATACCTCGTCTTTCAGTTCCCTCTTTGCAGGGACATGTGGTGAAACGCTGCATGAACGTCTCTTCGGCCATCCTGGTAAGCACCCTTTCAGTTCCCTCTTTGCAGGGACATGTGGTGAAACTTAAAATGATAAAAGGACGGTCAGGTTATGGGCTGCGCTTTCAGTTCCCTCTTTGCAGGGACATGTGGTGAAACCAAACGGCCACATCTCCCCAGCCTCCGTCTCTGTGCGCTTTCAGTTCCCTCTTTGCAGGGACATGTGGTGAAACAGCATCTGCCTGTAGCGGCCGGCCTGGTACGCGCTCCTTTCAGTTCCCTCTTTGCAGGGACATGTGGTGAAACCTCTCCCCCAGGGCCCTGAGGAGCTCTGCCCTCGCGACTTTCAGTTCCCTCTTTGCAGGGACATGTGGTGAAACTGGTCCACTCCACCCGTTGAGCCACCCAGGTCCTTAAACTTTCAGTTCCCTCTTTGCAGGGACATGTGGTGAAACGCGCCCATTGTCACGTCTGGCAGGTTCGACGTCATACTTTCAGTTCCCTCTTTGCAGGGACATGTGGTGAAACTGAATGGGTTGACAGGCGGGAACCATTAACGTTATAGTGCTTTCAGTTCCCTCTTTGCAGGGACATGTGGTGAAACTCCACCAGGCCCACTGCCGGCCTTGACGGCTTGCCGGCTTTCAGTTCCCTCTTTGCAGGGACATGTGGTGAAACCGCACTGGCAGGACGCCTCTTGTTCCTCCCTGTTAGCCTTTCAGTTCCCTCTTTGCAGGGACATGTGGTGAAACAATATCTTGGGGTGGCTTTTAGCTGATTTTGCTTTCAGTTCCCTCTTTGCAGGGACATGTGGTGAAACTAATTCGGTGGATGGTCGGTGGATAGGGAGGCCACCGACTTTCAGTTCCCTCTTTGCAGGGACATGTGGTGAAACGCCCTGGGCGGTCTTGCCGCCCCGAATGTGCCGAAATCTTTCAGTTCCCTCTTTGCAGGGACATGTGGTGAAACTGCCCGTTCGTCGTGGGCGAGGGGCATCGGTGGTATTCTTTCAGTTCCCTCTTTGCAGGGACATGTGGTGAAACCTTTAGCTGTCTCCACATTGTGTCCATCAGGTAATCCCTTTCAGTTCCCTCTTTGCAGGGACATGTGGTGAAACAACATCCACCAATTAACACCACCTTGGAAGGGCAGGCTTTCAGTTCCCTCTTTGCAGGGACATGTGGTGAAACAAATTTCGCAGGCCCGCCAGGCCTCACACATATATATAACTTTCAGTTCCCTCTTTGCAGGGACATGTGGTGAAACTTCCAGGACAGGTTGGTGATAGTGAACTGGTTCTGTCTTTCAGTTCCCTCTTTGCAGGGACATGTGGTGAAACCCATTGTGCATTTACTGATGCGTGAGGTCTTGACCTTTCAGTTCCCTCTTTGCAGGGACATGTGGTGAAACTGAGTACGAGATAATCTCCAAATAAAGGAGCCGCTACTTTCAGTTCCCTCTTTGCAGGGACATGTGGTGAAACAGATAGCCGGTGCCCCTTGCAGACTGGGTTTGCGGCCGGTGTGGGGTGGAGTTTTTTCGAAATCCCTCCAATGGCCTCTCCCTCCCCGCCGTTTTGCGAAATTCCCTTTTCATCTTCCTTTAGGCCCAACCACACCCGAATGTCAAGCGCTTGCTCCCACACGATTCGATCCTCGCCATAGCCTAAGGTGTTCTCCGACGCCCTTAGATTTCGGGAC
>Ga0315298_1009497_pt1 | contig 12009 bp, 8 predicted proteins | sample WHS_1_MG_FD_203077 | JGI IMG/M metagenome (GOLD analysis project Ga0315298, IMG submission 203077) | Extremophilic microbial mat communities from Washburn Hot Springs, YNP, Wyoming, USA - WHS_1_MG | ecosystem: Environmental > Aquatic > Thermal springs > Hot (42-90C) | place: USA: Wyoming... | reverse complement strand
CGGAGCCTCAATGGCACCAGGAGATGCTTTTTTTTCGGGTTCTATATTCCCTAAGCATATGACATTACAAAATTATAAAGATGTTTTTGATAAAACAAATTTTATGCTTTGGGTAAAAAATAGTATGATTTTAAGTATAGGAGTTGCTGTTATACAAATTTTTCTTACATCAACTTCTGCTTATGCTTTTAGTAGAATGAAATTTGCCGGCAGAAAAAATGGCTTAATGAGTTTATTAATACTTCAAATGTTTCCTACATTCATGGCTTTACCAGCTATATATGGTATTATGGCAAAATTAAATCTTTTAGATAATTTATATGCTCTTATGCTTGTAATGGCTGGTGGAAGTGCTTTTAATATTTGGCTTTTAAAAGGTTATATTGATGGTCTACCAAAAGAACTTGATGAGGCAGCTTTTGTTGATGGTGCAACTTACTGGCAGGTATTTACAAAAATAATACTTCCATTAGCAAGTCCAATGCTTGTTGTTATATTTTTGTTCAGTTTTATGGGTGTATATAGTGAGTTTATACTTTCAAGTGTTGTATTAAAATCTCCAGAAAACTATACAATTGCACTTGGACTTCAAAGGTTTATACAAAATCAGTTTTCTGCACATTGGACACAGTTTGCAGCGGCTTCTGTAATGGCATCTTTGCCAATAGTAATTTTATTTATGTTGTTACAGAGATATTTACAGGCAGGTCTTGCGGCAGGCTCTGTAAAAGGATAATATATTATATATATGAAGAATTTGAATTTTACTTGTAATTACAACTTACAAGCATTAAGACATAATGATATTTAACTAATAAGAAATTTGTAAAGAGTTTTAAATACCGAGTTTTTACTCGGTATTTTTTGTATATATAAATTATTTCTGTTAATAATATATCTGTATTTAATTTTAAAGGAGGTAAAAATGGTTAAGACAGTTGGTATACCAAAAGCACTTTTGTATTATAATTTTTATCCCATGTGGAAGACATTTTTTGAGGGAGTTGGTGCAAATGTAATAGTATCACAAGAGACAAACAAAAAAATTGTAGATGATGGTATAAAAAGCTGTGTTGATAGTGCGTGTTTACCTGTAAAAACATATTTAGGACATGTAATTGATTTAATCGAAAAAAAAGTAGATTATATTTTTATTCCAAGAGTCGTAAGCGTAGAACCAAAAAAATATTTATGTTCAAAGTTTTTAGGACTTCCTGATTTTGTTAAGAGTTCTATAGATAATTTACAAAATATTATTGATGCAGAAATTAATTTATATAATGGTGAAAAAGCTTTTAAAAAAGAAGCTATAAAAATAGGGAATATTTTTACATATGATAATAAAAAGATTTTACAATCTTACTATAATGCACTTAACATACAGAAAGAATTTGAAGATATTATGAAAAGAGGTTATACAGCTACTGAAGCATTTAAAATTTTAGAAACAAAAAAAATAAATGACAAAGTTTTTACAAATTATGATATAAAAATAGGGCTTCTTGGACACTCATATGATATCATGGACAACTATATAAGCATGGGTATAGTTGATAGATTGAAAAATATGGGGGTAAAAATATATACAATTGAAATGCTTTCAGAGGATCAGATATATTATGGTATTTCAAAACTTTCAAAAGATATGTTTTGGAAATACGAGAGAGATATTTTAGGTGCAGGTTTATTTTTTTTAGAAAACAATTATGTTGATGGTGTGATTTCAGTTGCGGCATTTGGATGTGGTCCAGATTCTCTTACAGAAGATTATCTTGAAAGAATGTATAAAAGAAAAAAAACAATCCCATTTATGCAGCTTACAATTGATGAACATACTGGAGAGGCAGGAATTTTAACAAGGATTGAAGCGTTTATTGATCTTTTAAAATATAAAAAGAGGAAGGTTGTAATATGAAAATTACATATCCACATATGGGATCATTAAACATTATTTTAAAGACAATGTTTAATGGTATTGGTGTAGAAGTAATAGATCCACCTCCCACAACAAATAAAACACTGACATTAGGTGTTAAAAATTCACCAGAGTTTGCTTGTCTTCCTTACAAAATAAATCTTGGAAATTTTATTGAAGCTTTAGAGAAGGGTGCAGATACCATAATTATGTTAGGTGGGATAGGTCCATGCAGATTTGGATATTATGGACAAGTACAAAAGGAAGCATTAATAGATTTAGGTTATAATTTTAATATGATTATTATTGATCCTCCTCATGGCAGATTAACAGCCTTTTTAAGAGAATTAGCAGAGTATTTTCCACAGGTTGAAGTAAAAACAGCTATTAAATCATTTATTTTTTCAATAAAGAAAATGATTGCAGCAGATAAATTGGAAAAAGTCCTTTTAAGGTATAGACCATATGAAATAAATGAAGGAATTACTACTAAAATATATGAAAAGACAATAAAAAAACTTGAGAATGCTACTACAAATAAAGAAGTGAATACCATAGTTTCTAATGGAATAGAAGAAATTAAAAATAATGTTAATACAAAAAGCAAAAAAACTATTAAAATTGCTTTAGTTGGAGAGATATATATGCTCCTAGAACCATTTACAAATATGAATATTTGTAAAACTTTAAATGAATTAGGTGCTGAAGTAACAAAAACGGATTATTTGTCGGATTATCTTATTAATAGTGCATTTAAACTTCCGCAAAAAATAGAATTTAAGAAAAATGCAAAAGGTTATTTAGAAAGGGATATTGGCGGACATGGACTTAATACAGTAGCAAATACTGTAAAATATGCTAAATTAGGCTATGATGGTGTGATTCATATACTTCCATTTACTTGTACACCTGAAATTGTAGCTCAAGAAATAATAATAAAAGTAGGTAAAGATTATAACATACCTGTAATGACATTAATTTATGATGAAAATACTGGAAGTGCAGGATATCAGACAAGATTAGAAGCTTTTATAGACCTAATTGAAAGAAAAAGGATGAATGTATCATGATTCATCCTTTAATTGCGTTTTTAGTAGATTAATTATAAAATAAATATATATGATTATGAAGGAAATTTAAAATTTTTGTTGAATATATATATTGATAGTTGTTAAGGAGTGATAATCATGGATGAACTTGGAGAATTTTTAAAAAGCGAACGGTTAAAGAAGGGAATGAGCCTTGATCAATTGCAAGAGATAACAAAAATAAGAACTAGATATTTAAAAGCTATCGAAGATGGGGATTATAGTGTAATGCCTGCTTTAGTATATGCAAAAGGATTTGTGAAAAGTTATGCTGAAGCATTGGGGATAGATGGTAATAATTTGGTTAAAAAATATAGCTATATATTTGAGGAAAAAGAAGAAAAAGAAGAAAGTTTTGCGGTTCAAAAGGTAGAAAAATTTAATAAAAAAGATTATTCAGGTTCTTTTAAAGGGTTTAAAAAAGCTTTATTATTCATTTTAGTTTTAGGATTTTTAGGATATGGTATATATTATTTTATAAATCAAGTAAATAGAGGAATTGCTCCACTTCCACAAGAGAATAAGCAAGCTGAAAGCATTCCTCAAGAAAAAACAAAAGAAAACTCTGTACAAAAGAGTGAACCTCCTGTACAAAATGAAACAAAAACTGTTTCAATTGAAAAGGTTTCTGAGACTTCAAAGACAATTGAATATAAGATAGTTCCATCATCATCTACATATAAAGTAGAAATAAGTATCATCGGTCAAAAATGCTGGTTTAGCATAAAAATAGACGGAAACCAAGCATATGAAGGCTTGATGACAAATAATGAAATAAAAGAATTTGATGTAAAAAATAATATTGATATATTGATGGGATATCCTCCAGATGTTAAAATAACAGTTGATGGCCAAGAATTGCCCCAAATCAATGTACCTTCACCGGTGACTATAAAATTACACACATAAGAGAGGAGAATAACATGAATAAGCAAGGGATTTTTCATAAAAGTGATGTACCATTTGCATATGCACTTAATAAAGACCAGATACGCATAGTTTTAAAGGCTTCTTCAAAAGATTTAAAAAGAGTTTATGTTTTGTACAGGGATAGATATGATTGGTTAGGTAAATTTAAAGTGAAACAAATGGATTTATCAATTAAAGATGAGTTATATGATTATTTTGAAACAAACTTAGAGTTGAATAAAAAATTTGTATACTTTTTTTATCTTGTTTCTACAAAGGGTGAGAAAAAGTATTATACTGAAGCCGGATTTTATAAAAAAAGGCCAGAAAATAGTTTTTGGGGATTTTTTCAGTATCCATATATACGTGAAAAAGATATTTTTTTTGAACCTGATTGGTCAAGCGATTGCATAGTATATCAGATATTTCCTGATAGGTTTAATAATGGGGATAAGATGAATGATCCTAAAAATATTTTACCATGGGGTGAAAAACCTACACCTGAATCTTTTTTTGGAGGAGATCTTCAAGGTATAATTGATAAAATAGATTATTTAAAAGATTTGGGTATAAATGCAATTTATTTAACTCCAATATTTTTATCTCCTTCTACTCATAAATATGATACTACTGATTATTATACAATTGACCCTCACTTTGGTGATACACAAAAAGCAAGAGAACTCATAAAAAAATGTCATGAAAATGATATAAGAGTTATTTTTGATGCTGTTTTTAATCATTGTGGATATGATTTTTTTGCTTTTCAAGATGTTATAAAAAACGGACCTAAATCAAAATATTGGGATTGGTTTAATATATTCGAATGGCCAATTAAAACAACACCAAAGCCAACTTATGAAGTTTTTGCTGATCACGCATGGAGAATGCCAAAATTAATGACTAAAAATAAAGAAGTTCAGAAATATTTGTTAGAAGTTGCAGAATATTGGATTAAAGAAGTTGATATTGACGGCTGGAGATTGGATGTAGCAAACGAAATAGATCATCATTTCTGGAGAAAATTCAGAGAAGTTGTGAAAAGTGCAAAAAGTGATGCAATTATTGTAGGAGAAGTAATGCATGATGCTTCACCATGGTTAAGAGGAGATCAATTTGACAGTGTAATGAATTATCCTTTTAGGAATGCTTTAGTTGATTTTTTTGCAAAGAGAAAACTAAGTGCTTCAAAATTTAATACGATTATTAGTGAAAATTTAATGAGAAATATGGGACAAGTTAATAAAGCAATGCTTAATTTAATTGGCAGTCATGATACAGAAAGGTTTTTAACATTAGCAAGCGGTATTATAGTCAGGTTGAAATTAGCAATTGTATTTCAGTTTACTTTTATTGGTATACCTTATATTTATTATGGTGATGAGATAGGTTTAGTTGGTGGCTATGACCCTGATTGTCGAAGGTGTATGATTTGGGATAAAAATAAACAAAATAGAGATATATTTGAGTTTTATAAAAAACTTATTTATATTCGTAAGAAAAATGAGGAGTTAAGATATGGAGTTTACAGAGTTTTATATGCAAAAGATAAAATTATATGCTATTCCAGAGAATATAAAGATCATAATATGATTATAGTTATTAATAATAGTAATAAAGAAGATTCTGTTTATATAGATGGAATTTCAAATATGAAAGAATTATTGGGGATGGGTACTGTAAATAAAAATGGTAATTTGCTTTTTCTAGAACCAAATTGTGCATATATTTTTAAGTAACAAAATAATTATTTGTGAATATTATGTGTTAAGAAAGATTTGATAAGAAATTATTATTTCTTTAAACTTATAAAATGCTTTTTTGAGGTGGTAGAATGGAGGATGTATCCAGATACGGCCGAGATTACCAATATTATAAAGATTACGAAAAACTTTATGGAAGTGTTGATGTTACAAGACTTATAACTCTTAAGAAACTTGTTGAAACTTCCGAATATGAGGAATGGAAAGATTATAAAGAATTTATGCAGTGGCGCAATTCAAAAGACCGCAATACATGGAAAGATACAGATGAATATATTGAATGGGAATTAAAAAGACATATTTAATTTTATATAACTCCTGTGAAAAACTCATAGGAGTTTTTTTTTTTAAAATATGTAGTATAATAAGAGTAAGCCTAAAAGAGGTGATTTATATGTCATTTTCTGCAATAACAAAAAATGAATTAGCAAGAATTTATCCCGAAGATGAAGAAAGTAAAATTGCTGAGCTGGCAGCAATTATAAGGATGATTGGTACTGTTTCTATTTATGGTAAGAGTAGAATGTCACTTAGTCTTACTACAGAAAACGCACCTGTAGCAAGGCTTACATTCAAACTAATTAAAGATATTTTTAATGTATCTCCTGAAACAATGGTAAGAAGAAACAGCCATTTAAAAAAGACCTTAAGTTATCTTATCTTTATAATTGATACAAATGTTACAGAATTGATACTAAAGCGTATAGGAATACTTAAAATTTTAAAAGGGAACCTTATTTTAGATTATGGGATTGATAAAAAGCTTATTGCTGATACTTATTCAAAAAGATCATATTTAAGAGGTGCTTTTTTGGGAGGAGGTTCTTTAAGCGATCCAGAAAAATCTTACCATCTTGAGTTTGTTACACATAATTTAGAACATGGGGAAGATTTAAGTAAACTTATAAATTCTTTTAATTTAAATTCAAAAGTTATTGCAAGAAAAAATAATTATGTAGTATACTTAAAAGAAGGAGAGCAAATTGTTGACATATTAAACATAATAGGAGCACATAATTCACTTTTAAATCTTGAAAATATACGTGTTTACAAAGAGATGAGAAATAATGTCAACAGAGTTGTAAATTGCGAAACAGCAAATCTTACAAAAACTATAAATGCTTCTTTAAGACAAATAGATAATATAAACTTCATAAAAGATAGTGTAGGACTTGGTTATTTACCACCAAATTTAAGAGAAATAGCCGAATTAAGAATTAACTATCCTGATTTAAGTCTTAAAGAGTTAGGGCAAATGCTAGTTCCTCCTGTTGGAAAATCAGGAGTGAATCATAGACTTAGAAAAATAGAGGAAATTACTGAAAAATTAAAAGAGAGGAGAGTCAATTATGACAGAAAAAGTAATTGAGATTAAAAATAAAACGGGGCTTCATGCAAGGCCTGCAGCATTATTTGTTCAAACAGCAAGTAAATTTTCATCACAAATTTGGGTTGAAAAAGATAATAAAAAAGTAAATGCTAAGAGTATTATGGGTATAATGTCTCTTGGCGTTTCACAAGGAAGCACTGTTACATTAAGTGCTGATGGTGATGACGAAGAGGCTGCTATAAAAGCTTTAGTAGATTTAATTGATTCCAAATTTGGAGAAGAATAATAAAAAAGGTTTCTTGTCAGAAACCTTTTTTATATAGAGGATGGTAGTATGACAAAAAACGAGATGGTTTTAGAATACATAAAGAGTTTACCTGAGGGTACAAAGATATCTGTCAGGGGTCTTGCTCAAAGTCTACAAATAAGTGAAGGAACTGCTTATAAAGCTATAAAAGATGCCGAGTCTATGCTGCTAGTTACTACAATACCAAGGGTTGGAACAATCAGAACACGTCAAAAGAATCGTAGTTTTGATAAATTAACTTATGAGGTTGTTTCAGATGTTGTAGAAGGAACAGTTCTTGGTGGACATGGAGGAATGGATTTAGAACTTCATAAATTTCTTATTGGAGCTATGACTATAGATGAAATGGTAAAATATATAACTCCTGGAGATCTTGTAATACTTGGAAACAGAGAAGACGCTCAAGAAGCTGCATTAAATTCAGGTGCTGCTGTTATGATTACTGGTGGCTTTGATACTTTATCTCATATTAAGAGTTTAGCTGATAGACTATCATTGCCACTTATATCAACGTCCTATGATACATTTACGGTTGCTACACTTATAAATAAAGCAATAAATGAGAGCATGACAAGAAAAAAAATTTTATATGTAAGTGATGTAATGACACAGAACCCTATTTTTATGACTATTAATCAGACAGTAAGAGATTGGAAAGAGCTTTATGCAATTACTGGACATACTAGATATCCAGTAGTTGATTCAAAAAAATTAATTGTTGGTATGGTTACTTCCAGAGATGTTGCGACAGCATCTGATGATGATAAAATAAATAATATAATGACTCATAATCCAGTTTTTGTAAGTAGTAATGAAACATTATCATATGCAGCACATCTAATGATTTGGTGGAATGTTGAAATTCTTCCGGTTACTGAAGGCAAAGAATTAATTGGTCTTATAAGCAGAGAAGATGTTATAAAATCTTTGCAGTTTATGTCACGACAACCACAAATCAGTGAAGCTATTCAAGATACGATTTTTAAAGATTTTGAGATGGAAAAAATAGATAATGGAGTTATATTTAAAGGAGCAATTCCTTCTAATATGGTTAATCAGTATGGTACAGTAAGTAGCAGTGCATTAATGATGCTAATGTGTGAATCTGGAATTTTTGCTATAACACAAAATAAGCGTTATGATGCTGTTGTTGATAACTTGTCAATTTATTTTATAAAGCCAGTGCAACCTGAACAGTCAATAGAGGTTGTAGCTAAAACTATCGAAGTAAGTAATAATTTTGGGAAATTAGATATACAAATTTTTCACGAAAAAAATGAGATAGCAAAAGCTTTAATGTCCCTTAGACTTTTAAAAAGAATTAAAATTACATAGGTGATTATATGTTTGTACATTTACATGTTCATTCTGAATATAGTTTATTAGATGGTTCTTGCAGAATTAAAGATTTAATATCAAAAGCAAAGGAATTTGATATGTCAGCCCTTGCTATTACAGATCATGGAGTAATGTATGGTGCTATAGATTTTTATAAAGAAGCTGTATCAGCAGGTATAAAGCCAATAATAGGCTGTGAAATTTATGTATCTCCCAGGAAAATGCAAGACAAAGAATATGGGATTGACAATGAAAATTATCATCTTATACTTTTATGTAAAAACATGAAAGGTTATGAAAACCTTATGAAAATTGTATCTGCAGCTTCTATAGAAGGTTTTTATTATAAGCCAAGAGTTGATCATGATTTTTTAAAAGAACATAGTGAGGGTTTGATAGCTTTAAGTGCATGTCTTGCAGGAGAAGTTCCATCATATATTTTAAAAAATAATTATGAAAAGGCTAAAGAGGCTGCTCTTTTCTATAATTCTGTTTTTGGACAGGATAATTTTTATTTAGAACTTCAGGACCATGGAATTTTAGAACAACAAAAAGTTAATAAAGAATTAATAAAATTATCTAAAGAAACTGGCATACCTTTGGTTGCTACAAATGATGTTCATTATTTGGAAAAGAAAGATGCTTTTGCTCATGAAGTACTTCTGTGTATTCAGACAGGTAAAAATATTGATGATGGAGATAGAATGTCATTTCCTACAGAAGAATTTTACTTAAAATCACCAAAAGAAATGGAAGAACTATTTTCTTATCAAAAGGATGCACTTTTAAACACAGAAAAAATTGCTCAAATGTGTAATATAGAATTTGAATTTAATAAATTAAAACTGCCTAAATATGATTTGCCAAATGGAATAGATTCTTTTGATTATTTAAAAGACTTGTGTTTTGCCGGCCTGCAAAAGCGTTATAAAAATCCAACTAAAGATGTTGAAGATAGACTAAATTATGAACTTTCAGTAATAAAACAAATGGGATATGTTGATTATTTTCTAATTGTATGGGATTTTATTAAATTTGCCAAAGATAATGGTATAATTACTGGACCAGGCAGAGGTTCTGCAGCTGGTAGTATTGTAGCATATACACTTGGAATCACTAATATTGATCCAATAAAATATAATTTGCTTTTTGAAAGGTTTTTAAATCCTGAAAGAATAAGCATGCCTGATATTGATTCTGATTTTTGTTATGAAAGACGTCAACAAGTTATCGATTATGTTATCGAAAAATATGGAAAAGATAAAGTGGCACAAATAATTACTTTTGGTACAATGGCTGCAAGGGCTGCCATTAGAGATGTAGGAAGAGCATTAAATTATCCTTATGCAGATGTTGATGTTATTGCTAAAATGATACCTTTTGAATTGGGGATGACTATAGATAAGGCACTTGAGTTAAACCCTGAGTTAAAAATGGCATATGAAAAGGATGTAAAAGTAAAACAATTAATTGATATATCAAGAGCATTAGAAGGTCTTCCAAGACATGCATCTACACATGCAGCTGGTGTAGTCATTTCAAAAGAACCTCTTGTTAAATATGTGCCACTACAAAAAAACGAAGAATCTATCGTGACGCAATTTACTATGACAACTTTAGAAGAACTGGGACTTTTAAAAATGGATTTTTTAGGTTTGAGAACTCTTACTGTTATTCAAGATGCTATTGACATGGTTAAAAAGAACAAAAATATTTTAATAGATTTTGAAAATATGGATTTTGATGATAAAGAAGTTTATAATCTAATAAGCAAGGGTGAGACTGAAGGAGTATTTCAATTAGAATCTTCCGGCATGAAACAATTTATGATCGAATTAAAACCAAAAAGCCTTGAAGACATAATTGCAGGAATTTCTTTGTATAGGCCTGGACCTATGGATCAAATACCTTTATATATAACAAATAAAAATAACCCTGATAAAATAGTATATGAACATCATCTATTAAAACCTATTTTAGATGTAACATATGGATGTATGGTTTATCAAGAACAGGTAATGCAGATAGTAAGAGACTTAGCGGGATATTCTCTTGGACGTTCTGACCTTGTCAGACGTGCAATGTCAAAGAAAAAAATGAAGGTTATGGAAGAAGAACGTAAAAATTTTATTTATGGTATAACCGATGAAAAAGGAAATGTAATAGTACCAGGAGCCTTGAGAAAAGGTGTTGATGAAAAAACTGCCAATAAACTTTTTGATGAAATGATGGAGTTTGCAAATTATGCATTTAATAAATCCCATGCTGCTGCCTATGCTGTAATTGCATATCAAACTGCATATTTAAAAAAATATCATCCGATTGAATTTATGGCTGCACTTCTAAATAGCTTTGTTGATAATATGGACAAAGTAGCTTTTTATGTTCAAGTATGCAAAAAAATGGGGATAGAAGTATTGCCGCCAGATGTTAATGAAAGTTATTCACATTTTACAGTTACAAATGGGAAAATTAGATTTGGTTTAAATGCAGTAAAAAATGTAGGTTTAAACGTAACAAAAGAAATTGTAGATAACAGGGAGAAAAATGGACGTTATAAATCTATATCTGATTTTTTTGAAAGAATGGAATCTACCCAATTGAATAAAAAAGCCGCAGAAAGTCTTATAAAAGCTGGAGCTTTTAGTTCTTTTGGTGTTAATAGGTCACAGCTATTAACTGTATATGAGCAAATTATGGAATCTATACACAAAAATAGACAAAAGAATATAAAAGGACAGATTTCTTTGTTTGAATCTGAAGATCAAGATGGTTATGTTGATTTTACATTGCCTGATATTGATGAATTTCCTAAAGATCGAATTCTTTCCATGGAAAAGGAAACATTAGGGTTATATATAAGTGGACATCCTTTAGATGAATATATAGATGATGTACAAAAAATAACTCAATATACAACTGCAGATTTTAAACAAAATGATATGGGAGAATACAATAAGGATATAAAAGATAATCAAGAAGTCACTATTGCTGGAATTATAAGCAGCAAAAAGCTAAAATTTACTAAAAATAATAATATTATGGCTTTTATAACTGTGGAGGATTTATACAGTTATGTAGAAGTAATAATTTTTCCGTCCATTTATGAAAAATATTCTAATATTGTTAAAGAAGATATGCTTATTGTTGTAAAAGGAAAAATAAGTTTAAGAGAAGATGAAGAACCTAAAATAATATGTGATGAAATTAAACCTCTTGATCATGTGAAAAATAAAAAATTATATCTTAATATTAATAGTGCTGGAATTATGGTAAGTGTAAAAAAGATCTTAACTAAAAACCCGGGAGAAATACCTGTTTTTATAAAAGTAAGTAATCAAAAAATATTTGCAGCTAAA
>Ga0315298_1009496_pt1 | contig 12010 bp, 11 predicted proteins | sample WHS_1_MG_FD_203077 | JGI IMG/M metagenome (GOLD analysis project Ga0315298, IMG submission 203077) | Extremophilic microbial mat communities from Washburn Hot Springs, YNP, Wyoming, USA - WHS_1_MG | ecosystem: Environmental > Aquatic > Thermal springs > Hot (42-90C) | place: USA: Wyoming... | reverse complement strand
AGCGTCATCAACAACGATAGCCACTTGATGTTCAGGCTTGACGATTTCGATAAGCCTTTTAGAGTTGATTGGTTCTTTTAATGCCCTTTCAACTTCAGCCTTCGCATCTGACACGCCTTGCTTCTCTCTCGGCTCTATCAAACCTAAAAAGTTCTGCGCTGGAATCCTTGCACAAACTTCGGTTTTCCCGTAGGGAAGCCAAACGTCAACCATAAGGATTTCACCGTCAACCCTTACTTTCTCTTCCTAAATATTTTTATTCCCTCTATGTCTGTCACGTATTCAAAGCCAACTTCAACCAGTTTGCAGGCTTCTTCAACTGTTTTTGCTGTTTTAACGTGGAATTCTTCTGTTGCGTTCTGGAATATTGCGTTGTCTATTGTAACGTATATTAAGGTGTTGTTGATGTTTTTGTGGCCGAGGATTTGTTTAACGTGGAGAATATCTTTTGTTTTGTGGTATTCCATTGTGGCTTTCCAGTGGCGAAGCGTATGGAATCCTATGTTTAAAAGCCTTGAGTTGCAAAGTTTATGCGCTAACCTCTTTCTCCGTGTGTAGTAGACGCTTTCCACGGTGCTTCTTGATGGAAATATGCGTTCGCCTTTTCTTGGCAGCCTGTTTAACATTGCAGTTGCCTTTTCACTTAAAGGCAATATTCTCGGTAGGCTTCCCTTTTCAGCTGTTATTCTAACAGTTCTCCTTTCAAAGTCTACGTCTGTCCATTTTAGGGACATGGCTTCTCCAAGCCTCATCCCTGTTTCCTTGAGCAACTGCAATAGTGCGGAGATTGTTTTGCTTGTGTTGGCGATTAGCAAGTCGATTTCTTGCTCTGTTGGAATGAATGGAATCTTTTCTACAGGCTTATAGTTTGGAGCTTGCCATTGAAAGTTTAAGTATTTGTAAAAAGCACGTAGTACCTTAGTGTAATCGCTTTTGCTTGTTTCGTTTATAGCTGCTTTTGCAAGATGGTCTTTAACGGCTTCCGGCTGTAAGATGTCCACCTGTTTTGAAAGGCCTGTTAAGACTTTCCCATAGCTCTTTATCGTAGTCTCCCTTGTTCCCTGTCTTTTAAGATGCCATAGAAACTCCAGGATTTTGCCTTTAACGTCCACTTCGGTTGGGTTTACTGTGGCTCCCGCAAGCCCACTTGTCGTCTTTCCTTCTGTTTCAGTCAAGGCAACCGCCTTGCCGGCCAAATTTTTCGCCCCGCCCTCCGAGGCGCATATTTGGCGATTTTTCTTATAGCACACATCGACTTTTAAATTCTGCCTCGAAATTTTTTGTAACAGTTTGCTGGGGCAGCTGAAGCGGTAACCGCAGTCTCTGCAAATGTAGCGTTGGACAGCCCCTTCATTAGATAAATAGCGTAGACCATCCCTATACAGCCTTTCTGAGCCGCATTCTGGACATGTAGGTTGGCTTGCGGGAGCTAAACCCATGTTAAGCCTCATCTTTACGCATATTTTTTTTGGCTTTCTTTTTTGGCGGTAAAACATGTAAACTTTCGTCTGCATTAGGAAGCCGCATATTTTTATTAGGTGTGCAAGCCTTTCAACGTCTGTTTTCATCACTTCTTTGGCATAAGCCTCTTTTCTTCCGAATGGTATGTGGCAGAAGAAGTATTTCATGAAGCGTGCATGGGGATGCTTGATGAAGGCTTCTTTTATTTTGGCTATGTTTTCAGCGTTTAGGGTTTGCAGCTTAGCCAATACGTATTTTTCGCTTCCTAACAGGTGGATGTTGAATCCAAGCTGGCTTAGGGTTTCCGCTATGGCTAATGCTTCTTTTGGTGGAGGCTGCTCAGCTATTTTCCGCATTCCGGCTTTTTCTGCGAAAGGGTTGTATTTCGCCATTACAGCGGGCATTTCCACGTAGGGCGTTCCTGCCAATGGCAAAGTTTCCTTGACAAGTTTTACACCTAAGCCTATTGTTCGGTATTTTGGGTGCACAACAACACGGCTGATAATACTCAATTTTTCATTAAGCTCTTTCATGCTCATTTTTGGCAGGACGAGCCTTCTTCCGAAGCATGTTGGCGGCGGATAAGCGTAAACGATTACTCCGCATAGTTCCTCGTCTCGTTTTAGACAGAAGATTTTGCGTGGTCCAGCTATTTTGTGGCTTCTGTAATGGAAATGTGCGAGCTTTCGCCAATCTTCAGCTGTGCCCTCTTCTATGCGCATTTCTCGGATGAGGCTGCATTCTTTGGCTGGAATGTTTGGGTAGTAGTTTACGGTTATTTCTTTGCCGAACCGCTTGTGTATGTGAACCGAAGGATTTAAGTCTTCAAAAAGGTCTGTGTGGGTTGTTGCTGCCAAAACAGCTTTGCCCTGCTGCCTCGCCAACTTCTGAAGGTTGTAAGCCACAATTTTGGCTGTGTCGCGGTCTAATGTGGCTGCGAACTCGTCCATTATCCAGAACTGCGCGCCAGACTCAATCATTTTCGCTATTTTATATCGGTATTTCTGTCCGTCGCTTAGTTGTTCATAACTGCGGAGAAATAGGAAGGCGTCGTTTAAGCCTACGCGGCTTAGAAGCTCAAGGGCTTCTTCAAGCGTTTTGCCAACAGTTTCAATTAGGGGCTTATTTAATTCAGGCTTAATGTCGGCAATGTTTATTGTGGTTAACCTTAAGTCTTGACGGATATCCTTCTGCAAAGCCTTAAGCAAAACGCTTTTTCCGCTTCCGCTGTCACCAGTGATGTAAACAATGTCTGTAGGACCAATCTTCAACTCCACGTTGTCATAAACTACGAATTTCTCCCATTTGTCCAAGCCAAGCCCGAAGCCTTCAGCAACGCCTACAACACGCTCTGAAGGTTTGGGAGCTGCAGTCTTGTAAGCTATGTTAATTATAAATTTGCCTGTCTTGGCGTCGAAACGTTTCAGGCTTACGCGGTTTATGTGGAAAAACTCTTTACTCAAACATCACACCTTTTAGAAGTACATCTATCGTAAAAGCGGACTTTTCCACTGGAGTTAAATCAGCCATCACTTAAGAGCCTCTAGAACTTTTTCTGCTTCTTCAATTAGGCGTCTAACCCTCCCGCTTTTTTCTTCCATTTCTGAAGGTTCATGGAAAACTTGCGGGTGTTGGCGGCTGAAGTATTCTAGCCAAAACGGTTTTTCAATGGCGGCAAGCATGAAGCTTTCAATTAGCCTGTTTGCTCGTTTCTGTTTGCTTCGGCAAATTTGCCTAAACGTGTTGTAAACATATGGGTTTAAGTATATTAGGAACCGTTTGCGTTTACCATAAAAAACGGTATCCATTTTAAACCCCCCTCAAAGTTGTTCGACGGCTTGCACTATCTGCTTTGCTTTGTCAACATCATCTCTAGCTTGCGTCAAAAGCAAACAAGTTTTAGCGTTATCCACTCTTAAGCCTCCTCGCGCTCTTCAATCCAGTGGACATTTTTGAATTGTTCGCGTAGTTTTTGCCAGCATTCCATGCAGCGGGTGAATGCTCCGTAGGGAGTTTTAATTTCAACTTCAACTGCATGTTGCCCGCAAAGTTCACATGGTTTTCCAGGCTTAATGTAGCGGAAAAGAAACTCATCCCTCATTGCAATTCCCCCTGAAACGGTGTTTCCTGACTTCTCTTCCTTAATAGAGCTTGAAAAAGCCTTCGTTGGCATCGTTTCACATTTCACAGCTGTGCTTGGGGCTTCGTTTTCTGCTAATCCAGAATTAGACTTCAAACGCAGTTTCCAACTTTTGTCTGGCTCCGATGCTTGTTTGAAGGTTATTTTTGGCTCTAAAATTTTTGGCTTGCATATCCCAGAGTGAAGAGTTGAAACGACGCCATCCAGCCAAGATTTAAGGTTGATTTCCCAAAAGCGGCGATAATTACCCATTTCACTGGTGATTTCAATGTGTTTTGAGGGTTTTTTAATTAACGTATAGGTGTAGGGTTTCTGCTTTTGATGTTCAGCGAGGTATCCATGCCTTGAAAGTGCTTTGAGAACGCGGTAAGCTGTGGCGGACGATATTCCGATTTTTTCTGCAAGCCTGTTCTTGTCTATTGGGGTATCCTCGTCTATAGCGTCTAGAGCTTCGGCCATGCGCTTGTCTATTCGCGAAACGGTTTCCGCTAAAACTGGCGTAAGGATGGCTAACGCGTTTTCCACATCTTCAGGAGCAGCCACAACGTAGAGGCTTCCATCATCAAACTGGACGCGAAACCTTTGCTTCTGATGCAGTATTGCTAAGACGCGGATAAAGTCTATGATTTTCTCCGTTTGCCCTCTCAATGCAACCTTTTGCTCCTTCTTCTCCGCGTATTCCATTAGGTTTAGCAGCTGAAAAACAGGGAAAACAACGACTTCAGCGTTCCAATCGAGTAAACGCAAAGCATTTTGGAAATCCTTCTCGCTGTAGGGTATTTTTTCCCCTCGACTGTTCAACTTCAGTTTTTCCCGGAGACTTTCAGGCATACTTGCATCCATTATTTTCTTCATCATAACTTGAACGGTCAGCTGATCGCTGAAGTTCATGCTTGCCTTAAAGACGCGCCTGTACATGTCCGGATGAATGTCAACGTCAGACTCGGTTGTTATAAAATTGCGTGCGCTTGTTTTTGCGTGTTCAAGCCTTATACGCCCCGTTTCCTCGTCTCGCACTGGGTATATGGTTTCTATTCCTTTTCCTTCACCTATGGCTCGTAGCCCAATAGTGCCGGTTGAACCTTCTTTACTTTTTACACCAGTGTACTCGTAGATACATAGGGTGCCTGTGAAGTTTTCAGGTATGTATTTAATCGCCTCTGGAGTGCTTGTGGTAAATGAGAAAAGCCATTCAGATGGTATTAAAGCCTTAATTGCGTCGATGCTTTGGTTCTTGCCACTTCCACTGTAGCCAGAGAGAACCATACTTATGGGATACCGTGTTTGACCTGAACACATAGCCACAAAATTCAGCTTAAGGATGTTATCCTCACCTATCAAACTTCTTCTTCCATACGCTGCTACATATTCAAGCAGAGTTGAGTCTTCCAGCAGGGCTTCAGCCCGCGCTTTTTCGCCTTCAGTTAAAATCTTCGCGGTTATTTTAGGAGCTATTGGACAGGCATCACGGTTGCAGTTTGCCTTTAACATCGGATCCATGCATCCAAACACGTAACCGCCTTGAAGGGCTGATTTCAAAACGCTTTCAAGCTCTTTCTCTGCAAGTGGCGGCTGGTTAAGTTTGTTCCACTGTTTAAGCCTTTTCAAAACTGTTTCAGGCGAGTATTGGCGGAAATTAGCCCAGAAACTCGCCAGTCTAACCGCATATTCGTTTCTCTGACCTTCAACAGTGCCCTTTGTAAGGGATAAAATGCACGGCGGATTCTTACCCCTATAGGGTTGCACAGCTAACTCGCGACTGTCAAACCAAAAACGGTTAGGCTTCTCAACTTCAACACCAGCCCTCTCAAGGGTTGCAAAGAAAACGTCTTCAAGACTTCCGTTAATTATGGTAGGAGTGTTGTCATTGAGCTTCCGATAACCCGCGCTTGGAGCCATAACACAAAGTTTACCTTCACCTAAAACTTCGAGAGCACAAATGTTATGGAAAGCACTAACGCTGACGGGCTTCTCCGTGCAGTAATAAATCCAATGTTGCCCCTTAGACGGTGTTTCTTCAATTTGTGTTATTGGGAAATTCTTTAATGCTTGCTTACCCTTTTCAACAACCTCTGGCGGCAAATTTTTAACGTCAAAATCCAAAGCCCCAACATAAAAGCCGTCTTTCGTTTTAACTCCACAGATTATCGCGAATCCATCAGCCTTATCCCATGGCAAGGTGTCAAATTCTTCTTTTGTCTGCGTTTTTGTTTGCCACCGAGCCCATTCTACTAGAGGCTGCTTACCCTTCAATGGAACAACTGGAACAACTTGACTCCAATATTCTTTAGCGCTGTCGACGAGATTCATTTTGTTCTCACCTTTTTCGAGGGGCCTTCCGGGTAGAAATCCCAACACGTTACATCTGCATGTTCACTACATGTTTTGCAATCATTTGGAAACAAGGGACGGAACGGTTTTTTTGGATCGCAGCAGCCCGGGATGTTGGCGATAAAGCCACGTTTAGGTTCATCCCTCATTTGATTTCATCCCCTTCTTTTAAAATTTGGCTTCCAATATGCGAAACGAAAATTTTTTTCAGTTGACTTTGTTTGATAAATCAGGCTTGCCCCAGATTTCAGCAGAAAATCCCTTACCTTTTCGAAAGTTTTTAAATCAGTCCTAAAAATCAGAGCGAAGTTTAGAACTGTCTTGTCAGGTTCAAGTTTTGCTTTTTCATTCACTTCCTTTAGCATTTTCATTTCTCCCCAAAAGTAAATTGTCTAAGGGTTATGGAAAATTTAGATACGGAAAACGAAAATGTTATATACCAGACTAATTAACTTCACGCGCTCATTAAAGTTGAAAACTACTTTTGTCTTTGCTTAAGCTGCCGTAAAACCCAATTATCAAAAACTTCTTTCCATTGCTTTTCTCTACGCGTTAACGGTGTATGATGCATTTTTTCTGGGTTCTCCTGTAGTGCTGCCCTTTCGTCGTCAAGTTTTTGACATGGCGAACGAATCATAAGGTCGTCAAGTTGCAGTTTTTCATGCCATAGGGCTTCATGCAAAATCCAAGCCTTAACCAATTCTTTAACCCAGTCAGGCAGCTGCTCAACCGTTATTTTATTCATTTCGGCAACTCGTTGAAGTTTAATTTCGTAAACTTCTTTCCAATCTGCAGGCAGTTCAAGCTGCTTTTCGCTTGGAGTTTCGGGAAATTTTACAAAATAACGTCGTCCTTGTTTGCCAATAAAGCCTTCCATCATACCAAATTTCAACGCGTGAAAAACAGTTCTACGCGTCAAACCGCTCCGTTGCATGATTTGTTTAGGCAGAAGCATTTCGCCATTTCTGAAGCATTTAAAAAACGCTGTAGAGTGCGTTTCTGTATCATCTTACACTTCTCAGTTTCTTTCATATCTCTCTTTGCCCAGCCTAACGTCCAACTTTTGTATGCATTAAGCACTATAAAAGATTTAATCTATGATTTTCGTTGTTTCTTCAAGCCAAGCAGCGTAAACTCGGGCCTACTCAGCCCTCTAATCTTTAATCTTTTCAAATTCTGTTGTTTTTTGCCTTAAATGTTCAGCCAGCCAGAGCTGCTTCTTGAATTCTGTGAATTTGTTATTAAGCCCTTTTATACTGGAGGAATTAGCGCGGCAATCACGGATTTAACGAAGAAAGCTGTGAAAGAACAAAAATCCATTAGAGAATCGGTAGCGTAGTCGTTGCCTTTTCTTTAGAAAAATTCCTTAAAGCCCTCAATGAGAGAGTAGCCTTTTAGCGGTTTATCCTTAAGTCGAATTTGGGATTGGGTTGTTGTTTAGTTGTGTCGTTTATGTTTGCTGATGATTAGGGTTAATGTTAAAGCGAGCAGTGTTATCAGCGGTATTAGGGTTTGGTTGTATTCTGGTATCAGTGCGTAGTCCATTGATTCTGCTGTTAGGCTGTAACTGGCGACTTTCATAACTTGCTGTGTGTAGGTGAGTTCGATGTCGAATGCTGCTGTTTGGTTTGAGTTTATGTCTGATGGTTCTGTGTAGCTTGATGCTTCGCCTACAACTGTTCCGTTTGCGTCGTAGAATGTTGCAATTGCCTTTGTGAACCTTGCCGTCAGTGAGCCGGTGTTTTTTATTTCGCCGAGCACATGCATATAGCCCAGTTCATCGATTCTGCTGCTGTTTGAGAGGATTTGAAGGGCTAACGGTTTGCCGGCTGCGTAGTTGTCCCATGAAACTGTCAGCGAGTAATTGTAAACCTCTAATGACCCGCTTGACTTTAGCAGCATAATGCTAAACGGAGATTTTCTTCCTGGAAGTAAAACGTCGATTTCGGTGTATCCCGTCTCTACGGCGACAACCTGGTTCGAGGAATTGTAGAATGTGGCTGTTACCTTTGTAAATTGTGTGGCCATGTCGCCAGTGTTTTCAACTTCGCCTACAACCCATAGCGTGTTGAGGCTGTCATAGAAGCTTGAGTGGGAAAGAATATTAACGTTGCCGAGGGCTTCAGCGGACTGGAAAAAGCTGCTAAAGGCGAAAAGCATTAAGATTAAAGCTGCTACGATTCCAACTTTCCTCATTGATGTTTCACCGTCACGCGTGTTTGATGTTCTTATTTTTGAGGTTGCTTATAAGTGCTACTGTGCTACTTCCTCACCATAATTTATCTCCAAAACTCCAAAGTAACTCATAAAGGGGTTCAAACTGAACACAAACCAAGAAAAAGTTTTAGGAACAAGCAAAGTCGGCCCAAAATACAGAATAACACTGGTTAAAGAGGTTCAGGAAAAACTGAAAGTCAAAGTTGGAGACATAATCATCTATTTAGAGGAGCCTAACGGAAAAATAACCCTTAAGGCAACAAGCCTACAAGAACTCTTAAAAACCGCCAGAAAATAGCCAAAACAGAACAGTTCGCAACCACACCTCAAATAAAACTCACCTCACTTTTCCATCACTAAAAAGTTCATTTAGACATTACTAACAGAAATGGTGTTAGTGAAATTAAATAAATATGAAAATTTCAAAACAGAGCTACGCATTACTGTAGCTTTTTTACCTGATATATGATATTCTCCTCGTGTAAGCGTGTTGGAAAGTTTTATAAAGTGAACGTTAATAACATATTTTGCGGTAGTGTTGGAATGGCTGAAAAAGTTCGTGGTATAGGAGTTAGTCTTTTTGGCGTGGTTCTTGGTGTTATCGAGATGATCTTAGCGTCGTTTATAATCTCCTTCGCTACTTATTTCAATATGATGGTGGCCGAAGTAACCAAACCAACTCAATGGTATACTCCACCCGCTTACATGGGCGGTCTTTTGGGGGCTGCAGGTTCTTTGATAATGTTCGGCGGCGTATTTGTGTTGGTTCACGCCATCAAATGTGTTGTTGACAGGGCGTTCATGGCATACATAGCTTCAAAGCAACAAACGCAGATTCCACCTCCTCCAATTCAAAAATAAACTAATCTCATAATGACTTCAGCGTTCTTAGGAATAGTTGACGGATGTTAATAGTTAAAATCCATGGCTTAAGGATGGAAAACAATGTGAAGAAACATCTACATTTTCTATTTCAAACATTTTTGTTCTTGGTCATTATAATAGGACTTTACTCCAAAAGCATAGGAGGTCAATCATCATCTTACTCATTTGTTTACTGTTACGGAAACACAAAAATCTGGGTGTTTATTGAAGCAAACCACACTGTTACAGTAAATCCGAATGAGGATTGCTCCCTCTTTTTAACCGTATACTTAGAAAGATTAGGGAACAATGTAGGCGTATTCCTAAATAGGGTTACATTTGAACTTGAGGGGACACAGCTTAAAAAAGCGATATCACCTAATGTAACTCTTCAAAGCGACACAAGATCATGGTCATATAATATAACGTTTAAAGGAGATGAAATCTCCTCAATAGTAAAACCAGGGCAGATAATAAGCGGAGAAATTATCTTTGAATTGCGATATGACATAATAGATTCTTCTGGGGAAATATGGCCCTTTCGTGTAAACGAAGATTTTCCAATATCATTCAAAAACGTCGGACAAATAGAACAACCATGGATGAATTTCGAAACAGTTTTTATTATAGCATTACTGTTTGGAGCAACCTCAGCATCAGCACTATTTCTGTTAAGAATTCGTAGGTATAAAAAAGAGCACGTGTCAACTATTAAAAGCTCCTAAACATGCAAATGCGCAACAAGCATGTCGATTCTTATTAACTAAGCGAAGATTAAGCCGAGAGCAGCAGCAAATATTTCTTTTAATGTCTCTTAACAGGAGATGATGTGTTAGTGATTTTCGTTTTTAGATCTGCTTGATTTCCTCTGTTAAGTTGAATGCTGATTGGGCTGCTTCTTCTAAGATGGTTTCGTTTGGCGGTGCTGGTCCGAAATACCAGAATGGTGGTCCGTTTACGCCGTCTACGCTTGTGTAGTTGAGTATGCTCCCGTAGGCTTGTGCAACTTTCTGTCCAATATCACACATTGTATTCATCATTCTTGTCTGTTCTGTGCTGTTCAGCCGTGACAAATCAATGCCGGGATCACTAACGGTGACTATTAAGTTGTCAATTTTTCCTAATTGAACACTATGCGCTGAATCCATAATACTCAATTCTGATAATGAGCTTTCTGCATAATGTAATTCTTGATAAAGCCAATTTTGAGCTGTGGAATCCAAATTTGATTGAAATCTGGCGGGTAGAAGATAAGCAGCCCTCTCAAGATGATCCCTCAAACGTTGCGACTCTCTCAGCATCGATGCCCAAAGCTTATGAGCATCAATTCTCTGAACACCCCAAAAAACTCCAGCAACCAACACTATAACCAGAACTAATAAAAATATAATTCGCTTCAAACTTATGCAAATGACTCTACCCAAATTTAATCCCCTCCTCTACACAACATATCAATTTCTTAAACCTTAAAAATTTCGTTACTTGCGTTCCTTTAATCATCGTTAACAGAAACAGCGGCGGGAATTTTCACAAAAATTTTAAATGGGTGTGTTTTGAATTGATGGGGTAAAAGTTGATTAGCGTGGTGGAGTGTGGTGTGCTGTTTAAGGATGCTTGGTTCTTTAGTGACTTTGTTTCTTTTGAGCTTTGCCTTGGTTTCATTGTCTGGGGCTTCTTTAGCTTCCCATACCCCCATTCACATAAGTGGTAATGCGGATTTTACAGCGTCTAACGGGGTTACTGGGGGTTCAGGAACTGCGAATAACCCATATGTAATTGAAGGTTGGGATATAACTGAGGTGAACGTGCCCCTTGATTATGGGATTTGGCTTGAAAACACTGACGCTTATGTTGTCATAAGAAACTGTTTGATCAGCCAATACACAGGAATAAGGCTTGAGCATGTTGCCAACGTAATAATTGAAAACGTTACGGTGATGGGTGGCGAAAACAGCATATACGTTTACGACTCCAAAAATTTGGTGGTGTCTAACTGCGACTTAGGCCACTGTCACGGTGACGTGGTTCAGCTAACTTCATCAACAAACATTAGGTTGACTGGTTGCAAAATTGGAGACGACCGTTACCACAGCGTTTACATGCAACATGTAAACGATTCAACAGTTGAGAACTGTGACATTTACGATAGCGTTTATGGCGTATACGCTGAGTCTTCAGAACGCGTTTCGATAAGCAGCTGCACCATACACGATAATAGTGATGGCGTATACCTCTACGTGACAATCAACATGACAATCTCAAACTGTCAAATACTATCCAACCAGCATGGCGTATATTTAGATTCATCAGACCACGTCAGAATGGAATACTGCGACTTGAAAAACAACTCGTTAGGCATATGGCTTAACCCAGCCTTCAACTGTGAAGTCCACTACAACAACTTCAACAACACCTATGGAAACGCGCAGGACGATGGACAACAAAACAACTGGGACAAAAACTACTGGAGCGACTATAAGGGCGTGGACGCAAACAACGACGGATACGGCGACACACCATACAACATAATTGGAAGCGCAAACGCAAAAGACAACACGCCACTAATACAAGCCATCCCAGAACTCCCAAATCCACTAATAATCCTACTAACAACAACACTGCTTGGAATAACAATAACCACACTCAAAAAGCGTTTAAACACTAAACAACAGACCACTAAACCAAAATGACCAAACATCACTAACTTCGATTAACCGCTGTTAACAGAATATACCATGTGAAAGGGTGGGTTATTCATACCATTCGAGGATGGCATTAACGGCTTTGTCGGAATACCCGCTTCTTTTCAGAATTTTGCGAATATGCCGTTTATCCAAGGTTTTCCCATCTAATTATTTAATTGCTCCATATTTAAAGTACATATTCCAAATTTGGATACATCTTATTTAACATTTTAACCTAAAGAATGGCTAAAAGTTCAGTTAGACGTTACTAACATAAAATCGCTATAGAAACTCTGGAATTCTTTTTAATACG
>Ga0315298_1009495_pt1 | contig 12012 bp, 12 predicted proteins | sample WHS_1_MG_FD_203077 | JGI IMG/M metagenome (GOLD analysis project Ga0315298, IMG submission 203077) | Extremophilic microbial mat communities from Washburn Hot Springs, YNP, Wyoming, USA - WHS_1_MG | ecosystem: Environmental > Aquatic > Thermal springs > Hot (42-90C) | place: USA: Wyoming... | reverse complement strand
TTTAAAATCCTGGTCAATAACGGTTATATAACAAGGAACATTGTTAAATATAGTTTGATATTGTTCCAGCGCCCGCTCCCGATCAGTAACATCAGTAGACATCTCAATAACATGAGTAATATTCCCATTTGCATCCCGATAAGGAACTATTCTCACCCTCAAGTAACGAAGATTGCCTTTTTGGTCCCGGACCTTTTCCAACGATACTCTAATCTGTCCATCAGCAAAAGTCATAGCAGCCTGACACTTACGACATTTGTTTTTCAAGTTCTTATACACCTGATAACACTTCTTCCCTTCCCAAACTCCAAATGCGTCTACAAAACGGCTATTTGCATCAACGATCCGATAGGCACGGTTAATAACGGCAATATTAATTGGCACCTGATTAAAGAGATCAAACTCCGTCCACTTTTTGATATCATTTTCCATTATTCTAACTCTCCTGTCGGCGAACCAAAGGTTTTGGTTAAAAACTCAAGCAAAGAGGGAACACTGACTGGCTTTTCAAAAAAAGCCAGCGGCTCCGGAATATCTTGGTCAGGGATCAACCGTCTAAACTGCTTACCGGTAAAACTGTAGATACTTTCCACTCCACTTATTATAACTACTGGTATATCCCTGAGTCGCTCATCCTTTTTAAGTTCACGATAAAGAGTAATCCCGGATTTTCGGGGCATCATAATATCTAAGCAGATTAAACCAGGAAGTTCTTGCTGGGCTATCTTAAATCCGGTCTCCGCATCATTGGCAGTAAGAGCAACATAACCATTATCTTCAAAAAGTATTTTAAGATAAAAGGCTATATCCGGCTCGTCGTCAATGATGAGAATCTTTCTCATTAGAAAAAGAAATTGGTGGGGAAAAAGCTGAGAATAGAAGCCTTCGTTTTTCTCTAACCTCTACGAAGCCCTACCTAAAAATTTCCATAACCAAATTAAAGTCAGCAAAAAAAAGATTACTAATAAATATTCTATATGTTTGGTAGCAAAAATATCAATATAGGTAAAACCTTCCATTCTTTTTCACCTTATCTCATTTCTCAATGTTCTTCATTTTCCCTCACCCATTCTGGTGGATGCTTTAATACTGGCATCCGATTTACAATCCATCTAAAAACCCAAATTTCCGTAAAGATAATGCAAAGAGTTATTACCACTTCAATCCAGGTTGGATAGTACCTTACCCTAAAAGGAAGATACCATTTATAGGCTATAAAAACATAATTGAGCCGGTTAATGATTATCCCTAACATAGTAAGAACCGACGCGATCCGAATGACTAAAATATTTTGGTGACGGGAACCTTGAATAAACAAAATACAAGGGATAAAAACCAAACCCACCACTTCGACAAGGAACCAGAATCCCATTCCAGTTTTAAGTAAACTCCATTCCTGGTCATGAACTAAAACTATAAGCTTAAGAAAAGAATAAGCAAACATTGCCACGGCGCAAATTTTAGCCAAGCCCACTAAGATATCATTATAAGCTTTATGATGCGCTTCGTCTATCTGATGTCCAAAAACTTTATGACTTATACTTCCTTCAAAAATTACCATGGAAAGACCAGCAAAAATACTGGAAACAAAAAAAAGAATAGGTATAAACTCCGTATACCAAAGAGGATGGATTTTCCATTTAGCCATCATAACCAGTGCTCCCAATCCGGACTGGTGCAGGGTGGATAAAGTAATGCCAAAAATAACTGCCCCAATTGTAAGTGAACCAAGAATTTTACGAATGCGTCTCAATCCCAGCCATTCTGCAATTGCCGGTGAAAATTCAATTAACTCTGCCAACATATAAAGCAAAAAGTGCCAGGCCACCAGAAATAAAACCGAATTAACCCCAAATTCTCTGCCAATAATAGGATTTACAATGTTCCACCACCGACCGCAATCAAGAAATATTGCTCCCGCGTAAAACACATAAGCTAAAAATCCATTCAGCACTGTTGCCCTAATAATGGGGTGATATTTTTCCGACCGCAAAATATAAACAATAAAAGTAAGCACATAGGCTCCACCCGCAAAGGCTACCCCAACCATAACATCAAATCCTATCCAGATACCCCAAGGAAAATCTTGCGACAGGTTAGTAACTGGTCTACCCAGACCAATAACTAAGCGAAGAATAATAAGCACGAATCCAAGAATAATAATAGGTGCGGATATGATGTTGAAAGGGGTGAAAATAGTTTTTCCTTTTGGTTTTAACTCATCCCGAAAAAATCTAAAAAATTCGCTAAGGCTGGTTATTTCTTTCCCATCTAATCTTCCGTTCATCATATTTAACCTTAATTTATTCTTTATTTTGTTGTCTTTTAGTTACTTGACTCATTCCCAACATTAATATAGGCCATAGCACTAAAATAAAAGGAACCGCATATAAAAACCCCTTAGAATATTCCGGATAGGGTGTAGTTCCAACGTCGGTCCGGAAACCAATTTGCTCAAAAGGAACTGCTGATAAGTAAAGGTGGGAAGTACCTCCTACCTCTAATTCCCCAAAAATATGATGATAATATTTATCAGGCTGTTGATATATCCTTCTTCTTGCTTCTTCAAGCAACTGGCGTCTCGTGCCAAATAAAAGTGCATCCATTGGGCAAGCCTCAACACAGGCTGGCGGTTTACCATCCTGAAACCTACCCCAGCAAAGATTACATTTTTGAATCTTGGGAATAGCTTTATCGTATTCAAACTTGGGGATATCAAAAGGACAAGAAACCATGCACAGTCGACACCCCAAACAATTTTCATCCCAGGTGACCTGACCGGTTTTCCTTTTTTTCATTGCCTTTACCAGACAGGCAGCAACACAGGCGGCTTGATTACAATGCATACACCGTCTGGGGACAAAAACTGTTCCTTTTTCAGTTTCAAAACGGTTAACCACATTCCACTGGATAACACTGGTTTGTCGTTCATGGTTAAAGACCGAAGTATCATTAATATCAGGAACCGGTAGGTTGTTCGCCTCGGCACAAGCTTTTTCGCATCGCCGGCAACCAATACACCGGGTGGTATCAACAAGAATTCCATAAAACTCATCACTATGAAAATTAGTTCCTTTAGCCCAAGCTATTCCCGGGGTAACTAATTTACCTCCAATAGCTCCGGCAATTCCTGAGCTTATTAGTTTAAAAAATGTTCTCCTATCTATATTGTTCATATCCAACCTTACCTTTTTACTTGGATTTTTTTTGTTTTTCAGAAATCAATGGCTTAACGCTTGTTTTTTTCGCATGACAAACGGTACAATTTTGTTCAAGGTTCATTTTTTGGTGACATCCTAAACATTGAAGATGATATGCCGCCATTAACCGGGGTTTACCCAAATCATCAAAATCAGGGGTTGCCTTATGGCAATTTCCACAAGTGGGAGGGCTACTTTTCGGTTCAACTGGACTATGGTGATGACATCCCATACAAATAGTTGTCGGCTGGCGGTGAAATTGCCGCGCCAATGGGTCTTCATTTGAAATTTCGGTAAGTTTCTTAATAATTTGTAAATGAGGAAATTTTGCTGGTTCATATTCTCGCTCCAGAATATTAATCGTAATTTCCGCTTTAACATTATCAGGCATTATTCCTTCCGGAGCACCAAGGGGAGGAATAGGCGGCAATTCTTTAATTGGGCCAGTATGACATACTATACAGGATTGTTGTCTACCTTCCATTTGCGTTCGGGTTCCCAGGTGACAACCGGAACACTTTTCCTGTGCTTTTTGTCTTTCATGACATCCCTCACAACTCAAAGAAGAATTTTTCTCATGAAAGGCAGATTCTAAGGAGATACCACCGCCTTCTGGACTTCCTTCCGAAGTATGGCAGTTCTTACATGCTTGCAAGGTCTCATGATGGCAGGTTCGACAGGTGAGGGAGCTCATTTCATGGCGTTGATGATCAAAGAAAACCGCTGGCATACCAGCTCCATCTACTTTTATGTTTGTAGTTTTAGGCTGCTTTCGATCCGGGCGAGGTATTTCGGCTATTTCTTGAATACTCGGTAATTTTAAATCTAAATGACATCCTTCACAAGTAGTGGGGCCACCCTTTTGCTTTTTTTCCTTTTTTTCAAGATGGCAATTAATGCAATCACTATGAGCCACTTTACGAAAAGAATTTCGATTCCCTTCATCACTTTGACGATGACAGTCGCGGCAAGACGATTCCGTTCCTTGTTTATAAATCAACTTTTTTTCTTTTTCGTCATAAATATGGTGGCAAAGTTCACACTTCTTATCCGTGGCCTTTTCGTGCTGGTAATGAAGTCCATAGTGAAAAACCACCGGCTTAATCCATTCTTGATACAAAACTGGTTTGTGACATTCGCCGCAAGCAGTTGGACCAGTTGATAAACCCTTACTTAGTCGTTCCCGATGGCAGCCAATACAACTATTATGATATGTCTCTATCAAATCCCGTCTATCTTTCTCCGGTCGGTTTTTGGGATATCGAAAATCAAAGCGACTTTTTTGGGTATCATAAGAATGACAGACTTTACATCCGGACGCTTCCAATTCCGTTGTGTGTTTTTGGTGATAAAACCAAACTCGTTCTTCTTCCAGAGGTTTCAGGGGAGCAATATCAGAAATAATAATTGGCCGCTCGGTTGTTTTTTGTGGCTCGATAATCTTAGACCACAAATTATGTCCAAAACCAATTCCGAAAATAATAATTGAGATTCCAAAAATTATAAAAGAGGTGATTCGTTTTTTTCCCATTATCTTTCCCTTTTTCAAATTAAGCTCGGAGCGCCTCGGGGATATCCATAACCTCAATTAAAATTTCACTAAAAAATTTAACATGCATGCCCAGTTTATAATAATTCACAATGTCCTCAATCCCACTGTGACAATTATGACAGGGAGTTACTACTACCTTTGCTCCCGTAGCTTTGAGCTGTTCAGCTTTAACCCGATTCCCCTCCATCCGGGTCTTTTTCCAGGGAGGGCCACAATTAATAACCCCCCCACCCGCACAGCAACAATAGTTATGTTCAAACCGAGGAGAAACATCCCGAAAATCTTCACAGGTAGCCCGCATAATATATCTAAGTTTTTCTCCTAAACCCCGTCCCCGGACTACATTACAAGGATCTTGAACCGTAATTGGATCGGGAAATTTCTTAGCCACTTTAATCTTACCACTGGAAAGCAAGTCATAATAAAATTCAATCGCATGAATAAGGGGGATAGGGGGGTGTTTCCAGCCTAACCATTTAGGCCCATCATAAACTGCACCACGAAAAGCATGACCACATTCACCCATCACAATTTTTTTTACCTTAAGCTTAAAAGCAGCCTCATAATGTTTTCGCTCCACCCGAGCCATAACCTCAAAGTCACCCGAATACATCGCCATATTGCTATTATCCCAACCATCAAAGGAAGGCATAGTCCAATCAATATTTGCTACTTTCATAATTATGGCAATATTACCTAAAAGCTGAGCTAAAAACTTAGGTTCAGGTCCAATAACCGAATACATTATTTCTGCCCCTTCCTTATCTATAGGAATACGCGCATCTTTAACTTCATCCTGGGCATCCTCTTCCTGCCATTGCAAAGTATCAATCCACTCGTCCTGCTTTACCCACATCTGATTCAAAGTAACAGCATGGCTATTTACCGTATCTTGTAAATATTGCGGAACCACTCCCAAAAAGTTGCAAATCCGGCGCACCACTAAAAGCAAGTAAGCCATATCAATACCAAAAGGACAGTACATACTACACCGACGGCATACATTACATTCGGTATAAGCAATACGAGAGCAATTTTTAATAAAACTTGCGTCTACCTTGCCTTTTCTCCTAACAATTTCCCATAAAGTCTGCTTTACTTTACCTACCGGTGAATAGTAAGGGTCACGGTTATGAGAAAGATAATAATGGCAGGCTTCGGCACACAGTCCGCAGTGCACGCAAGTATCAAGGTATACCTTTAATCTTGCTGCTGTCTCCTTATCTAAAACTTTCCTAATAGTTGCTTCAATTTTATCCGGAGAGAGTTTTTTTATCGTTTCATCAATCCCTGGATCTATCACCAATTTTTCCGCTGGTTCACCCATAAATTTCCTCCAACAAAGTATAACCCTTACCAATCCCGGGCATTACGTACTGCTCCGAATTCTGATCCCATATAAGCCCGGGTAAAGGGGAAAAACAACATATGACTTAACCGGGTAAACGGAATTGTCATAAGCATAACTTCACCACATACCATATGAAGCAAAGACAAAATTTTATAAGGAAGAAGGTGGTGATACGCCAAAAAGCCAGTAAAAAAAGGTAAAAAAGCAATCAACAATAAAGCATAATCCGAACCAAAAGTCACAAACTTCACCGTCGGATTAGTGATTCTCCGGATAAAAAACATTATACAAGCAATAATGACAATAAGAGTCATAATATCGGCTACAATTTTGGGCAATGCCCACCAGCTAATTTTCCAAGCTTGCTGGATTAAAATGATATGGGGCATTAAAAAAATAGGAGTAAAGATAAGACAAATATGGAAAGCAAAAGTAAGGATAGTCATCTCGGGTTGCTTTCGCATGTTTCTACTTCCAAATGGGATAACCCAATGAAGCAAAGAGCGCAAAGAATATTTGAGGCTAAGGTAGGGATATACAACTTTATCTTTTTTGGCCATCCAAAGCATGGCTACAATCCGATAAAGACTGCCTAAGAAAAAGACGATAAAAGAAATCCATACTAACGGACCGCGAACAAATTCATACATTGCTTTACCCTTATCTCAACATATAATCACCATTTAAATCTTTCTGGATTTTAAATCTGGTCTACGGGAATTACTTTGCGATAATAAATACCTTCTTTTATTCCTTTTACTAAAATTTTTTTACCGTCCGGACTAAAAATAGGATTCCACAAAGAATCAAAGACTTCCTTATCTAATTTCCCGTCTTTAACAATAAAAAATTTCCCTTCCTTTTCTCCTTTAGCAATAATTGTGCTGCTATCCGGGCTAAAAATCGGATCCCAAACCATATCAAAATCAATGTTCCAAGGTTCCCCATCAACTGCGATAGTCCACCGGTTTTTGTCCTTTACTATAGCAGCTACCTTACTTCCATCAGGGCTAAATATTGGAGACAAAACAGCATCACCAAAACTTTTTTCCCAGGTAACTCCATTTACCGCAATTGTCCATCTCCCAAAAGTAGGTGAAACTACTGCAGCAATTTTTTTACCTTCAGGACTAATTTTTTGATACCAAACCTGGGTAAAATACCGATCCCATATCAAAGTTCCATTAGCAGCAATGGTCCAACCCTTATCGGTTTGAACCGGGGCAATAACCTCATCCCTAAGATGATGAAACAATGGCTCCCAAACGCATTTAAAAGTCTCTTTCCAGGGGATTCCATTAACCGCAATAGTGTACTCACAAGTATCTGTCCTTACCTCCACTGCCACTTTAGAGTTATCCGAACTAAAATCTATCCCCCAGACATTCAAAAAATTTTTCTCCCATGGGATACCATCAACTGCTACCGTCCAGACTCCTTCCAAATACCCAAAGATGTCGCCTTCTCCCAGTCCCTTTGTTTGGACGCAAGTAGCAACCCTTTTCCCATCTGAACTAATAACGCAATTTCTTGCCTCTAAAAATAGGTTTTCCCAGGATATACCATTAAGAGCGATTCCGTATTGGTTGTCTCGTTTGATATTGGCAGCAATATTAGTTCCGTCTTGGCTTATCTGAAGGTTCCATACATATTCAAAGGACTCTTTCCAGGTTTCTTGTTCTGTGGCTACAGTCCATTCATCATCATTCATCACAATACCAATCAATCGCCCATCTGGCCCAAATCGCAAAGACCAAACTTTCTCAAATTTTTCTTCCCACTCCTTTCCATTCACACAAGGAGTAAATTCCTTGTTTTCAGTTTTTATAACCGCAGAAATTCTTTCTCCATCAGGGCTAACAACCAACTCACCAACCGATGAAAATTTTTGTCTCCATTCATTAATATCGGCAATTTTTTTCTCTTTTATCTCCCAATCCCAATGGTTTATCGATTCACCCATATAAAGATACCCTCAGCTCCTAAGGCATTATATCGTCATCTTTTTTGTGATTTAACTTTTTAAAAGTAATAAACTTTTTTAATAATTACTATCACAAATGAGATATGTCACTTTTGTGATATTTTCTTAAATATCGAAATGTGTTATGAGTGTCAAGAAAAATTTTTTTATTAAAGTTCTCAATTTTTAGCAGGCAATTAATAAAATGAATAAAATTTTATCGATACCTTCGATGATGGAACCGAAAGAAAATCCTAAAAAATTTGCCCTTATTGTCTCTACCCTGGCTTCTTTTTTGACGCCCTTTATGGGGTCATCAGTCAATATTGCTCTTCCTAACATTGGGAAGGAGTTTTCCCTCGATTCAGTGGTATTGAGCTGGATTACTACCGCTTATCTTCTGGCCGTGGCGATATTTTTAGTTCCCTTCGGAAGAATTGCTGATATTTACGGAAGAAAAAAAATTTTTACCCTCGGAATGTTCTTTTTTTTCGTTTCCTCGCTTTTAACTGCTTTTTCTGATTCGGCGGAAGAGCTTATTGCTTTTCGGGCATTACATGGCGTTGGAAGTGCAATGATTTTTAGCACCAGCGTAGCAATTCTCACTTCAGTTTACCCGGCGGGAGAACGAGGAAAAGTTTTGGGAATAAATGTGGCTTCAGTTTATTTCGGACTTTCCCTCGGTCCTTTTTTAGGGGGATTGCTTACTGAGTACTTTGGCTGGCGAAGCATTTTCCTTATTGTTTCCCCTCTCTCGCTCATAATAATTTATTTGCTTTTTACCAAATTAAAAGGTGACTGGGCAGAATCTAAGGGGGAAAGGTTTGATCTAATCGGTGCAATTGTTTATTCCAGCTCGATGGTAGCAGTTATCTATGGTTTTTCGCTCTTACCAACAACTTTAGGATTGGGATTGGTCCTGACCGGAATAATAGGAATTCTGATTTTTGGACAGTGGGAAATACGGGTTAAGTATCCGATTTTAGCAATTAAAATTCTACGAAAAAACCCGGTTCTGATATTTTCCAGCTTAGCCACTTTTATCAATTATAGCGCTACCTTTGCCACCGGTTTTATTTTAAGCCTTTATTTACAGTACATTAAAGGGTTAAACCCTCATTATGCTGGATTAATTTTAATCTCCCAGCCCCTAATTATGGCTTTGTTTTCTCCTTTTGCCGGAAGGCTTTCGGATTTTTTTGCTCCTCGAATTGTGGCTTCCAGTGGAATGGCAATAATTACCCTCGGGCTTTTTTTCTTTATTTTTTTGGATGAAAAAACGCCACTAAATTTTATCGTAGCTATATTGACCCTAAGTGGTTTGGGGTTTGCCTTTTTTTCTTCTCCTAATACTAATGCCGTGATGGGTTCGGTAGAAAAAAAATTTTTTGGGGTGGCTTCCGGCATCCTGGCTACCATGCGCTCCACCGGTATGACCTTCAGTATGGGAATTACTACAGTAATCTTCGCTCTTTTAATTGGAAAGGTAGAAATTACTCCTCTTTATTATTCTCAGTTTTTGAAAAGTGTAAAAGTGATTTTTACGGTATTTACTTTACTTTCTTTCGGGGGAATATTTGCCTCTTTAGCCCGGGGGGAAAACAAACTTCTCTCTGGCCAATCGACTAAGTAAGCTATTAAGAATTTAAGTTAATCTTTGGAGGAAGTTTCATCTGCTCTGGCATTTGCACCGCTACTACTTCACCTCGAGCACAAACTTCTCCCGCTGCACTTAACGTGGACTCCACTACCACTTTTTTCCCTTTAATCTCTTTAACTTTCCCCCTGATTTCCAGTGGGACTCCTAAGGGAGTTGGTTTTAAATAGTCCACTTTTAATGAAGCAGTTACATACCGAAAAGCCGGCTCAGTATCCATACTCCGCCCCTCCGCCCGGTAAGCAGCTGCAGCTGCAGTACCCGTGCTATGACAATCGATCAAGGAAGCAATAAGACCACCATAAACATAGCCCGGAGCAGCAGTATGATATGGCTTCGGGTTAAAAACAGTTACGCTTTCCTCACCATCCCAGTAAGTTTTAATTTGAAGACCGTATTCATTAAGCCGACCACACCCGTAACAATGGCTAAGCTCATCTAAATAATAATCTTGAAATGCTTTTTGCTCCATATAACACCTCGTTGACCAATTAACCCCCAAAAGGGCAAAAACGATTTAAACCTAAAAGATAGGCAGGACCAGCTACGGTTACTCCATAAAAAATTACCGGCTTTTTCCCGATAAATTCTTTCATCGTGTTATTAACCGCGGTACTTCCGGTTACCACCATCAGGTCACACCAATCAATATTTCCCTTAGCCTCGTGGGGAGGCTGAATCTTTACTCCAAATTTTTCTGTCCCAATATTAGCTTCATCTAAGTCAGTAATGCGGAGAGGGAATTTTTTTGCTAATGCCTCGGCCATCCGGGGTTGAAATCCAACGAGAAAAACCTTGGGGTTGCCAAACTCAGAACGGATTTTTTCCACTAAAACTTTACTGCATTCCTGGGGGGCGCGGTCCTTACAGTGCACAGTGCCTTCTACCTTACCTAAGTATCGCAATACGGCATTTAAAGTGGATATAAATACTGCCCGCCGGAAGTTGTTTTTTATTTCCATTCTTAGGATTTCATTAATTGTCCCCCGCCAGTTTCCAAACATATCGGTAAAAGCATGCCCCCGAGCTCCCCGAAACTGCGCTTCCACTATTCGCTCCCTTCCTTTTAAAATCGGGTAGTCATCTTCTTCCGGATTACCAATCGCTTCTTCCGGAGAAAGGGTCTGGGCAGTCACTATGATTTCTTCCCCACCCCAGTTATGTTCGGCCACGATGGAGCCAAATTTTTCTTTTAATATTTCGCACATTTGTTTAACCTCCAGTCAATCTTTAACCTCTATTTAATATCTTCCTCTCCACTTTAGCATAAAAAACTTCTCTGAAATTGTTAATTTTAATCAAAGCATGCAGCCAAATAAAACCAGACTACATCTGTGGATCTGGGTAATATTTCTTTATCTCTTCAACATCAACGATATATCCCCGCTTCCGAAAAATTGTTTTTCCCTGAGCGGAGGTAGCGAAATCCACAAACTTCTGGGCTAATTCCCGCTCTTTATTGAAAACTGATATTGCTATTTGCAATTTACCAATACCAGTTATCTGCTGGGGAGATAGGTAAATTATTTCAATCTTGTCCGGAGCACAAGTTTGATAGAAATGCCATATAATTCCAGCATCTATTTGGTCAAAGATCAGCATAGTGAGCAGTTGATCAGGGCGCACAGTTTGGGTGGTGATGTTTTTCTCAATTTCCTTCGCCAGACCTGTCTTCGAAAAGATTTCAAGCGCATACTTCCCTACGAGAGTTGTTTCAGGGCGGGCAATCCCGATCCTAATTCCCGGTCGGGATAGATCAGCTAAGGTGGTAATATTTTTGGGGTTACCCTTTTTAACCCCGATTACTGGAATCATATAAGCAAGAGTCCTTATAGTCTGGGGGTCAATCACTTGCTTTTCCTTGGCGCTTTCAATAAACCTTTGCTCCGGGGCGATATAGATATCCCCGCTTTTGGATAGGATCATCTGCGAAAGTGCCTCTCCGCCTCCGGCATAATTAATTTTAACCTTGAAGCCATACTGGGACTCAAATTTCTGACAAACCTCATCCATTGCTGGTTTCGCCCCCGCGCCAGAAAATATGCTTAACCCCGCTCCTTCTATTATTCCCTGGGCATTCAAATTCAGGTTATAAAAAGCAAAGAATAAAATCAAGGAGAATAAAATTGTTATAAATTTTCTCATTTAATTTTCCTCCTTCGTAAAAATTTTTCCATGACAAAATGGCCTCTTAAAAAATCTTCTCCGAAAATTTATACTCCCACTGAAAAAAGACCCAGTTTGCCTGTTGGTCCGAAGCCTTGTTTTTCGCAAACTCATCCGGCCAAA
>Ga0315298_1009490_pt1 | contig 12018 bp, 13 predicted proteins | sample WHS_1_MG_FD_203077 | JGI IMG/M metagenome (GOLD analysis project Ga0315298, IMG submission 203077) | Extremophilic microbial mat communities from Washburn Hot Springs, YNP, Wyoming, USA - WHS_1_MG | ecosystem: Environmental > Aquatic > Thermal springs > Hot (42-90C) | place: USA: Wyoming... | reverse complement strand
TGGAAAAAGCCAATCACCACGGCCTGGGGCACGCACCGGTAAAAGGATTTATGACCCACAATGTGATTTCGGTGCCCCCCGAGCTGCCGGTATCCGAAGTGCAGCAATTGATGATCGAACACGACATTGGCCGCCTGCCCGTGGTCAAAGACGGCCGCCTGGTGGGCATCGTTTCCCGCACCGACGTGCTGCGCACCATGCACGGTCAACTGCAGCCCCGCCATCACGTGGTTTATGCCGCCGGCCCGCGCCTGGCCGGTCACCGGCGCAACATCGCCGGCTTAATGCAGGAAAACCTTTCCCCGGCGGTCTGGCGGATTGTCCGGCGGGCCGGGGAAATCGCCGCCGACATGGGGTTCCAGGTTTACGGAGCCGGCGGAGTGGTGCGGGATATTCTGCTGGGCATGAAAAACCTGGACGTGGACCTGGTGGTGGAAGGAAACGGCATCGCGCTGGCGGAAACCCTGGCCGCGGAATACGACGCCCGTGTGCGGACGCATCGGGAATTCGGCACCGCGGAAGTGATTTTCCCCGACGGTTTTAAAATCGATGTCGCCACGGCACGGGTGGAATATTACGAATATCCGGCGGCGCTGCCCCGGGTGGAGAGTTCTTCCCTGCGCCAGGATCTCTACCGGCGGGATTTTACTTTCAATGCCATGGCGGTGTCTTTAAATCCCGATCACTGCGGTGAATTAATCGATTATTTCGGCGGACAGGAAGATCTTCAGTACGGCCTGGTCCGCATATTGTACAATTTGAGCTTCATCGAAGACCCCACCCGTATATTGCGCGCCGTGCGCTTTGAACAGCGCTACCATTTCAACCTGGAATCCCAGACGGGCCGGCTGCTGCGTGAAGCCGTCCGCCGGGAAGTGCTGGCCCGGGTTTCCAGCGAGCGTTTGTGGGATGAGTTGATGCATATAATGAATGAACCGGAAGCCGGTCGGATGCTCGCCCGTCTGGACGAACTGCAGATCTGGCCGTATGTTTTTCCCGGGGTCACTTACTGGGAGGTGCAGCCGGTTCTGCACGGTCTGCACCGCTCCATGCATCTGCTGGAGGAATGGGGCTTTCCCGTGCCCGGGGAAACGCGCTGGCTTTGTTATTTTATCGCCGCCCTGCACTGGACGGCGCCGGAAGAAGCCCGAAAACTGTGCGCACGCTACCATCTGAATAAGAGGCACACGGAAAAAATAATTGTCACCCTGGACAACTGGCGCCGCACCCTGGAAATGGTCTGGCGTTCGCCGGATCAGGGGGGGATTGTCGAACTGGCCCGCGCGCTGATGACCCTGCCCAGAGAAGCGCTTCCCCTGCTGCTGACCATCCTGGAGGAAGACTGGATGCGGCAGCGTTTGCACCGGTTGTTGACCATGATCCGGGACAGCCGGCCCGTGATCAACGGCAAATACATCAAAAGTCTGGGTTACCGTCCGGGCCCCCTGTTCCGCCGGGCGCTGGATGCCGTATGGCAGGCCCGTCTGGAAGGCAAAATCAAAAGTGAAGCGGAAGAAAAGGAATTCGTGCGGGAGTTTCTCAGCCGACAACCGGGGGGAGAATAAAATGTTCAGTATCCCCAGCTTTTATGCAATGGGTGTGATGCTGCCGGCCGTTGTGCTGGGCCTGACCCTGCACGAACTGGCCCACGGCTGGACGGCCGATCTGCTGGGCGACCATACCGCCCGCTATCAGGGCCGGTTGACGGTCAACCCGCTGGCGCACATAGATGTGATTGGACTGCTCCTGCTTTTTATCGCCGGCTTCGGCTGGGCCAAACCGGTACCGGTGAATCCTTATAATTTCCGCGGTGATTTCAGGCGGGGCATGATGCTGGTTTCCCTGGCCGGCCCGGCCGCCAACCTGATTCTGGCGCTGCTGGGCGCGGTTGGACTGGGCATGGGGGGGTGGAAGTTTCCTTACGGCCAGGATATATTGCTCGCCTTTATTCGAATAAATGTGGTGCTGGCCGTGTTCAACCTGATTCCCGTACCGCCCCTGGACGGTTCAAAAATTCTGGCCGGCCTGTTGCCGGACAGCCAGCGCTGGATTTATAACATGGAACAATATGGAATAATTATTTTGCTTTTGCTCTTGTTTTCCGGAATTATTGGGAAAGTGCTCGGATTGATCATTGTACCCGTTTACCGGCTGCTGCTTGCCCTGGCCGGTGTGCTTGCCGCCATTTTCCCTTGAACGGGGATCATCGGACGGGTTAGATCCGGCGGTACGGGCAGGGGGATATCCCGCGGACTCCGCTTTTCGTGTCATGAACGACCGGGAAGCGGCGCACCGGGTAAAGACTTCAATACTGCGGAAAGGGAGAATTGTTTTATGACAAATGACAGGATCTTAAGCGGCATGCGTCCTACCGGTCGGCTGCACATCGGTCACCTGAGTGTGCTGGAAAACTGGCTGCAATTGCAAAAAGAAAATCATTGCTATTTTTTTGCGGCGGACTGGCACGCGCTGACCACCGCTTTCGATCGAACCGGCGGCATAAAAGAAAACATCAGAGAAATGGTGGCCGACTGGCTGGCCGTCGGGATTAACCCGGAAAAAAGCGTCGTCTTCGTCCAGTCCGATGTACCGGAGACGGCCGAACTGCACCTTTTATTCTCCATGATCACCCCTTTGGGCTGGCTGGAAAGGGTACCCACCTACAAAGATCAGGTGCACCAGTTCAAAGAACAGGGCAAGGACATCACCACCTACGGTTTTCTGGGCTACCCGGTGCTCATGTCCGCCGATATCCTCCTTTACCGTGCGGGCGGTGTGCCCGTGGGGGAGGATCAGGTTCCCCACCTGGAGTTGTGCCGGGAACTGGCCCGCCGGTTCAACCATCTCTACCGGCCGGTTTTTCCCGAACCCAGGGCGTTGCTGGCGCAGATTTCGGTGGTCCCCGGGGTGGACGGCCGGAAGATGAGCAAGAGTTATGCCAATGATATCGGTCTGGTGGCCGAACCGGATGAAATCAAACGTCAGGTCAATGCCATGATCACCGACCCGGCCCGCATCCGCAAAACCGATCCGGGCCATCCGGAGATATGTGTGGTACGCAAATATCACGCCATTTACACCGGGGAACGGCTGGCTGAAATTGAGGAGGAATGCCGGGGCGGCCGGATCGGCTGCGTGGCCTGCAAGCAACTGCTGGCCGGCAATCTTGACGCCTTACTCGAGCCGATCCGCGTGCGCCGCAGGGAAATTCTCGCCCGCCCCGGTTATGTGGAGGAAATCCTGCGGGAAGGAGCCCGGCGTGCCCGGGCGGAGGCGCAAGCAACCATGAACCTGGTGCGCGAGGCGATGAAAATATAACTCCGGGAAACGCTCCGGTGATGCATACTCTTTTTCCGCGGCGGCAGAATAGCAACGGAGATGGTGAAACTTGTCCGTGCTGCTCTGTGCGCTGTTTTTTTTATTCACTCTGCTCCTGCTTTTGACCCCGGTCACTTTGCAAATCAATTATCGGCACGGTAGCCGGGACGACCGCAAGGAACTGCTCCTCGGCCTGCCGACCGGGCGGCAATGCCGCCTGTTCCGGCCGGTCGTCAATGCAACCCGTCTTTTTTACCGCCCGCTGCCGAAATTGCGTCCGCCCTCTGCGAAGGCAGGGGGAAAGAAAGAGCGCCCTTACGCATGGCACAGGATCAAACGCTGGTACCGCCTGGCGGGCGGCCTCTGGCCGGCGGCCCGTTATTTGCTGCGCCATACCAGACCATCGTGCATCAAATGGCGCACCCTCATCGGCCTGCCCGACGCCGCCGCCACCGGCATGGCGGTGGGGGTTTTATGGTCTTTAAAGGGTGCGGCATTGACGGCGATGCGCCGCCTGCTCGGGCCCGTCCCCGTTCCACCTGAAATAGCGGTAGTGCCCTGTTTTACTTCCTGTGTGTTCGCTGTCGAACTGCAGTGCGCCTTTACCACCCGCGCGGTTTACATTTTTATCGCCCTCTGGCGGGCGGCGATTTTGTTCCTGTCCGGCAAAATAAACGGTCGTTTCAAGGTTTAAGGGAAAAAGGATAATGTGTCCCCGGGCGTACTTTTTGCATTCCCAGCGCTTTTTCGAGATCGATGGCATGTTCTTGTTCCACAAGGACAATATTTCTGATTTTTTGCGCCGAGTCATAAAGATGCAGCGCTTCCAGTTGCTCAATGCGCTGCAAATAACGCCGGATGGCATCGTACTCACCCTGCAGATCCTGGCGCAGCATCTCCGTGTTGCTCAGGGAAGTCAGTCTGTTGGCCACTTCCACGGTGGGAATGCCGCCGAGATACTGGATGATGTCGCTTATGATCACGGCATGTTCATGTTCCTGCTCGGCGTGGGTCAGCAATTCGTCGATTACGGCGGTATATTCGGGACCGTAGAGCATGCTGGCGTGCTGAACGTACTGGATCAGGGCGGCGTACTCCCAGGACAGATCCAGGTTTAAGCCGCTGATCACCTGTTCCAACTGGATCTGGTTGCTCATCTATATCCTCTCCTTGATTTTCTTTAAATTCATTTTATTATCCGGCGCATAATATAGTGACAGTCATTGCCGGCGCTAACAGACGCGGTTTCAACCCGCCGGCTGACAGCAGTGCATATTTATCCCTTTCCCCGGCCATATTAGACATACCTGTAAAAACGCCGGAGCAAAAAACAAGGAGTGGATTCTCCCATGCCTGAACATCCAATCGAAGGCTTAATGAAAACAGCCATGGAAAGCATCAAGCAGATGACCGATGTGAATACAGTAGTCGGGGACCCGGTGGAAACTCCGGATGGAACGGTAATTATTCCCATTTCGCGGGTGGCCTGCGGGTTTGGTGCCGGCGGTGGGGAATTGGAGCCCCAGCAGGGAAACGAACAGAATCAGACACCTTTTTTCGGCGGCGGCAGCGGGGCGGGGGTATCCGTGCAGCCGGTGGGCTTTCTGGTGGTGGGCAAGGGACAGATTCGCCTGTTACCCGTGGACGGCAATGTGCTGGTCGACCGGCTGGTGGATCTGGCCCCGCAGCTCATTTCCCAGCTGGAATCCATTTTCAAGCGCGATAAACGCCAGCAGCCGACCATGATGCCGCCGCCGCCACCCCCTCCACCGCAGGCCACTATCCCCCCTCTTTAAATAACGCTGCCGGGCGGGAAAAATTTCATTTGACCAAAGTCCCGTATTTATCGAACATTTTGCGGGACTTCTAATTTTTTTACGCACACTGGTGAAAGTTGCTCCGACATTTCAGACCGGCGGGGGAATATACTGGTAAGAAAGGGCCGACGGCCCGGGGAGTGTAAAACAATGATCATTGTAGTCGGTGGAGGATGGGCCGGTTGCGCGGCAGCCTGGGCGGCCGCCGCGGCCGGGGCGGATGTCCTGCTGCTGGAAAAAACGGATATGTTGCTGGGCACCGGTCTGGTGGGCGGGATTATGCGCAACAACGGGCGCTTTACCGCTCTGGAAGAAATCCGGGCCATGGGCGGCGCCGATTTTACCGGGCATATTGAAAAAACGGCCAGGCACCGCTGGCTTGATTTTCCCGGACACCGGCACGCCACCCTTTATGATGTGACGAAAATCGAACCGGCCATCCGCCGGGCGCTGATCGCCGCCGGCGTGAAACTTGGTCTGCAAACCCGGGCGGTGGGAGTGTTTAAAAAGGGGAACACAATCACCGAAATTTTAACCAGTCGTGGTGAAACCCTCTCCGCCGAAGTCTTCATCGACGCCACGGGTACCGCCGGGCCGATTAAAAACTGCACCCGTTACGGCACCGGCTGCGCCATGTGCATATTGCGCTGCCCCACTTTCGGGCCCCGGGTAAGTCTTACGGAAAAAGCCGGCATCGAAGAAATAAGAGCCGGGGAAGGGTTCCCGCATTTTGAGGCGATGAGCGGTTCCTGCAAGCTGGATAAAAAGTCGCTGGCCGGCTGGCTGGTGAACGAACTGGAACGGGAGGGACGGCTGGTCATCCCGCTTCCCGATCATATTCAAAAAGGTGAACTGTTGAATATAAAGGCCTGTCAGCAATACAACCTGAGCGCATTCGCCCGCAACCTGGTGCTGCTGGATACGGGGCATGCCAAACTGATGACCCCTTATTTCCCCCTGGAGGTCCTGCGCACCATCGACGGTTTTCAGGAGGCGCGCTACGCCGATCCCTACTCCGGCGGCCGGGGCAATTCCGTCCGTTTCAATGCCATCGCCCCGTGCAACGACGCCCTGCAGGTTATCGGAATGGATAATTTATTTTGCGCCGGGGAAAAAACCGGTCTTCTGGTCGGCCATACCGAGGCCATTGCCACCGGTTTTCTGGCCGGGCATAACGCCGTCCGCCTGCTGGCCGGGAAGGATTTGCTCACGTTGCCGGAAGACCTGGCCGTAGGCGATTTGATTGCCTTCATGCACCGGGAAATGAAAACCCCGCCCGGGCTGCAGAAAAAGTACACTTTCTCCGGATCGGTCTATTTTCAACGCATGCAGGAAAAAGGACTTTATACCACCGATGTGCCTTCCATTGAACACAGGGTGAGGAGGGCCGGCTTAGCGGGGATTTTCAACGTCCGGATTCTATCCCGCCAATAACGGAGCCATCGGTTTCTGCCGCCTGAAGGTAAAAGAGCGGCCCGCACCTTCCCGGCAATCCGGGTGTGGACCCTGGCAAAAAACAGGCCCGGCAGGCCCTTCCGCCGGATTTTTCACGCGCATACCGGCTGTTCCGCAATGCACGCGGCAAAAAAAGTGCACCGCTGCCGTTCGGCCGCCCTTTTTTTGACCGGCCGGGAAAGCCCGGCAAAGCGGTTCTATTTGTCCACCCCCGCTCATAAAAGTTAGTAGACGGGCCCGGAATGCGCTTCGTCGTGATGGGGGGGGTAACGACGGTGGTAAATTATATCTGGCTGGGCATGATCATATTCGGCATCCTGACGGCGGCGGCCCACGGCCGGGTGGAGGTGGTCACCCGGGCCGCCCTGGAGGGCGCCGACAACGGGGTGAAAGTTTCTTTGAATCTGATCGCAATTATCTCCTTCTGGCTGGGAATCATGCGCCTGGCGGAAGCAGCCGGACTGGTGCGCGCTCTGGCCCGCCTGGTGCGCCCGCTGACCGCCGTTTTGTTCCCTTCCGTTCCCCGTGATCACCCGGCCATGGGGGCGATCATTATGAATCTGAGCGCCAACATTCTCGGACTGGGTAATGCAGCCACCCCGATGGGGTTGATCGCCATGCGGGAACTGCAAAAACTCAACCGGGAGGACCCGAAAACGGCCAGCGAGGCCATGTGCACTTTTCTGGCCTTAAATACATCCTGCCTGACCCTGATTCCCAGCACCATCATCGGCATACGCCTGATGCACGGGTCCACCGATCCCACGGCCATTGTGGGGACAACCATTTTCGCCACCGCCTGCGGCATGACCGTGGCGGTGATGGTGGACCGCATCCTGCGCCTTGTTTACCGGGGGAGGCAGGGGCATGTATGAAATAATCAACGAGATATCCCGCTGGGCCATACCGCTCACCCTGCTGCTCGTCCCCCTGGCGGCCGTGCTGCGCGGCGTGCCTGTTTTTGAGACTTTTGTGGAAGGAGCCGGGGAAGGCTTTGCCACGGCCATCAAAACCATCCCCTACCTGGTGGCCATGCTGGTGGCGATCAACATTTTCCGCGCTTCCGGGGCGATGGATGTACTGGTGCACGCTCTGGCCCCCTTCCTGGATCGCCTGGGTTTTCCGGCCGAAGTGCTGCCGCATGCTATTATGCGCCCCCTTTCCGGCGGAGCGGCTCTGGGCATCGCCACCGACTTAATCGCCAGGCACGGTCCGGACAGCTTTATCGGACGGCTGGTCTCCACCATGCAGGGAAGCACCGACACCACCTTTTACGTGCTCACGCTGTACTTCGGCTCGGTGGGCATCAGCAGATACCGTTACGCCGTCATTTCCGGTCTGGCCGCCGATTTCACCACTCTGGCCGCCTCCGTTTTCATCGCCCACCAGGTGTTCCGGTAAAACATATGGAATATGGACGATTTGTGGTAAAATACTGGGTAAAACCGCGGAGTGATTGTTTTGGAACGCTTGCAGAAATACATGGCCAGATCCGGTGTGGCTTCGCGCCGCCAGTGCGAAAAAATGATCGCCGCCGGTATGGTGAAAGTGAACGGCAAAACGGTGACCGAGCCGGGCACCTGCGTCGAACCCGGGGTGGACCGGGTGGAAGTATCCGGACGTATTCTGGCCGGGCCGGAACAAAAAGTCTACCTGCTTCTTTACAAGCCGCGCGGTTATCTATCCACGGTGAAGGACCCGCGCGGCCGGCGTAAAGTCACCGATCTGATCTCCGGCGTAGCGCAGCGGGTTTATCCGGTCGGCCGGCTGGACTACGACAGTGAGGGCCTGATCCTGCTGACCAATGACGGTGAGCTGGCCCACGCTTTAACCCACCCCCGGCACGAAATACCGAAAACCTATCTGGCGCGGGTAACCGGAACCCCGAAACAGGAGAGCCTTGAGCGCATGGCCCGCGGCCTGTTGCTGGAGGACGGTCCCACCGCGCCGGCCGCCGTCAGGCTGGTGGAAGTGGACGCGCGGGGCAACGCCCTGCTGGAAATCACCATTCATGAAGGGCGCAACCGGCAGATACGGCGCATGTGCGCTTGCATCGGCCATCCGGTGCTCCGTTTGCAGCGGGTGCGCATCGGTCCGCTTACCCCGGAAGGATTGAAGCCGGGCCAGTTCCGCCTTCTTTCCCGGGAAGAGGTGAGCCGCCTGCAGGATTTAATCCGTTGATCGACATTTAATGAAGGATTTTTTCCCCCGCCGGCGAACTAGCAAATATCTGCAGTATCGATGAAGCGCTGGGGGGTGAAGTTTTGGCCGTATTGCAACCCGGGGAAGGGAACGGGGATAAAGGAATCAGGGCAAAAGTCCGGCTGGACTTCAAGGGAGTGGGCAAGTCCGGACGTTTTCTTTTTGGCGGCAAAACGACCGAAAAAGCAGCCGAGGAAGCGCGGGAACATCAGATTACCATGCTGCGCAACGTGCCCATTCAGGGAATACAGATCAACGATCTGGATTTGAGCACGGATATTTATACCATCAAAGACGAGTTTGAAAACCACGATGTGTCCTATGCTCCGGTTATCCTGGACGTAAGCGCGGATACGCTGGAAGATCTGGTGCGTTTTATCGCCCGGGAAGATTTTCGCAAAATAGAAATTATTTCGCCGCCCACCATCAGCCTGTACAGAACCGAAATGGAACGCCTCTTGTTCAGCGTGGCCCGGGAGTTCAAAAATATGCGGGAGAGTCTGGAAAGAAAACTGAACAAGTGACTTTACCCGGCCGGGGTTAAGCCAGCCGGGCCATTTTCGGCGTAATTCGGGCGGGTTCCACGGACTACAACTGCCGGCCGGCTTGAAAGCATTCCTTGAGGGCGGTCGGATGGCTTTTAACCGCGCCTTTTGCATCCACCTGCGGGTAGCAGAAGGTTCCGCTCAATTCGATTTCCAGCATTTTAAAGAAATACCTGACCACCCTGAGCGCACCGTCAAAGACGCCCGGCAGGGCGGTGCCGGCGGTGGCTATGTAGATGCCCCGGCGCGGCGGGCGGGCCGCCGCATCCGGGATCACCGGTTTTTGCAATACATATTTGACGGCCCAGAACCTTTGCGCCCGATCGATGAGGGTTTTGGCCTGCGCACAAATGCCCATGGAATAAACCGGGGCGGCGAGGATAAACCGGTCGGCGGCCAGAATCCGATCGAAAATAATACCGGCGTCGTCCGCCACCACGCATTTTCCCGTGCGGGAACACGCTTCGCAACCGCGGCAGGGGGCGGGATTATAATCCACCAGATAGATCAGCTCCGCATCCATCCCCGCCTCCCGGCATCCGGCCAGCGCCTCCCGGGCGAGCAGGGCGGTATTGCCGTCCCGGCGCGGGCTGCAGGCCAGGGCCAGGCACTTTATCTTTTCCGTCACCATCGCGACCACCTTTGCCGCCGAATTTTGATAAATCAAGTCTACCACACCCGAACGATGCGGGCCAGCATATTTTTGTCCGGGATCGGGCAGGGGGCATGCGCGCGTCCCGGAGTGCGTGATCACGGCTATTGTTTTTTCGCCCGTCCTGCCCTATAATGGTTGTACCGGCCGTTTCCGGCCGGTTTTACTTAATGGAGGGGGTTTTGCCGTGGCCTTTCAGGGAAGCAGGGAAGTGGCCCGGGTGGCCATCAGCATGGCGCTCAGTGCGGACCGGGAACACGAGAAAGAGCTCAAGGCCCGGTTCGTCCGCGAGGGCTTTAAAACGGCGGCGGTCGATTACGGCGGAGATTTTATCGCTTCGGTAAACAAGATCACCGAACGGGCGGTGGTGGCCGCCAAGCGGGAAGGTGTAATCAAAGAGGTGCACGCGGAAGAGGGGGCGGTGGCCGGAGCCACCCGGGAAGCGCTCTCCCAGGTGATGATGAAGGCCATCGGCCTGAATGTGGGCGGTAAAATCGGCATCGCCCGCTATAACGACCACATCAGCGTAGCCGTGTTTTTCGGCGTCGGGCTTTTACACCTGGATGATGTGGCGGTGGGACTGGGCCACCGGGCGGTTTCGTCCTGATCTCATTTCAAGCGCTGAACGCTTATCCTGTGCGGTAGAAAAATCGTTCAACAAAGGCATTTATCGCCTGAAATGACGCAGGTAATTTTATACGGGGGGACGGCAGCATGGGCAAAAGTTGTGTGCGGGCCATTCGGGGCGCCATTACGGTGGAACGGAACGGGGCGGAGGAGATCCTGGAGGCCACCGGGGAACTGTTAAAAGCGATTGTGCGGGAAAACAACCTGGCCACGGAAGACATCGTCAGCGCTTTTTTTACAGTGACGGCGGATCTGAACGCGGAATTCCCGGCGGCGGCCGCCCGTGAACTGCTTGACTGGCAGTATGTGCCGCTGTTATGCGCGCGGGAAATCGACGTGCCCGGAAGGCTGGGCAGGTGCATCCGGGTGCTGGTGCACGTGAACACGGATCGCTCCCAGCGGGAGATTAAACACGTTTACCTGCGGGAAGCCGTACAGCTGCGCACCGACCTGCTACCGCAGTAAGCAATAGTTTATTGACAACCGGTTGTTTGCGGCGTAAAATATAATCAGTAAAAACGGTACGGGGCGATGGAGCTCGCCATTAACTGCTCTTAGCGGCTGATAGCTCCTGCTGGACGCATGTCTGGCAGGAGCTTGTTGTTTTATCCCCCCTCAAAAATCCGCGTCTAAAGAGGTGAGTCCATGACCGCTGCATCTTTTAACACTTTCAGACAGTCGCTGCTCGACGGACTGCGGGAACTGCACGCCCTGGCCGGGGAAAGAGGAATGCCGGCTCTGGCCGGATATGTGCAGGAAGTGACCGCCAAACTGCAGGCCGACCGCTTTCACCTGGTTGTGCTGGGGCAGTTCAAACGGGGTAAAACCACCTTTTTAAACGCCCTGCTGGGAGAAAGGCTGCTCCCCACCGCCGTGGTGCCCCTCACATCAATTGTCACTTTGCTGGAATACGGGGATAGACTGGAAATTACCGTCTATTTCCAGGACGGACGGGAACAAAACATCGAGCTTAAAGACCTGCCCGCCTACATCACCGAGGAGGGCAACCCGCTCAATGAAAAAGGGGTGCGCCGGGTGGTAGTGCGCTACCCGTCCGCATACCTGCGGGACGGGGTGGTGCTCATCGACACACCGGGAGTGGGGTCGATCTACCAGAACAACACCGACGAAACCTACCGTTATCTGCCCATGGTGGACGCAGCCATTTTCCTTTTGTCCAGCGACCAGCCGATCAGCCGGGCAGAAGTGGAGTTTCTGCAGGATGCCAGACAATACGCGGGCAAGATGTTTTTCATTCTCAATAAAATCGATTATCTGGAACCGGCCGACCGCAAAGCGGCGCTGGAATTTGCCCGCCGGGTGCTCACGGATCAGGTGGGACTGCCGGATGTTCAGGTTTTTCCCCTCTCGGCCCGCCGGGCGCTGGAAGCGCGTCTGTCCG
>Ga0315298_1009489_pt1 | contig 12018 bp, 10 predicted proteins | sample WHS_1_MG_FD_203077 | JGI IMG/M metagenome (GOLD analysis project Ga0315298, IMG submission 203077) | Extremophilic microbial mat communities from Washburn Hot Springs, YNP, Wyoming, USA - WHS_1_MG | ecosystem: Environmental > Aquatic > Thermal springs > Hot (42-90C) | place: USA: Wyoming... | reverse complement strand
TCAAACTCTTCACAAAACTCATAACTGCCCCATGCTATCTAAAAAACTCAAGTGGATGCAATACATTCTCTCACATAGTTCAAAATCGTGAAAGCATCTGCCATGTGTTTCGCTTGCTCTTTGATATTGACCTACCCGGTAATGAACTTTATACTTTGACCAGGAGTTCATTATGCTAAACGGTGAAAAACGTAGACTTTTAAGAATCGGAGAACTATCCAAAATTACCGGTATCTCAACGTCTGCTATTAATTATTACATTAGGGAAGGAATCCTTCCTCCTCCACTGAAAACTGCTCCCAATATGGCTTACTACGACCCCGGCTATGTTGACTTAATCAACTCAATAAAGGTTCTCAAGCGCGACAAAGGACTCGGCCTATCTGAAATTAAGGAATACTTCAAGGAGAAAGAATTCAAATGGCCCAAAGGGTTTGATGGAAAATTTATCCCCGGTAAGGAAGCTATTGGTGACGGTGGAGAAAGATTTGATAGAAGGAAGCATATCATGGCTGTTGCTGCAGGAGTCTTCTCTGAGAAAGGCTATTATGCTACGACAATCTCCGATTTGGCGCAAGCAGCTGGAATAGCAAAGGGAACAATATATTGGTACTTTGAGAACAAGCGTTCGATCATGCTTGCAATTCTCGATGAACTATTTTGCGAAATAAGCGAGACTTTCTTAAAAGTTGTTAAAACAACAAGAAACGGTCTGGATGCGATCCTCGAGTGTATCGAGCCAGCGCTTCAACTTCTGGATAGACAAGGCCATATATATCTTATGTACTTTCTTGAAATAGCATCAACTGATCCCGAGATACAGAACAAGTTCAGAGAAATATACAGATCCGTGCACGAAGGAACAAAAAGAGCGATAGCAAGAGGAATCGAGCAGGGAGTAATACGTCCACTAAATCCTGAAATTGCAGCCTATGCGGTCATGGGTATAATAGAGAGAATTAGCCAGGTTGGCACACCAAGAAAAAACGAAATACCATTAAGCGTTAAGGCCAAAGAGGCAAGGGAAATGATAAAGCGGTCTCTGCAAGCAGAAGAAGGAAACTCTCCGCAAAGAAAAATCAATAATAAGGTTAAAGAGAAAAGGAGGGGAAGATGATTCACGGATTCCAGCACGTTGGAATTGGCGTTTCAGACATGGAGAAGTCATACCACTTTTATAAGAATATTCTTGGCTTCAAGGTCACTCTGAATGACCACGAGGGAGAAGTTCCAGAAATGGAAAGAATTCTCGGCTCCGTTGAGCGTATGCGCCTCATCATGGCGATGAACCTTCAAGGAGGGGGAGTTGTTGAATTCGCGCAGCATCTCTCAAGCGAACCAAGGTTTGCCGAAAGTTCTCGGTGGGGTGACCTCGGTTACCTTTCAGCAGGCTTAAAAGCATATTGCATTGAGGACGTAGCAAAACTTCTGAAGGATAAAGGGGTTGAACTTCTAACTCCGGTAATAGAAACACCCGTTAGCCAGGGAGGATTATGGAAATCTCTCTTCATAAAGGACCCTGATGGAATCATCCTCGAGTTACTTGAGACCGCGGAACTGAGAGTTTCAAGCCGCAAACCAAGGGTGGGTGGCTTTAGTCATGTTACTGTTGGAGTTTCTGATATGGATGCCTCCCTTGATTTCTATTCGCGAATCCTCGGATATGATGTAGTTGTTCTCGACTCAACCGAATCACAAGCGCAGATGGAAAATGTAACAGGTGGGACAAAAACCCGAACAGTATTCCTCAAGCGCTCAAAAAAAGCAGGGGGCCCTTTGCCGCTCGAAGGCGGAATGGTAAGGCTGGTAAAGTCGTTGGAATTCGAGGGAAAGCATATTTACGAAGGCAGGCGCTGGGGCGACGTTGGCATAATGGAGATGGCGCTTGATGTAGCATCTGCAAGGCAATCCTACGATGAACTCGTAGCAGGCGGAGCATCACCATTCTGCGAGCCAACTCAAATTGACATGGGAATGGGTTCGGTTGGAACATTTGCATACGTCAAGGATCCAAATGGAAATATAGTTGAACTTGTTGAAGTCAACAAATTAGGATATCTTCCCCCTCGAGCAATCGGGCCAGTTTTAAAGGCAATTCTACGACTCCGTTCACGCCTTTAGCCTGAAAACATAATGGACAGAATGGCATACTTTCCTTTAGCCGCAATAAGGCAAGATGTAATGGCATGAAAGAGCTTCCTTGCCGCAAAACAAATTAGCGTGAAAGACGAAATGCAATCTCCTCAGACTTCGGGTCTGGTCTGAAGAGCAGATAAAAAGATTTTTCAGTTTCCGGAACCTCAAACGCAACATTACCGCGCGCCTCCTTCTTAGGCGAAATCGCTCCATCCGGAAACCGAGGAGGTGGATAATAAAAAGCGACATTATGGAGCGTTCCATCCTCAGAAAGAAGAAAAAGTTGAAGTATGGAAGAGATTTCGATTTCCCGCTCACCTTTGTTTAAAACGGAAAAATCAACTACTACGAAGCGCTTCCCCTTCCCAGGTCTTGCGATACCCTCACCAGCCGAAAACTTCCATCCATTTACTTGAGCATAAAAGCTACCTGCATCAACTCTCTCACCTTCCTTGTGTGAGTTCTTTGGTATTTGCCTTCTCTCCTCTCCCGTATCTCCTGCTGCTTCCTCTTTGTATTTGCTTGAATTTTTTTCAAAGATTTTTGTTGCTTGCTCAATACCTTTTTCCGTCTTGCCCTTTCTAAGGCTTAGAACCAAAGCGGTCGTCACACCCGAAGTGACAGCAAGAGTTACAAAAATGGCAATAAAAACTGAAAGATTGTGTTTCTTTTGCAAACGTGCTGAGCAACCCTTGCAAAAAATAGCATCGTCTTTGTTCTCTGTCCCACATTTTCTACATATTCTCATAACTATTCCCTGAATCGCTCAATCGGACAAAACCGCAAGTCAGATCTTTTAAGCCTTTATGTTATGGACACATTTCCTGATTCTATTCGAGGTTTTTCTATATATCAACATTTGAGGATTAATAACTATAATGGACAACTCAAAAAAATCGCTTTCGGTTTTGAGGATAAAAGATTTAAATTGAGGCGCAGCAAAAAATCGTTTAAAAATATTATGGCGCATTTAAAAAGTCAAAAAAGCAGAGAAGGATAACCATTAAAACAAAACAAAGAACATTAATAAGTTTAAACACCTATCGAACTAAATGGTGATAACGAACCCAGTACCAAATTAACTTAAGCACTCGCTAAACAACCCTCCTTACTTTTCATTGTGATTCAACACGTTAAGTGAAAATTCCTTCCTAAGATTTTGAAATACGCAACATTTAATCAAGGAAGGGCTGTTTGAAAAAAGGTCATAGAAAAAAAGTTGTAACCTGCTTGGAAATCAAAAGGACAGGTTTTCAAGTGAAAAATCGGCTCCTTGGAACGAAATCCCTAACGCTCTCAATTATTAGATTCTGCTATAGCTTCATCATGTAGTCAGCGTGTTTTTTCTCAAAACCTAACTTTTCATAAAATCCAATCGCGCTTTCATTCTGGACTTCTACCGAAACGTCGAGTTGCTCACAGCCCTGGCTTCTTGCTATTCGCTTCGCTTCCTCAACAAGCATCTTCCCTATACCCTTACCTTGATAACTTTCCGTCACAATGAGCTCCGTAATCGCTCCGTAGTTGCCTCCCCAGTAAAGAGAAGGAAGTACCAGGAGAACAAGCAAGCCAACCTTTTTGCCATCGTCTTCGGCTATAAGAAACGTCCACTCAGGCGATGCAATCATCTTCCTCAATGTGCTGTACCATGCAACAGGATTAACATCACCAATCAGGCCAATCGCCTGTCCCAATTCGCGAATCAAAATAGCAATATCCTCTTCATCTGCAAGCGTAGCTTTCCTTATCTCAACCATCTTTCCTCCCTAATGCAATTTTTCGATTTCCAGATAAAAGGATATCACAGTTCTACCCGCCAGACACAGAAAATCTCCTATATTTCCTGATGCGTGCAATCGTCGCGGCAGCAAAGAAAGGAGTGCCCATCACAACCGCATTTAAGGCGCCTCCAGAAGGATGCCTCGCTAAAGGAGCAGGCAGATCCCCCATCCTTAGATGTGGCTCGTTTTGATACCAGAAAGCAGTAGAGTCATATATGGCTGGAAGTGAATTCTCAAAACCGTGATCCAGTGTCATTATGAAACTCGAGTTGAAATAGACTGGCATCTCGATATGAAATCTGTAACATGAAACACGCCTTGTGACATAACTCCTTCGCGTGACACCATGAGATAAACCACAAGACGGAACGCGGGTAAAGTACCATGCACCGTTAAAGTAATCCTCACCTCCAGTACCATGAATATGCGGGTTCTCACTACCATCTATCCAGATCCTCTCCCAGCCCTCTAACATCCCAAGTCCCCAACCCTCAGGAAAAGCAGTATTAAGCGGATTCAGCCTCCATGGGACTCCTCTTCCTTGCATATTAACGTGGCATCCAAGGTAAAATCCTCTTCCCCTTGCGTCAAGAACTGTAAAGGAAGGGTCATCTCGGCCAAGGCGCTCCATCCTCCACATAGAGTGGAAATAAGGCGTTCCTTCCGCAAAACTCCTCTCGAGTTTCATGTAAGTTATCTGATAAAAGAAAAAGCGAATAGTTACTCGCCCTTGATTCTCAAAAGTTATAAGAGCCCTCTTCTGAAAAGGCATGGGGAAAAAACAAATAAGAGCCCCGCTTGTAATAGAGAGATACGCCGAGCGATAATCCTCCACCTTTGCAAATGTCGCCCCGAAGAGATCTCCAAGTGGAACAAGAACAGAAGGCTCATCCTCTTCATCCCATTGCATTCTTAAAACGATATCGCGCAGAGCATGCGGATAAAGAAAAAAAGGTAAGGTAACCCATATCCTTGTTATAAGTCCCGGACCCCGAGAGTCAAAAGCAACATGGGGTGCTCCAGGCTCAAGATTTACACACTTCTTCCTGAATCTTCCAAGCGCAAACGGGCCCCTAACTTCTCTCTTGCCAAAACTTGATTCCTGGAAAACTTCCCCATCTTCAGGACCAATCCCTAAAACGTCCTTTGATAAATTCAAAAACATTCATAAGCCTCCCTTCGCACAAAGACAAGCTATTGAATCTATATTTTTCACGTAGTTAATCCACAATATTGCAAAATAGTTAGAATAACAAACTGTCGCAACGTTTATGATATAGCATTCAATGTGAAAACGATAAGTTTTCCCGGAAAGGATTACTCTGGAACCTTTACTACCTGAACATTGTTTGGAATGTGAGTGACAATGTATTTGCTCAATTTTTGGATAAGGAATCATCGAAATGTTACAGAACGACTCCTTTCTACTGCTATCATTAAAGTAAACAAAACAGGAAAATTAACGAGGTTGGGATGAGCAAAAGAGGACCAAGCCAGGAAACCCGCAAATCTATAATCGATGCTGCACTCGGAGAATTTGGCGAAAGAGGTTATAAAGGCGCAACCACAATAGGAATTTCCAAAGCCGCAGGAGTCAGTGAAAAAACACTCTTTGACCTGTTTGGCAACAAGAAGGCACTTTACCTGGAAACTTTGGGATCTGAGCAAGAAAAATTTTTTGCGCTAATTATTCCTTCTTTGCCCATTGGTGCTGGAGCACCGGTCGTGCTGCGTTCCCTTGCCAGGCGATTCATAGTTTATTTGAACGAAAATCGAGGCTTCGCCTCCCTTTTGCGCGAAGGAATCTCTCATCCATATGATGCTCAAGTAAGGAAGTACACAAGAGATTTTATCTTGAATTTCAAGAACTTTGTCCAAAAAATACTTGAAGAAGGCTGTAAATCGGGACTCGTGAAAAAGGAGATAGACAAGAGCCAGATCGCATGGTCTTTCACGATTGGATTGTTAGCATCTTTATTCCCCGAGCAAGATGAAATATCTGCTCAAAGAGATGAGATTGCCCTTATGTTCATAGAAAGCCTCATAGACTATGCTGAAACAAAGACGGGAAGTAAAGATTAGATAGTTTTGACGAACTCGATAAACCGCTCGATAAGAAATTTCGAATCGAACCCTCCTTTTCTATCGAGATTAAGGAGTAGAGCCAACGCCATGATTGTAAGGATAGAAAGCAAAAAGGGAAGGATATTCTCCTTTTGCCTATGATTCTGACCGTTCTTTTCCCCGCCACTCCCGAAACATTCTTGAACAAAATATTGCATACTCACTTTTTTAAGATCTCTATAGTTCTCTTTTATATCGGGATCAGAATCTTCAGAAGAGCCTTCTAATAAAATCCTTGCCAGTGAGCGGTTCTTCAGTAAATAATTTCTGAAACTCAAAGCTAAATCTTCCATTTGAGTTATGAGATCCTTCTTTGAAATATCCTTCAGGATACGAGAGAACGCTTCATTAATTAACCGATTTGCAACAAGTTCCCTTACCGAAAAAAAGAGGTTTTTCTTGCTCCCGAAGTACTTGTAAATAACCTTTGCTGAAACACCTGCCTCCTTTGAAATTTCAACAACCTTCGCATCCTCATATCCTTTTTCGCCGAAAATTCGTTCTGCAGCCGTTAGGATTCTTTCTTTTATTTCCTCATCATTTCCGATCTTTTTGCGTCCTCCCAATTTGAATCCTTTCCATCTCAGCAAGAAATTCCTTAGGAAAACAAAAAATTAGCCACTCACCTGTTCAAACCCAGTAATGCTATTTTTTTCTATTCTATTATATCTTCACAATCAATAAACCGCTTCAAAGTCACATTCCCCCCCAGGCAAGAAATCTTAATTTCGGAAAGTCGTCTTCTCCCATTCAAAGTTTCACAAGGCAGGCAATCTTTACGACGATTGCCAAGTTAGCGGTAAAAAGATTAAAATTTTCCAAAATATCCTCTTGCTACTCATTCCTTCTTAAAGGGAAGGCAAGGAGCCCGGTGGAGTTCATTTACTCTCAAATTATGCCAATAGAGATTAAAAGGCAAACTGGCTCTAACGGTATGAAGAACTCTTCAAAAGTAAAACACGGTAGGAAAGAGGAAATGTAGCAGTGATGATTGAAACTGAAATTTTGCTTCTCAGGTTATATGATATCAAGTAGGTGATGCGTGATAATGAGAACGAGAGTTGCATTGAGAACGAAAAGAGCAAGTAAGGGGAGTTTCGTTGTAACTGCTATCTTACCCTTGATATTGTTTGCACTTTTTGCTTCCGGTTGTGCCAATGTAGGAGAAAAAGACAGCGGAAAGCCCGTAAAAATTGATGAACTCCTAAGAAAGGGGATAAGACCAAACGAGATGGGAATGGTTATGGTCCTCGAATACCACCGCATCGAAGAAAAGGAAGGAGATTACAAAAGAAGCATCGAGAATTTTAAGAAAGATCTTGAAACTCTCTATAATAAAGGCTATAGACTTGTGAAACTTCACCAACTCCTTTCCGGAAAAGTGAATGTTCCTGCAGGGACAACTCCCATCGTTTTCAGCTTCGATGACTCAACAGAGGGACAATTCAGGATGATTAAGAGCGGTGGGGAAACCATTATCGACCCGGAGTGTGCACTTGGCATTATGAAGTCCTTCAGCGAGAAACATCCAGACTTCGGTTATACTGCTCTCTTCAATTTTCTGCCCGAACTTTTTGACCAGCCAAAATACAAGAAAGAGAAGGTAAAGTACTTAATAGATCACGGTTTTGAGCTTGGCGATCACACTTGGACCCACCCAATGCTATCAAAACTTACAGACGAAGAAGTGCAGAAAGAAATTGCGGAACCTTTAAAACTTATAAAGCAAATGGACACACGTGCAAGAATTGATGTTCTCTGCCTTCCTCATGGAATCAAGCCTAAAAATGAGAAATTAATGTTCGAGGGCTCATACGGGGGGACATCATACAGGATGAAGTGGGCACTTCTTGTTGGTTCTAACCCCTTTTATCCGCCTTATCACTACAGGAATCCGGGCCCTGTAATTCCTCGTGTTCAGGTTATGGACTATGACCCTTCCGACGGATCAGGAGCAGATGGCTCTGACTATTGGCTTTCATATTTTGAAAAGCATCCAGAGCTCAGGTATATAAGTGATGGAGATCCAACGACAATATGTGCCCCTTCTTATATGGAATCAAGGCTTCTTAAGGATAAGTTGCCTCGAGGCGTTAGATTCGTTGGTTATTAAACTTGTAAGAGTTTTTGGAAACGAAATGCGCACATTTTTTATATCAGTAAAAAAATGCTAAGTTAGCTGAAAAGTTGGCGGTAAGAAATGGCAAGAAGAAAAGTTTTTTATGATAGAAAAGGAAGGCCCCTCGTAAGAGGAAGAACACGAGAGCGCATAACTTTCCCTGAACTGGAAGAAAGAAGAAGCGAGGGCAGGAAAAAACCCGCGGAGATAGTTGTACCAGTTCCAAAAAGTGAAAAGGTATTCAAGCTTACAAGGATTCACATTGCAATGGCTTTTATATTGATAGCCGTTATTATTTTTCTCGTATGGTTCTTTTTATTCGTCTATCCATCGCCCATCGTAAACCTCTCGCCCAAAAATGGGAGTGTCCTAAATGCACAGGATGTGAAAATATCTGCAAGTCTTTCACGGAAAGTAGAGATGAAAAATATCGGTTTCAAGGTTGATGGTAAAGATATAAGCACCACTGCAATAATAAAGGGGAGAACTGCCTCATGCACTATCAAACTAACCGATGGTAAACACGAAGTCACCTTTGAAATTGATACAGGCGGAATAATTGGTAAGAGATCTGCCAGGTGGTTCTTCACAGTTGACACAACACCGCCGAAACTTTCCGTTACCGAAAAACGCATCAAGCAAACGGGAGCGAATGAAGTTGAGATTTCCTTTGCCGGTGAAACTGAACCTGAAGCAACATTGGAAGTTAACGGGAAAAATCTTGATGTTAAGAAGAATGGTCATTTTTCAGGAAAGGTCAAGTTCTCGCGTTCAAGAAGCCTGGAAATATGCGCAAAGGACCAGGCAGGAAATACCTCCAAATCCTATGTTGTCACACAGAAGCCAACAGAAGCAAAAGGTGCTCACGTCTCAATCTATATAGCATCCAGCGATACTAAACTTGGAAAGATTATGGATCTTGTTCAAAGAACAGAGCTCAATGCACTTGAAATAGACCTGAAAGATGAAGCGGGTCTCATAGGATTCGAAATCGATAACGAAATAGCAAAAAAGGCTGGCGCAGCACAAGATTATATAAATCTTGATGAGTGTGTGGACATGCTTCGTTATAAAGGAATTTACACGATCTGCAGAATAGTCGTGTTCAAGGATCCACTCCTTGCGAAAAGCCGACCTGATCTTGCAGTTCATGACTCATACGGCGGCTTATGGGGGAAAGGCAACTGGATGGACCCTTATTCTCGCGAAGTATGGGATTACGATTTAGCCGTTGCTGAAGCTGCTGCAAGGGCTGGTTTTCAGGAGATTCAGTTCGACTACGTAAGATTCCCATCCGACGGAAATATAACCAGATGTGTATATCCACACAAGGACCAAAGAGCCGAGGGGCAGGTAATTATGGACTTCCTGAATTATGCAAGGCAGCGTCTTGCACCATATAACGTTTTTATTTCCGTGGATTTATTCGGGCTCACAGCAAGCAAACAGGGAGAGATGGGAATTGGCCAGCGGGTTTCGGACATAGCAAAAGAAGTTGATTATATCTCGCCCATGGTTTATCCGTCTCACTATAATCCGGGCGAATACAATATCAAGAGTCCTGAGAACAACCCCGGCGATACAGTGAAAAAATCACTTGAGGATTTCAAGAAAAAAATCAAGGGAACCCATGCCAAATTAAGACCATGGCTTCAGGACTTTTCACTGAGAGTTACTTATACTGCTGACATGGTTAGAAGGCAAATTGATGCAACAGAAAACCTTGGAATACACGAGTGGCTCTTATGGGATCCGGACTGCACGTATACTGAATCTGCGCTAAAAACAGGGAAAACAAAATAAGCGAAAACTTCAATAGAAAGGGAATCATTTGATTGTAGATGCACACACACATGGAAACTCCAATTCACGGCGTAACAACCGACCTTGCAAAGAAAAAGTTCACGAGACTTCTGATGCATGCCTACGAAGTAATGGGCTTCAGGAACTGCGGCGAACGTGGTTATTTGTTTCCCACTCCTGTAAAATTTAGCAAGGTGGCATGGAGGTATGAAATGAAGCAAGAAAAATTAAAGAGGAAAATTTATATACTCCTGCTCGTTTCCATGGTCAGTCTGGGCGCAGGCATCCTGACAGGGTTGAAAATTCCAGATGAAAAAAGGAGAAGAATAAAGAGAGCCACCAGGGAAGCGATTGAGATGCCATTCCGAATTCTCGTTTAGAGGTTTGCATTAGGAATATGGTTGTAACGTCATAGAAGAACTTTAATTCACCTTTTTGTAAACTTTGATGAGTATCTCGCAAGAGATACTTTATCGAGGAAACCTGTAGTAAGAAGATGAATGACTGATGGAGGAAAAATGAAGCAAGAAGAATTTGATGTTCTGATAATTGGCTCTGGGGTTGGAGGACTTACTTGCGGCGCGCTTCTTTCAAAGGAAGGAATGAAAGTTCTCGTATTAGAACAAAGCGAAAGAATTGGTGGGTGTTGCTCGAATTATGACGTCAACGGATTCAGACCCGAAGTCGGTGCAGTATTCGTGATAGGGCGAGAAATGTATTACAAACTATTCGAGCTTCTCGACCTCCGACTCGAAGACTACATCGAATTCCACCTGATCGATCCCGTATACGACACCATCCTTTATGATGGAACAAGGGTACTCCTTCCAAAGGAGCCGGAAGAAATGGTTGATGTAATACGTTCGATATCGCCAGTTGATGTTGATGGATTCAAACGCTACTGCGAAGACATGAAGAAAGTATTCGACCTTTACCTTTCTGCTCTTTCAATTCCAATGCCAGACTTAAGAAATGTTGGCAAGCTCTCACATGTAGTTCGAATGCTTGCAAGGAAGGAGCAGCTTCCAGCGCTACCCGTCAATTTCTGGTTAGCAACCCGCACGCTTGATAAAGTAGTAAAGAATTACTTCAAGGATGAAAGAATTCAACTGATCTTTGGCTGGGAAAACCTTTATGCCGCACTTCCTGCTCATAGGTGCACGGGTCTTCTCTCAAATATTTCCTACATGGGAAGAATGGGCTACTACTATCCAAAGGGAGGAATGGTTGCGATACCAAATGCACTCAAAAAAATAATGGAAGGTTTTGGCGGGGAGATAAGAACCAAGTCTCTTGTTGAAAGAATAATCGTAAAAGATGGAGTTGCTCGAGGCGTAAAGCTTTCCGATGGAGAGGAAATATATTCAAAGGTTGTAATTTCAAACGTTCATTCGCGTTCAACCTATCTGGAACTAATCGGCGAGGAAAACCTTCCATCTACAATCAGGAGAGCAGTAAAAAGGCAACCTTGTTCAATCCCCGCCCCAACTTTCTACATCGGCTTAAGCGAAAAACTTAACTCCATCCGTGCCCACTTTACCGTCCTGCTCACTGAAAGAAAACAATTCGACAACCTCTGGAACGAATTTTACGAAAAGGGACTTTTATACAGGCCGGATGATGGTCCATTCCTTGTTAGTTGCGCCTCACACGATGATCAGGAACTTGCCCCACCCGGAAAGCAAGTCCTTTCAGTAATTTACATTGCACCCTACAAACTTAAATATCACGACTGGGATAAAATTGGAGACGCGTGGGCATGGGACTGCATAGAATCACTTGAAAAGAGGGCATTCCCGGGACTTTCGGCAAAGGTAGAGTGGATGGAATCGGTAACACCAGTTGAGTTCGAAAGGAGGCTTAGACTTCCGGAAGGTGCTTTCTTTGGCCTTGAGATGAGCGGTCCGAACATGGGACCTTTCAGGCCAAACAATCGCTCAAGGGCAGTAAAGAACCTTTACTTAACCGGTCAGTGCACAAATCCCGGAGGTGGAGTTCCCCTCGTTATGTTCTCTGGAATATATGCTTCAAGCCTGATTGTAAAAGACTGGAAGA
>Ga0315298_1009488_pt1 | contig 12019 bp, 15 predicted proteins | sample WHS_1_MG_FD_203077 | JGI IMG/M metagenome (GOLD analysis project Ga0315298, IMG submission 203077) | Extremophilic microbial mat communities from Washburn Hot Springs, YNP, Wyoming, USA - WHS_1_MG | ecosystem: Environmental > Aquatic > Thermal springs > Hot (42-90C) | place: USA: Wyoming... | reverse complement strand
AATACTAACGTCCCTCCCATTATGAAGAACATAAGACTCATAGGTCCCTTGGTCATATCGACCCTATTGGTTTTTCCCATTCTTTTTTTAGTAGCTTACATAGTGAGCCTTAAGTTCTTTTCCAAAGGGAAAAACATAGCGATCACCTACTCGTCGGGAATGAAAAACCTGCCTATTGCCATTGGCATAGCCGCCATGAGTTTCAAGGGTCTGGAGATGTTGCCGGTTGCTGTGGGGTTCGCCTTTCAGATGCTCACTGCAGTTACTTTTTACCAGCTTTTTCGTAGAGCTGCGAGTTTAGAGGAGAAAACCTATGTCCGGTCATGAAGATGTACCAGAAAACGCGTTGTTTGTCTGTTTTGGGGCCATGTCGAGTTCGGGAACGTTGACTGGTATTGCAGTTTTGGAAGCGATGAAGAGGCTTGATCCGAAAAAGACGGGGATCTTCTGTAGCTCTGCCTTAGCGGTGGACGTGCCGAAGCATAGAAAAACGACTCAGGCCGCGAAGAGGATCATCGCCATCGATGGATGTGCAAATCGTTGTACCAGCAAGATTATTGAGAAGGCTGGTTTAAAAGTTGACAAGTCCCTTAATCTCGTAAAAGACTTATCCGTTGAAAAAAGAGGTCCTTTTCGGCCTTTTGATTACACGGAAGAAGAATTACAGAAGACCGTGGAGGCCATCATGAACATCTGCGAAGGACTTTCGGCAGGCGACAAGTCTCCAGAATGAATCGTCATCGAACAGTTGAACAACGAAAAGGCTCGATCAACAGAGTAAGATAATGTTATAATGATTATGTTTCTAAATTCCATCTTGTTCGTTGCCTCATATGAAGAAAGCAACAGATCAAAACCAAAGTGAGTCTGGGTCTCGTTCAGAAGGTCTCTATTCATCCTGTAAAACCACATTCGGTCTTGCGGCACCGTGTTGCACCGTTTTGGAAAGTATTACGGATGGGGTTTTTACGGTTGATTTCGAAAAGAGGATTGCTTTTTTTAACAGGGCTGCCGAGTTCATTACGGGTTTCAAGGTCGAAGAGGCGATTGGCCAATATTGCTTCGATATTTTTAGGGCAGATATTTGTCAGGCTAAATGTCCCATTGATGCAGCGATCGAAGGACATCCACAGATAAGCGTTCATGCTCGTATCATTGATAAGCATGGAGAGGAGAAACCGGTTTGTATCACCAGCGCCATTCTAAAAGACGCCCATGGTGAAATCCTGGGCGGAGTGGAAACCTTTCGCGACCTCTCTGAGCTGGAAAGACTGAGAAGAGAACTATCCCGCAGCTTCACAGCCGAGGATATTGTGGGGAACCATCCCAAGATGAGGGAGATTCTTTCGCTTCTGCCCGACATTGCTGAAAGCGACAGCCCGGTCCTCATCGAAGGACCTACCGGTTCAGGAAAGGAGCTCTTTGCAAGGGCTATTCATAATTTGAGCCCCCGTAAAGATCACCCATTTATAGCAGTGAACTGTGCCGCCCTGCCCGAGTCGCTTCTCGAGTCGGAGCTCTTTGGATACGCCCGAGGTGCATTTACAGGGGCTGTAAAAAATAAGCCCGGCCGCTTCCTGTTAGCCAATAAGGGCACGCTCTTTCTCGATGAAATTGGAACCACATCTCCGGCCTTCCAGGCCGATCTTCTTAGGGTGCTGGAAGAAGGAGAACTGGTTCCCCTTGGAGGAACCGAAACAGTTCAAGTCGATGTCAGAGTCGTGGCCGCGACAAATGTTGGCCTCAAGAGTATGGTCCGCGAGGGGAAATTTCGAGAAGACCTTTATTATCGGCTGAACGTGGTTAAGATTAGTCTTCCTGCGCTCCACGACAGGAGAGAAGATATCCCTTTGCTCATCGACCATTTTATTCGGAAGTTTAACCTTCTCAAGGGGAGATTGATTCGAGGGGTGACTTCGGAGGTGCTTTCCTATCTGAGAAACTATTCGTTTCCTGGCAATATCCGGGAGCTTGAAAACATCATTCAATATGCCTTTATGCGCTGCAAGTCCGATTTCATCGCCAAAGAACATTTGCCTCCTGAGCTGCTCGACCAGATAGACCAGCAGGAGAGATCCTTCACCACTATTGCAGACATGCCGGAAGAGGCCGAGAAGATTCGTTCACTATTGAAACGATATGGAGGCAACCGTATCGAGACTGCAAAAACCTTAGGCATCAGTCGGTCCACCTTGTGGAGAAAGATCAAAAAATACAATTTGTTCGGATAACCTTGCGGTTCGTCACCCTCTAACAATGAAGATTTTTCGGGGTTAAGGTGATGGTTACGAGGCCCGTTTCGTTTTACGTCAGTGGGTTACGTCAAGCTCATAAGACGAACAACGTAACCAAAGGACAATACGGGCAATGTTGCCGTTACCTTTGGACGAGAGACATATTTCCTACACGCATTGAAACGTGTCGCGAAACAGTCTCACCTTTTGAAACGGAATGCTGGACGAACCTTTGTTTACCCTCTCCTCTGCACTAAGCCATCCTGTTGAAATCATTGCACAAATTATATCGTTCACAATGAGAGCTCCTGTGGCATCTTTATTGCTTTACCAACCTCAGGAGGTTAAACGACATGTCGAAGATTGCTGTTCCCTTGTTTGAAGATAGGGTTTCTCCTCACTTTGGTACTTCTCGGACGATGTTATTGGCGACGGTTGATCACGGGGCCATCCAGAACGAGGCCATCTGGGAGGTGGGTGGCAACGGTCCAATGGAAATGGCACGCCATCTTGTAAGCCTGGGTATCCAGTTTCTCATTTGCGGTGGAATTCATCGACCCTATAAAGACTGGCTTACGCGGAACGGAATTACTGTGATAGAGAACCAGAAAGGGAAAGCGAAGGAGGTGATCCGAAAATGGCTCCAAGATCGGCCATCGGTCGTCGATCCAGGGCCGAGGAATGGAAAAGGGGAAGAAAGCGGGAAGAGACGAAAATCCATTGACGAAGGAAGACAAAAGGAGATCATTCGTTAAAAATGGAAAGAAACCTCAAGAGGAGCGACAAAAAAGGAGGTAAAGGAAGATGACCCCAAAACATGTTCTGCCTGATTGGATATTTGAGTTTCACGGGCACCGCTGTCCTTTCGTGCCTATCGGGTACCGTATGGGCCAGGTTGCACTTCGGGAACTCGGTGTGGCACGGGAGAAGGATAGCCAGTTGCAAGCCCTCTCGGAGATGGGGAGCGGCCACCATAACACGTGTATGGAGGATGGCATCCAGGCCGCGACAGGCTGTACGTATGCCAAGCGAAATATGGAGCATATCGACTATGGCAAGGCAGCGATGCTCCTATATCACCCGGACCATCCCGAAAAAGGAGCGGTCCGAGTGTCCTTAAAGCCGGAGGCTTTTGACGAGTTAGGCAAATTTGAGTTCATTGCCTACCGGAAGAAAGGTGCCCAGCCTTCGGAGATTCCGGAGAAGGTGAGCCAAGAAATAGTGGACTGGGTGCTTTCTCGAAGCGACGAAGAATTGCTTAGCGTCGAGCATTTGCGCAATTTCGTCTTCCAGAAGCCAGGATCAAAGACCTTTGCCAAAGTCAAGTGCGTCAAGTGTGGGGAATACGTGTTCGAGCCCCAAGTGAAGATTGTGGGGGGAAGGACACATTGTATTCCTTGCTCAGGCTTCACAAAGTGAAGGCCAGATCCATCTGTTACGATCCGTGAAAGGGGTATCCCGATGGATATCAACGTGACGCTTCTTCTGGCTGTCATTTTTGTCTTCGTGATAGCCTTCATTTTCTCCATGTTCGGCCAGGGCGGGGGGTCGGTCTACTCCCCGCTCCTGATTCTTCTCGGTTTCCCGATATTGCTCTCCACCTCCACGTCCCTAGTGTTAAATCTAATCACATCGGTCTCCGCGGGTTATATTTTCTACCGGAACAAGATGATTGATTTTAAAACATCCCTGATATTCGCTCCAGGGATCTCCGTTGGCGCCTTCATGGGAGGGGCGCTTGCCAAGTATGTGAATACGACGATTCTTCTATGGCTGTTCGTGTCTTTCCTGACCGGTCTGGGAGCAAGGATGGTCTATACCTATTGGGAAAAGGGAAAGGCTGAGGAAAAGGTTCCCAAGAGCCTCTCTACTGCGATGTATGTGCTCATTGCTTTTTTCGGGTTTGCAGTGGGAATTATTTCAGGGCTGCTGGGAGTCGGTGGGGGCATCCTTATCGTTCCTTTCATGGTCTATATCTGCAAGTACCCGACAAAGTTTGCAGCAGGGGCGTCGCATTTGATCATATCCTTCTCGGCCCTTGCTGGAATAATAGGCCATGCAGCCTCTCACCGTCTCGACATTCCATTAATTTTAACAACCGGCGTCGCCGTTCTGATCGGCGGAAATCTCGGGGCAAGAGTCAGCATGAAGGTCAAAACGAAAATGATCAGGGCCGGGCTCGGCCTTTTAATGTGGGCCCTTGCGGTTCAGCTCGTGGTAAAGCTTTTGGGGTATATGTGAGGGGAGCAGACTTCCACCCTGAGGGAGATGCTAAAAATGTGGCAGGCATGGATTAACGCAATTATCGGTTTATGGTTTATCGTAGCCGCTTTCATCCTTGCAGGGAGTAGGGCGGCCAACATAACGAACAACCTTATCGCAGGTATTGTCCTGGTGATCCTCGGAGTCTGGGCTGCCCTGAGATACAGAGGCTGGAAGAATTGGGTCGTCACTCTTATCGGTGTTTGGATGATTATCGCGGGCTTTTGGTTTCCTTCAAGCTATGCGGCAACCGTTGGCAATGACATCGTAGCCGGAGCAGCGATCATTATCTTTAGCCTTTGGGCTTGGGCCGGTGCTTCAAAATCTTTACAGGTTAGGGAGGCGTAGGGAAGGGCTCTTGATTCTGTCGAGGGAGGTGACGATGTATGGAAACATACGGGTTTGAAAGGATGGTAGATTATCTTCTTTCCAATGCGGGGAGCCTGATGCATCACATCCCCATGGTGCGGAATCTCTTTATGAGGAAGGCTCGCCAGGCCGCGTATGAATACCTCATCAAAGAGAACCCGGATCGCAGACCCATAGCAGTTCAGATGGAGAAGCTTCAGATTACGCTTTCCCTGATGGAAACTGCCTTCAAAAGAATGGAAGAAGGGCTCTATTCCAAGAATGTCGTCAACCGAGCGAGCAAAATTGTGATCGAAGAGTTGATGTTGGAACCGAAAGGGAAGACCCGACAGGCCAAGGAGGCTTTCCGGGCCCAATATGGAAGGAGGCCGCCGGGTTTTCTCGTGATCGCCCCTACCCTGAAATGTAACCTCCGTTGCAAAGGTTGTTATGCCAAATCCTTCGATGGATCAAGTGGTACCATTCCCTTTTCGTTATTGGACCGGATACTCACCGAAAAAACCGATCTCTGGGGGTCCCATTACGTTGCATGGGTGGGCGGAGAACCGACGGTTTACAGAAGTGACGGCAAGGATATCCTGGACTTTGCCGAAAGGCATCTCGATAACCTTTTCCTCATGTTCACCAACGGTACTCTCATTGATCAAGAGGTGGCTAAGAGGATGGCCGACCTCGGAAACGTGGTGCCCCAGGTCTCTGTGGAAGGCTTTGAAAAGGAAACAGACGAGAGACGGGGTAAAGGGGTTTTCAAGAAGATCCTTAGGGCGTTCGAAAATATGAGGGAGGCCGGCGTGCCCTTCGGGATCGCCATCACACCGATGCGACACAATGCCGAATTGCTTACCAGTGATGAATTCATCGACTTCTACTTCGAGAAAGAGAAGGCAACCCTCGCATGGGTCTTTCAGTATATGCCGATTGGCCGAGACTACAGCCTGGATTTGATGATCACGCCTGAGCAGCGGTTGAGGCTTCTCGACCGTGAGCGGGAGCTTCTCTGGAAGAAGAGACTGTTCTATGTGGATTTCTGGAATAGCGGTCCTCTGGCGGATGGTTGCATCGCTTCGGGCAGGGAAGGTGGCTACTTCTATATCGATGGAAACGGATGGGTGATGCCGTGCCCCTATTACCAATTTTCTCCAGTTAATATTTTCGATGTTTACAAAAATGGAGGAAACCTCAATACGGTCTACGATCAGCCCTTTTTTGAGGCCATCCGAAAGTGGCAGGACCAATATGCCTATGCTCGAGTGGGCAGGGAAATGGGGAATCTTCTTAGACCCTGTCCAATCAGGGATCATCATGGGACCGCAATGGAAATCATTCGCCAGTTTCAGCCCAGGCCCGAAGATGAGGACACAGAGAAGTGGCTTCATGATGAGACGCTCCATAAGGGTTTGATAGAGTTTGATGAACAACTCGCCAAATTGATGGACCCTTACTGGGAGGATATCTATTTAAGGGAGGAATCGAATGAGTTTGAATGGCGGGATTCATCTTATCTCAAAAGAGAGACCCAGCCTGAAGCTACATTTTAGGTCAGTGGTGAGTTTCATCCCATTTTTTCTCCATTTTTGAAAGAGAGGGAATTAAGACGGTAAAGAAAGGCGATCATGAAAGTTCTTTTAATACAACCTAAAAATGATGCCATTGGATTTACCGATTTGATATTGGCTGAGCCTCTGAGCCTGGAGATGGTCGCAGGAGCTATTTATGATCATGAGGTAAAAATCCTGGACCTTCGACTTGAGAATAGCCTCGATTCCATATTATCTTCCTTCAAGCCCACTCTCTGCGGTATCAGTTGTTCATATACGATAGACTTTCACCCTACTCTAAAAATAGCTCAAGCCGTAAAAGAATCTTCTCCTGAAACGTTTATCGTAGTGGGTGGGCATCACGCCTCCATGAACTATCAGGACTTCGCCTCAGCAGAAATCGATGCCGTAGTCGTAGGGGAAGGAGAGGAGACATTCAAGGAACTTGTTGATGCACTTGGGATGGGGATGAAAGGGGATCTTCAAAAGATTCCAGGGCTTGTCTTGAATGAGGAGGGCAGGCAGGTCATCACGCCTCTGCGTCCCCTCCAAAGAAATCTTGACTTCCTTCCCTTCCCCGTGAGAAACGGATTAGAAAGGAATCGCTATCACCTCGGTTTCCAGAGGCTGGCGGCCCTGGTGGAGACTTCAAGGGGATGCACCTATCAATGTTCATTTTGTGGGGTCTGGCAATTTTATCGAAGGACCTACAGGAGCAAAACTCCAGAGAGGGTGGTTGAAGAATTAAAACAAATTAGGGAACCCTTTGTTCTTTTTGTTGATGACAATTTCTTGATGGATATCAAAAGGGCCGGACAAATAGCCAATTTAGTAAAGGCTGTTCGTTTGAAGAAGACTTACACGTTCCAGGCCCGTAGCGACACGATTGCGGAGCATCCTGAGATTCTAAGACTCTGGCGAGAAGTTGGCCTTCGGACCGTATTTATTGGTTTTGAAAAGGTCAAAGACGAAGCCCTGCAGGCCCTTCATAAGAATAACCAGGTAGAGAATAATGACAAGGCATTGAAGATTTTACAGGACCTCGGTATCGATGTTTGGGCTTCCTTTATTGTGGACCCTGACTATGACCATGAAGACTTCAGAAGGTTGAAGGATTATATCCTCGATCGCAGGATAAAAACCCCCACCTTTTCAGTCCTCACCCCTCTGCCAGGTACCGAATTATTTTCTCAACTCCGGGAAAAACTGATCAGCGAAAATTACAACCTCTTCGATATTGCCCATGCTGTCCTTCCCACCAAGCTGACTCTAAAAGAGTTTTATGAGGAATTGTGTGCTCTTTACCGGCTTCCTTACTCGATATATCAATTGATCTGGGAGGGATTTAGGGCATGGCTTTCGCGGGGATTTTCTTTATTCCATCTTCTGGCCATGCTACGCTCCGTGAAGAGGTTATCCGATCCCCAATGCTATCTTTTAGCCCATCGTGGGCTATCGAATTTAAAAAGGTGACATCAAGAGGGACATATGAGGATCACCCAGAAAATGAAAAAGGTTGCATGGGGGAAGGTCGTTGACCTCATTGTTCAGATCGTGGATGTAGGGCCGGCCCGGAATGTTTTGATCAAAAAAGCGGAATCTTCTTTATACCACAGATAAACATCTGAGGCGGGGGATTATGAGTAAGGAGGTCTTCCACAAGATGGTCAAAGTCTTTGTCAGAAATGTCTTTGTTGAAGATATTTCTGAACGGGATATTCGAAGAGAAGAACGGAAGGATGCCGTTTATCCATGTTACCTCGTCCTAAGCCCCACCGGATTGTGTAACCTCCATTGCCCGGGTTGTTACGCGAGTAGCTCAAGTCACACCAACGGGTCCCTCCCTTATTCCATTGTCAGTAGGATTGTTAGGGAGAAGAAAGAATTCTGGCGTTTCTGCAGGGGGGTGAGGAGGTATGAAATTTCATTTTTGGGAAGAGCTCTTTGGGAAAAGGGTCAAGATAAAAGATCTTTGTCTGAACACGGTTGAGGAATACAAGGTCATCGGCATGACCCATCAAACCGTGATGCTCGAAGGGCTTGATGGATCAAAGTACCTGAAGAACAAGAAGGATTGTTTCTTACTGAGTATTGAAGAGGATGGAGATGAGGCCGAAGGTAAGATGGTTTGATGGCGATGTTCGTGTTGGGAGGTCTGTTGCGGTTCTGGAAAGGAGGTCATGCATGGGAAAGCCATGGAGAAAGAAGGGAAAGATGGGGGGCAACGCGAAACCGACCGAATTCAGTCTTTTAGCCCCAGAGGCCCGGCGGGTATCGATCAGGGGGAGTTTTAATCAGTGGGAGCCCTCGTCTCACGCCTTAGAACGGGATGAAAAGGGGGTATGGAGAATATCGGTTCTCCTTTCTCCAGGTCGGTATGAGTACCGATTCTTTGTGGATGGGGAATGGCAGACGGATCCGAGTTGTTCCACTCTTGTTGAAAACGCTTTCGGGACCTTAAACTGTGTGAGAATTGTAAAATAAGGTGGGGTAGGCAGGGAGCCGAGAAACGCCGGAACCTCTTGATGGAAGAAGGAGGTTATGGGTCTTGGAATTCGGCTCGAGGTCAAGAATAAATTCACGGGTATGGCGATTGGCCCAAGATAAGGAGGTGTTCCGTGAGCGTGCCGAAGATAGGTCTGTTGATGTGTAATAGCGGAAGTTCAAATTCCGGGGCTCTCACAGGAGTAGCGGGCATGGAAATTATAAAGGAAGTGGGGGCGGATCTGGTTGGGATATGCTCTTTGCCTGCACTGGCTCATGGGATCCCAAGGCAGGTGGCGACGGTGAAGGAGTTAGAGCATCTTATCATTGTGGATGGATGCCGAAACGCCTGTGCCCTAAAGGTGGCAGAGAAGCTGGCCATCTCGGCTGATGCCTACATCAATCTGGAGAACAGTTTGAGAATGGCCAAATTAGGGCCTTTTAGCACGCTGCGATATTCGGATGAGGACGTAACGAAAGTAAAGATGGCGATTCAAGAGCAAATCGATCGACTGAAATAGGTCAGTGCGATGGTGGAACCGCGTCCCGATCAGAAGAAGGGTTTGAAAGAGCGATGTCCCGAACTCCTCGAGATCGCTCGGCTGGTCAGTTGGTGCATGAACCGCGATTACCTCATCAGGAGCTGCCTTGATCACATCAACCGGAGATTAGGGATGCGGGCTCGATGTGTGCTTAAGGAAAAGGAGCAGTTGAAACTTCATTGCTGGCTGGGCGAGTATGAGTGTCGAATGGAACAAATGCCAATTTGCAAAGAGAGCATTGTGTGGAAAGTGGTGGAGGAGGGTATCCCTGTGAACCTGACCGAAACCCACCAGTGCGAAGGCTACAGTCATACCTTGGGAGAAAAGGTAAAGATCAAAGCGATTGTCCCGCTCTGGTATGCCGATCAGGTGACCCAGGAGGAGAAAAGGGTGGGCGCTTTAATTGTAGATTCGGGTAAAATGGGAATGCCTGTTTCGGACGAAGATTTCGAGTATTCGAAGGTGGTGGGGGAGTTGATCGGAGCGGCCATCGGTAAAGCGGAGTTAACTGAGCAATTCATTGACTCTTACAAAAGGAAGGAGATCATGGTTCGCGAAACTGCCCATGCCTTTCGAAACCGGATTGCTGCTATTGGGGGTTTTTCCCGCCGCATCGCCGAGCTTGCAAGAGATAAGGATCTGGCGAATGAGGCCAAAATGATCTATCATGAGGTGCAACTGCTGGAGTCCCATTTGGAGCAGTTCGAAAAATATATTTAAGTTTGGAAAATTGGTTTTTTTTGAATTCAGGATCTTTTTTTGAGTTGATAATTTGTCGTTTGGACGCCGAATCAAGAATATTGGAGCCGTCATGATATCAAAAGGGCGAACGACCTTATCGCCAAGGTTATTCCAGGAGAATGGCAACGCCACAGATAGGGCTTTTACAAGGAACTCAAGCATAACCCTACCCGCTTCTGAAATAAATATGGTGTCATCACTCAAGTTTGATGATAAATCGTTCAAGTGTTTGAAGGAGGGCATATGAAGGAAGGTCGTCTCATACTCATTCTTGGTCTCGCCGGTTTCGTTGTCTGGGCTGATAACTGGGTGGTGTCCCCAATCTTGCCAGCCATCGCCAAGTCCATCGGGGTCCCTCCGGCTCAGGCTGGTCTCCTAATCAGTGCCTATATGATTCCTTTTGCACTCTTTCAGCTTGTCTTTGGCCCTCTTTCAGACCGGTATGGGAAAAAACAGGTGATCAACTTTTCCATGGTCTTTTTTACGGTAGGCACAGGTTTATGCGGTTTTGGAATTGGCCTTTATGACCTTGCCGTTTATCGCGCGATTACGGGGGTATTCGCAGCATCGGTAATGCCCATCTCTGTTGCTTTTATTGGTGACGTTGTCCCAATGGAGCGAAGACAACAGGCGATAGGAACCTTTTTGGGAATCGCATTCTTAGGACAGGGTCTCAGTATGGCAATAGGAGGATCCATCGCTTATTTCGTGAGCTGGCGTGGGGTCTTTTTCGTTTATGCCGGTCTTGCAGTACTCGCGACGCTACTCCTGTATTTTGCTGGACGACAGGCTCCTTCAAAAAAGAATCCCAACAGCCAATATTTAAGTCCCTACATTGATTTGGTCAGAAACAGAAGAAGTTTGATGGTTTATGTTGTGATTTTGATCGAGGGTATTCTGATCATCGGTTCATTCTCTTACCTTGGAGCCTACACGGAGTATCAGTTCAAATTCAACTATCTTGCTATTGGGCTGACCCTCACGGCCTTCGGCGCCGGCACGGTCATCACGGGTCGCTTAGTGGGGAAGATTGTACCCAGGATCGGCCGCAAGAATACATTAATTCTGGGGATTGCTTTAGCAATGATCATAGATATCACCTTCTTTCTTACTCAGTTGCATCCGGTCATCTTCACCATAGGAGTGGCTTTCCTGGGAATCGGATTTATGCTGGCTCACTCCACGCTCCTCACGATTGCGACCGAGTTCGCGAAGGCGGCACGCGGTACGGCTATGTCCCTTGTCGCTTTTTGCTTTATGGGAGGTGGGGGAATCGGGACAGCGATTGGAGGTAGAGTCATCAGCTCCATTGGATATGCTGAATTTTATGTTCTCTTCGGCATCTTGTTATTCGGGCTCTTGGTAATGGCCCGCTTAGTCGTTTGTGAGGTAAAAACGACCGGAGAGTAATAAGCCCCATTTTCCTATGTTCAGGGATTTTAGGAGAGAGGTTTAATGGAGACCGGCACACATGACCACCATGTCAAAAATATTGAATGGGGAATTCTGATTAATATTCTGAATACCGGCATTCAGGGGGAAAACAAGAATCTCTGTGAGATGGATGAGCTCTATAATAAATGAATGGTAAAGAAGGGAGATCAATTACATGAGAGCAGGCCAAATTTATCTCATTATCGCCGTTGTATTGTTTGGGATTTCATTCTTCAAAGATAAGCAGAGGTCAAAGGAAGCCCTTCAGGCCACTTTCAAGATCTTCTATGTTGTTTTACCGGTGTTGGTCTTTGTCTTTGTTCTGATGGGCCTCATCGAGGCCTATGTCTCAAGGGAAACGATTGTTTCCATCTTGGGTCAGAAAAGCGGTATCCTCGGAATCCTCTATGCCGAA
>Ga0315298_1009487_pt1 | contig 12020 bp, 10 predicted proteins | sample WHS_1_MG_FD_203077 | JGI IMG/M metagenome (GOLD analysis project Ga0315298, IMG submission 203077) | Extremophilic microbial mat communities from Washburn Hot Springs, YNP, Wyoming, USA - WHS_1_MG | ecosystem: Environmental > Aquatic > Thermal springs > Hot (42-90C) | place: USA: Wyoming... | reverse complement strand
GTTCCCCATCTCTCTGCTCCTTACAGGTTCAGGCTCTGAAGATAGGCTACGAAATCGGCCCGCAGCTCCTCTCGCTTCAGGGCGAAGTCCACCGTTGCCTGCAAGAACTCCAGCTTGTTCCCAGCATCGTAACGCTTGCCCTCAAACTCCAGGGCAAATACCTTCTGCCGCTGCATTAGCGACCGGATGGCGTCCGACAGCCAGATCTCGCCCCCTTTGGCGGCTGGGGTCTTCTCCAGCTCCTCAAAGATCTCCGGTGTCAACACGTACCCATGCACCGCCGCCAGATCGGATGGTGCGTTCTCCAGGGCTGGTTTCTCCACGAGATCGAAGACCTGGTGCACTCGAGGTTCGATTTCCTTCGCGTCGATGATCCCATACTTCGGAATGTTCTGCTGGGGGACTCGCATGACGGCCATGACGGAGGCATCATGCCGTTGGTAAACATCGATAAGTTGCCGAACGCAGGGGACCTGGGCATCCACCAGATCGTCTCCCCAGATCACCGCGAAGGGCTCATCACCTATCACATCCCTGGCCACCAGAACGGCGTGCCCGTTGCCCAGCGGTTGCTTCTGTCTAACGTAGATGAAGGTAGCCAGCTCCGAGATCCGTTCCACCTCGTGCAGTTCCGCCAGCTTGTTCTGCTCCTTGAGCCGATAGGCTAGTTCGAATGGGTAGTCGAAGTGGTCTTCGATGGCTCGCTTGCTCTGGCCCGTCACTATGACGATCTGCTCAATGCCGGAGGCCACGGCCTCCTCAACGATGTACTGGATGATCGGCGTGTCGACTATGGGCAGCATCTCCTTCGGCTGGGCCTTCGTGGCCGGGAGAAAGCGAGTCCCCAAACCCGCGGCGGGGATAACCGCCTTGCGAACCTTCTTCAAGTTGCATCCTCCTCAGGGGTGGATTGATCAGGCTTCTGTGACTTCAGTACCGTGTGGTTGCTGGCTGGGCGGCTGGGAGTTGGTGTCCTGGCGCATCTCCTCCTCGGGCCGCTCCTGCAGGTGTCGCTCGCGTTCCTCAACGGTCATGCGGTAGAAGCCCACCATGGCCACGATGACGCCTGCTACCGGAACGGCGAAGATCGCGCCCCAGGCTCCGGCCAGCTTGGCGCCCACCAGCAGCGATATGACGACCAGGAGAGGATGCATGCCGACGTTCTTGCTCATCAGTCTGGGCGCCAGTACGTTGAGCACCACCTGCTGAAGCAGCAGAAGAAGGAGGAATACCCACCAGGTGCGATCCGGATGGATCAGCGCCGCGATGACGACCGGGGGAATGATGGCCAGAATCGGGCCAACAAAGGGTATCATCATGAATGCGAAAGCGAAGATCGCCGTGACGGCGGTGTAACTGAGGCTCGCCGCCATCATAACCGCGGCGGTTCCAACCCCGTAGACCACGGCCTGCACCAGTTGCCCTCGAACGAAACCTCCGAAGGCCCTATAGGTGCTGGAGATCAGATATCGTACCTCGTCTCTTCGGTCTCGAGGTGTCGCCTGCAGGAAGGCCGCCGTGAGCCTGCTACCGTCCAGAACCATGTAGAAGGACAGGATCAACACCAGCACCAGGCTGAACAGCATAGAGGCCAGCCCTGTCGCCAGACCCAGTGCGTTGTTGACGATAACCGGACCCAACGACTCCACGCGCCTCGCCATCTCCGTGTAATCCAGTAGCGTGGCGGCGTCCACATTGATGCCCTTGCTGGAAAGCCAGATCTGCATGCCGTCCAGCCACGCTCTGAGATTGATCAGGTAGTCTGGAAGGTTCGTCCCGATCTGGGAGACCTGCAGTGCGATAACGGGGACCATGAGAAGAGTCGCGCCGCCGAGGACTATCAGCAGGCCCACATAAACCAGTGCGACGGCCAGCCCCCGCTTGAAGCCCGCGTGAGCTTCGACACGGCTGATCACCGGCTCCAGCGCAAAGGCCAGCACCCAAGCCAACACCAGCAGCAGCAGGATATCCGCGAACCTGACCGCCAGTGCCCACACGATGCCGGCCAGATAGCTGGCGGCGATGATCACCAGGAGGACGATGAGGGTCCTGAGCCAGGGGTCCTTCACGACCGACAATAAGCTCCCATCCGCGTCGTTGCCTGGAAGATTCTAGCACTGTTTGAGAGAGTTTTGCGAGAACGGCCCGGCATCGATGCGGTCGAGGGAATGTCACTTCGGACGCGTTCACTGGACCGGGAAGCGGTGCGTTGACCCTCACATCTTTGAGGCCACGGTCACGGCCTCGATGTTCTCAACTTTGAACATCATGACCCGCTTTCTCTGCCGGCAACGTCCCACCAGGTACCAGGCTCCCAGATAGGGCATCAGAAGGTGCGGCTCCACCACGGGGTCGGGTACAGGGGAGGCCGCGCGCGGCGACAGGTGCAGCCGGACCGGCCTCTCGTCAAAGAGCGCCTCGGTGAGGGTCAGGAACACTCTCTCCTCCAGGGCCGGCTCCTGACTGCCGAGGGAATCGAGGCTCTTGCGGATGAGTGGCTGGAGATGAAGAGGGAAGATGGCGGGCAGCTTGGCCAGAAGGGACCGGAGCGGCTCCTGCGGGGTGTTTCGGTCGCTGGCTGCTCCTCTGAGAGCGGCGATCAGGACCCGAGCCTCGGAGAAGGAGAAGTCCAGCACCACGTGGTCGTCGCCGGCCGAGAAGCGGTAGCCCTTTCGTCGAACCAGGGGGAAGCGAAGCTCTTCGCGGATGACCCGCAGATCTTCCTGTACCTGTCGCTCGCTGAGGGCGTATTTCTCGGCCAGTTTGCGACGGCTGGTGCCGGGGTTCTCCGCGATGTATTCGACGATGGCCCAGATGCGGCTGAGCCGATCAATTGCCAACTGGTCCCGTTCCACCGTATGCGGTTACCCCTGCAAAGAGTCGGCATCAGCCCCACATGTGATTATGCCGGGGCAAGAAAGAACAGAAAGGCCGCCGTCAACCATGCACATGAGAGGCCCGGTCGATCGGCGGCTGGCCCAAAGCTGGGGCACGAAACGCCCAAACCACCCGTCTTGCAGCCTGTTGGCTCCAGAAGACCTCCGCCGCCCATAGACGAAGGGGCGGCAGCCAACTCGCGGAGCACGACGAGCCATAGCACCCCGGATAGGACTCGAACCTACGACCTTTGGGTCCGCAACCCAACGCTCTAATCCACTGAGCTACCGGGGCAGGCAGGCGGAGGAGATGGGATTCGAACCCATGACAGAGGTTTATAGCCCCTGTAACCGCTTAGCAGGCGGCCGCACTAGACCAACTATGCGACTCCTCCGCGCGGGCAACGCGGCACCTGGAACCGGGCCTCTGAAGAGTGGTGGCGGAGGGGGAGGGATTCGAACCCCCGGGGCTCTCGCCCGACCGTTTTCAAGACGGCCACCATAAACCACTCGGACACCCCTCCGGGTGCGCGTCATATTCTCATGTAAACCGAGGCCGGGTGGCGGGTTTCACCACCCGCAACCACGATTCTAGCCGACGGGGCCGGCCTATGTCAATGAGAACAGACCGTTTGGAAGGCAACCGCCTAGGGGTTGCCTCGGAATCCGCGGGGGCGGGACCAGAGCCCCGCCCCCTTACTGGAGTCCTCATGTTGACGGCGGAGAGGGTGGGATTTGAACCCACGAGGCTGTTACACCTACTCGCTCTCCAGGCGAGCGCCCTAGGCCACTAGGCGACCTCTCCATGCAGGCTATCAGCCATCAGCAATCGGCTGTGAGCTCCGCAGTCACTCTCCTGCTCCTAGACCATCCCAGTTCTGCGGGGCGCCTCGGTCTGGAAGCTGACTGCTGATAGCCAGTCTGGCGGAGGGGGTGGGATTTGAACCCACGAGACCTTTCGGCCTGCGCGATTTCGAGTCGCGTGCACTCAACCGGGCTATGCGACCCCTCCACGCACTAGTGGGCGCGGCAGGCCGCGTCCACACGTGAAAAGTATAGCATAGGGCTCGCACCGTCTCAACGGTGGCCACCATTTCCTGATATACTCCACTATCGACATGTTTGTTCGGGACTGCCGACCGGCGAGAGGTGGAGCCCCACTCCTTGCGGCCGATGGTTCCAGATTCGATGGGGGTCGGAAGACTGTGATCATTATTACGCCGGAAGCTGCCGAGGAGCTGCGGGCCCTGGCCAGGAATGGTGGCCCCAACGTCTTGAAGTTCGAAGCGCAGGAGGAGCGAGACGGTGCCTACCAGTGCTCGGTGTCGCTGGTATCGGGGGTGCCGGAGGGTGCCGATGTCGAAGACATCGACGGGGTCACCGTGGCCTACACCGGGATGGCCGAGAGCGTCTTCGCTGGAGCCAGGGTGGGGCTGAGTCTCCAGGGCGAGCTGACCCTGGAGATGGCGGAGGCTGGCTGCGAGCACTGCGGCCACGGCGACAACTGCGGAACGGATGGCTGTGGTTCCGAGGGGGGCTGCTGCGAATGAGGTGGGTTCCCCCGGATCGGCCTGTAGTCTACACGACGGGCATCGGAAGAATCTGCCCTCGGTGCCAGAAGCCGGTCGGGGCCTGCGGATGCCGGCAGGGGAGCGTCCAGGGGGAGCGGGCGGCGGGCAGGCCCGACGGCATCGTTCGCATCTTCCGAGACCGCCGCAACCGCCAGGGCAAGACGGTGACCGTGGTGACCGGCATCCCTGGTGATGGCACCACGCTGGAGGAGCTGGCAGGAGCGCTCAAGCGGTTGTGCGGGTCCGGCGGGACAGTGAAAGACGGAGTCATCGAGATCCAGGGAGAGCATCGGGATCTGGTGGCCGCCAGGCTAGCGGAGATGGGCTATCGGGTCAAACTGGCGGGAGGATAAGCTCTCCCTCTCCCAAAGGGAGAGGGGATGGCTCTACATCTGTTCGGGAGCGTTCACGCCCATCAGTCTCAGGGTATTCCCCAGCGCCAGCTTGCAGGCGCTGACCAGCTTCAGCCGGGCCTTCGTGAGTGCTTCGTCCTCGGAGACTACCCGACACTGCTTGTAGAAGGAGTGGAATACGGCGGCTATCTCCTGGGAGTAGTGGGGCAAGTGGTGAGGCTCCAGGTTCGTGGCGGCCGTTTCCACCAGGTCGGGCAGGAGGAGCATCTTTCGAATCAACTCTTGCTCGGCCGGGTGGGTCAGCAGTGACACGTCGCCATCGGCGAAATCCACGTCGGCAGCAAAGCGCAGTATACTGGCTATACGGGCATGGGCGTACTGGACGTAGTAAACAGGGTTTTCGCTGGACTGCTCCTTGGCCAGATCCAGATCGAAGTCCATCATCGCCTCGGGCGAGCGAGCCAGTAGGAAGAACCGCACCGCATCTGGACCTACCTCGTCCAGCACTTCATCCAGCGTGATGATGTCGCCCGTTCGCTTGGACATCCTGACGGGCTTGCCACCCCGCCTGAGGCTAACCAACTGGTATAGCAGCAGCTTCAGCCGATCCGGATCAATGCCTAGGGCGGCCACCATGGCTTTCATCCGTGGAACGTGCCCCTGGTGGTCGGCTCCCCAGACGTCGATGACGCGATCGAAGCCGCGCACGACGAACTTGTCGTAATGGTAGGCGGCGTCGGAGGCGAAATAGGTGGGCGCCCCGTTGCTGCGCACCAGGACATTGTCCTTATCCTCGCCCAGGGCGGTGGACACGAACCACACCGCTCCTTCCCGCTCGGCAACGTAGCCGCGCTCCCGCAGCAGGTCGATGGTCTTCTGCACCAGACTCGAGTCATACAGGCTTTGCTCGGAGAACCATCGGTCGAAGGTGACGTTCATCCGCTCCAGATCGGACCGGATCCTCTCCACCATCTTCTCGGTTCCCAGGCGGCCGAGGCTCTCGAGAGCTTCTTCCCTGGGCAGGTCCACGAACTCCCGGCCCCGCTCCTGCACGATCTCCCGGGCCAGATCCACCATGTATCCTCCGGCGTAGCCGTCCGGAGGCAACTCTGCCGGCAAACCCAACTGTTGGAGATAGCGCGCGTACAGGGTGGCGAAGAAGGCTTCCATCCGAGTGCCAGCGTCATTGACATAATACTCGCGCTCCACCTGGTAGCCCGCGTGGGCGAGTATCCTGGCGAGACTGTCGCCTAGGGCCGCGCCGCGGCCGGCACCCACGTGAAGAGGTCCGGTGGGGTTTGCGCTCACGAACTCCACCTGCACCCTGATGCCATTTCCCAGCGCCACCGAACCGAAGCTCTCTCCCTGCGAAAGGATCTCTTCCACCTGCTGTGCCACCCACTCGGGGCACAGACGGAAGTTGAGGAAGCCGGGTCTCGCCACCTCCACCTGAGAGAGAAAGGGGACTCCGGCCATCTGGTTGGCGAGGGTCAGGGCGATGGACATGGGATCCATGCGGGCCGTCCGGGCCATCCGCATGGCGACGTTGCTGGCGTAGTCGCCGTGCTCCGGGTTCTGCGGGGTCTCGATGGTGACCTCGGGAATCGCCACCGGCGGGAGCGCGCCCTGCTGCTGCGCCTTCTGCAAGGTGCTCTTGATGAGGTCACGGATCATGCCTCGCGCGGTCGTCACGGCTCGAACTCCCAACAAAACTGTGTCGTCTGACCTCGGGTGGGTCAGACGCCAAGGGGGATTATAGCCCAGTACATCGGGAGCCCGCAAACGAGACGGGGAAACGGACGGCAACTCTTGGCCGGCATTTTTTCTCCAAGAACGTGATGCTTGAACATTGACAGCCCGGGTACCGCTGACTAGAATCCCTCTGGCAGCGCAGTCTAGCCTGTCCAGTAGTCATGTCGGGGGCGCTTCCCCGATATCCCCCACCGATTCATGCGGGATCCCAAGAGGGACGACGTCGTTCCCCGGGCAGTGGCCAAGCCTGCTGCAGGCGTTTCCTGGTAACCCATGGTTTGGCGCAACTCATCTGGTTGTGGTCTGTTTCGGCGGAAGTATCGCGCGTAGACCGGTCTCGGTGCCCACTGCAGCGGCCGAGGGTCCAGCAACAGCGGAGCTTGCGCGGGCGCCGACAGTTGAGGTTGGTGCGATCCAGAGCCCTCAGTCGCGCGAGCATCCTTGGGCAACTCTCTCCCGCGGCGTCCTAGAGAGGATCTCCCTCGATAGGACGGTTCCCGTTGTCTCCTAGAGTTCTTGAATCCTCAACTGGCGAGAGGGGGTAATGACCTTGAGCAACGAATGGCCCATCCACCAGTATCACTACATGCCGGCTTCCTCCAGCTTCATTGAGATGATGCGCGGTGCCTTGAAGGTGGTGCAGCAGTGTGCCGCCGTGAAGCCGGGGGAGAAGGTGGTCATCTCCACCGACACCAACAAGTTGCGTATCGCCGAGGTGCTGGCCGCGGCGACGGCGGGGGTAGGGGGGATTCCGATTGTGGTCATGATCCCGCCGACTGGGGCTCACGGCGCGCAGCTGCCTCTGCCCGTCACGGCGGCCGTTCGCGAGTCGGATGTTTTCTTTCTGCCCGCTACCTACTCCCAGACCCACACCGATGCCCGTATCCAGGCCATCAAGGCGGGGGCCAGGGGCTGCACCATGTGCGAGATCACCGAGGACTGCCTCTGCGGCAGTACGGTGACCGCCGACTACGAGGAGCTGGACAGACTGGGGCGCCGCATAGGTGCCATCCTGTCCGGAGCCCACGAGGTGCGCATCACCACTCCCCGCGGCACCCAGATCAGGGCCATGGTCGAGGGTCGGCCTGTCCAATACGAGACCGGCCTCTTCCGCGAGCGCGGCCAATTTGCGGCCTTTCCCGACAGCGAGATCAACATATCTCCCATCGAGGGCACGGCAGAGGGGAAAGCCGTCATCGACGTCCGGATCATGAATGTGGGCGTGGTCAGGACCGAGCCGGTCACCTGCCACTTCAAGGATGGGGAGCTTGTGCGGGCCGAGGGTGGACGCTATGCCGAGCAGTTCTGGGACATGATGGAGGGCTACGGCGATCGAACGGCCTTCAACGTGGCGGAGTTCGCCATCGGTCTGAACCATCTGGGAAGGCTTTACGGCAGCAACCTGGAGGATCTGGGGCGCCTGGGCAATTTCCACATCGGCCTCGGCAGCAACTACGCTATCGGCGGGAAGGTTAAGGCGCCTTGCCACGTAGACATCATCGGCCGCCATGCCAGTTTCGAGTTCGATGGCAAGCTCGTCCTGCGCGATCAGGAGGTTCTGTTGTAAGAAGTGATGAGCAATGAGCGAGGATCTCGCTCATTGCTCATCACTGCCTGGAAAGGAGTGACGCACGGTGCGGGGTGTAGTCAAGTTCGCTCTCGGCCCCGGCAACATGGAGTACCGCGAGGTGCCCAGCCCTGTGCCCGGCCCCGGGCAGGTGCTGATCCGGGTCAAGGCCGCCGGTCTCTGCGGGACCGATCTGGAGATCTATCACGGCGACTTCCCCACGGTGATCCCCTGTGTCGTAGGACACGAAGGGGCGGGAGAGGTGATTGCGGTCGGCCAAGGGGTGGAGATGGTGTCGGTGGGCGACAGGGTTGCCATGGAGACCTCCTACGTCATCTGCGGTCACTGCTACTACTGCCGGGTGGGTAACTACAACCTCTGCTCCGAGCGCCGCGGCTTGGGCTACGGGACTAACGGAACGTGGGCGCAGCTTCTCATCACCGATGCTACCCGGGTGCACAGATTGGCGCCCAACATCAGCTACGAGCAGGCTGCTGTCCTGGAGCCTCTCTCGGTGGCCACACGCGCGGCCCATATCGCCGGCATTGGGATTATGGACAGGGTGGCGATTATCGGCACGGGGCCCATCGCCCTGTTCCTTCTCCAGGTGGCGAAGGCGGCAGGCGCCAGGCAGGTGCTGATGGTGGGCCGTCGCAATCGATCGCGAGCCGACCTGGCTGAAAGCCTGGGGGCCGACCGGGTCCATCTCCTGTCCGACGGGGTGGACCCGCGGAAGGCGATCATGGAGTGGACCGACGGGCAGGGCGCCGATGTGGTCTTCGAGGCGTCCGGATCGCCCGAGTCGGCGACCGCTGCCATATCTTATGCACGGCGCGCTGGCACAGTTGTCATGGTGGGCCTTTATCCCAAAGCGACCCCGGTCGAGTGGAACGACATCGTCAAGACCGAGAAGGTTGTCAAAGGTACTTGGACCTCCGGTGTCTTCACCGACTGGCAGCGGGCCGTTACCCTGGTCGCCGAGGGACGGGTGAAGCTGGACCCCTTGATCACCCACCGATTTCCCCTCGACGAGTGGGAGCGAGGGATGAAGCTGCTGGAGAGAGGGGAGTGTGTCAAGGTTGTGCTCCTGCCTAAACCTTAGGCAGGGGCGCACTAGTTCATGAGGAGGTGGCTATTAGTAAAGATAGATAAGGATTCGAGCCGATTACGGCCCAAGGGTGTGCCGCGAAGCTGCTGAAGGTCAGCCTGTCGTTATCGGGATTCTTCTCAACTCGAAGGACCGCGCGGGTTCACATTGGATCGAAGAGCAAGTTGCTTCGGCTGAAGCAAGGGCAGTCTCGGAAAGGAGAGGAATCTATGCAGCCGAGTATCTCCGGTAAGGCACCTGCGGTCCCCTGGTACAAGGAGCCCACGGCCACTCAGTGGCAGGTCCTGGTGGCCACCTCCCTGGGCTGGATACTGGACGCTTTCGACTTCACCCTTCTCCTGTTGGTGCTGGGTGATATCGGCAAGACCTTTGGGGTAGACCTGGTGGCGATGAGTTCGATCATCACCATCACCCTTTTCTGCCGGCTATTGGGTGGAATCTTCGTCGGCACCTGGGCCGATAAGGTGGGGCGCCGCGCCCCGATGATGATCTCTATCCTCGGGTACTCCGTCTTCTCCTTCGCCTCCGGCCTCGCCCCCGACTACGGGTGGTTCCTGGTCCTTCGCATGATCTTCGGCGTAGCCATGGGTGGAGAGTATGCCGCCGGAACCCCACTGGCCATGGAGAGCTGGCCACAACGGTCTCGCGGCCTCGCCTCGGGATTGCTGCAAGGCGGCTGGCCGATCGGTTATCTCCTGGCCACGGTCGTCTACTACCTGGTGTTCCCGGTCTTCGGCTGGCGCGCCCTCTTCTTCATCGGCGGTCTCCCGGCCCTGCTGGTACTGTGGATTCGAAGCTCTATTCCGGAGTCGCCGGTTTGGCGGGAACGGCGCGAGAAGCTGGAGAAGACCGGTAGGAGCGACGAACTCTCGCTGATTCGGCTATTCAAGCCCGGAGTGCTGGGCATCACGATTCACACGACCCTGGTCATGGGCGGCGTAATGTTCTCCTACTACTCCATCTCCTCGCTCTGGCCCACCTTCCTGACCAACGTCCTCAAGCTGGACGTGGCGGCCAAGAGCCAGTTCGTGATCCTGTTCAACGCCGCGAGTCTGCTCGGCTACTGGTCCTGCGGAGTCCTATCGGAGGTGGTCGGCCGGCGATGGACGGTTGCCATCTTCGCCGCTATCGGGGCGGTCACTCTGCCACTGTACTCGATGGTGACGGATCCGACCCTGGTGATGATCGGTGGCATGGTGGAAGGTTTTGTCGGAGTGGGCTTCTGGGGTGTCATACCTGCCTACCTGACGGAGCGCTTCCCCACGGCTGTCAGGGGTGTCGGTCCCGGTGCGGTCTTCCACGCTGGCGCCGCCATAGGGTCCACGGCTCCCACAATCCTGGCCATCTTCATTCAGGCCGGCACCCTGACGATGGGCCAGGCCATCGCCGCTGGTGCTTTCGTCGCCCTGGTGTTCCTGGTCTGCATGATCTTCTTAGCTCCGGAGTCCAAGGGTACGGTCTTTACGGCCGACGCGTAGCACGGGCAACTAGGGATCAAATAACGGGGTTAGGGGCTGGGAGATGGGAAAGGCCATTCCCCAAGCACCCTAATCCCTGACAGGAGGCAAGAGATGTCCAAGATGCGAGTGGCCACGGCCATCGCGAAGTTCCTGGAGGCTGCCGGCACCGAATTCGTCTTCGGCTACAACGGGCACGGCAACTGGGCGTTGCTGGACGCCTTCACCTACGAGACAGGAGTCAAGGGTGTCGCTGCTCGGAGTGAGGACCAGGCGGTGCACATGGCCGACGGTTACTGGCGGATCAAGCGCCGTGCGCCCATGGCGGTGGTCGCCACCTCGGTAGGGCCGGGCAACAGCAACATCACCTCCGCCATCGCCAATGCCTTCTTCGAGTCCTCGGCGCTGATGGTGCTGGCTGGAGCGGGTTCCACCCAATGGGTGGAGCGGGGTGGCATTGAGGAGTTCTACCGGTACGGTCCCGACGAGTGGATTCTCAGTCTCAAGCCGATGGTGAAGAAGGCGGTGGTGGCCAACCGTCCGGACACCGCCCTGGAGATCGTGGCGAGAGCCTATAAGGTGGCCGTAAATGGGAGGCCTGGCCCGGTAGTGGTGCAGTTGCCCTTCGACGTCCAGCACAGTGAGGTGGATGTGAGACAGCCCTTCGAGCCGGAGAAGTGGCTCACTCTCAGCCCTGCTGGTCCCGATCCCGAGGCAATAGAGAGGGCTGCCCAGTTGATCGCCGAGGCGGAGCGGCCGCTGGTGGTGGCGGGCGGCGGAGTCATGAATGCCCGAGCATGGGCCGAGCTGAAAGAGCTGGCTGAGGATTTCGACATCCCGGTCGAGACGACTACCCTTGGCAAGGGATGTCTGCCGGAGGATCATCCCCTGTCCCTGGGCTGTGTTGGTCGAGCGGGGACGGGGCAAGCTAATCGGGCGGCCGGGGAATGCGACCTGTTGATCGCCGTCGGCACCCACTTCAGCGACATCGACAGTGGGGGGTGGATGTTGCACCGAATACCGGGCCCCACGAGACTGATCCACATCGACATCGACCCGACGGAGCTGGCTAGGGTGTACCCTACCGATGTGGCAATCGTCTCCGACGCTCGCCTGGCATTGCTGGCCTTGATTGAAGCGCTGAGAAAGCGCCCCGTGAAGAGTCACCAGCAGTGGCTCGGTCAGTTGGAGGGCTGGAAGCGGGAGTGGGAGGACCAGGTGGCGCCCATGGTGGGCTCCGAACTCTCGCCCCTTCACTACGCCCGGGTCATCCGTGATGCCTCCGAGGTGATCCAGGAAGTCGATCCCCAGTCGAGCATATTGTTCGATACGGGCC
>Ga0315298_1009480_pt1 | contig 12024 bp, 10 predicted proteins | sample WHS_1_MG_FD_203077 | JGI IMG/M metagenome (GOLD analysis project Ga0315298, IMG submission 203077) | Extremophilic microbial mat communities from Washburn Hot Springs, YNP, Wyoming, USA - WHS_1_MG | ecosystem: Environmental > Aquatic > Thermal springs > Hot (42-90C) | place: USA: Wyoming... | reverse complement strand
GCTGGTTAGAGTTCAATCTCGCCCGGCATGCCTTTTACGAACGCCGACAAGACCGCAGTAACTACTATGAACTCCTCTCCCAAGCGGGCCGGCCCTTAGCCTGACGCGCATGGGCGCAGCCGCAACCCAGCGCGGCGCAGCCGCAACCAAACGTTCAAGGCGTAACCATTGCGCTGGTTGCAGGTGCAACGATGTGTTGCGCCGCGCTGCAGTGCTATCGAATCGGGTCGGACAACTCCGGTGACAAAGCCAGACGCCCCTGTTCGAGCCGCTCTTGCACAGGTGAGCTCCATTCGAATGCCGCATCAATCGCCCGGTGCATCGCTCGAAACCACCAACGTGCCCTGGCAATTTTGTTCTCCCGCGTCGGACGTGCGCTCGGAAGAGGCGGGTTGCCCAACGGCAACTCGAGTTGCAATTCCCGGTCCTGTTTTCTGCCAATTCTGCCAATCACAAGTTTCATCGGGAAAAAGTATCGCACAGGGGGTTGGACAAATGCTGTCCAAGCTGAAAATAAATCAAATGAACCTGTTTCGCCCAAAGACCGGGCCATGACGCTCCGCGGAGGTCGTGCCACACAATGCCCGCCAAAGCCGATCCGGTCGCCGCCAGTGGAGTTTCACCGGCTTTGACTTTCACCATAAGCCGGTCAAGAATATCCACGTGAAGATTCTTCGTCATACCGACCCTGACTTTGGCGCGCAGATCGAATCAATGAGCCGCCAGACAAGCCTGTTTGATCCGGCTATCGAACAACGCACACGCGATATCATCAACGCGGTGCGCGATGGGGGTGACGCCGCCTTGCTCGAACTGACTGCAAGGTTCGACGGCGCAAAATTGACGGCAGACCAGCTCGCAGTCACAGCGGCTGAGTTTTTCAACGCATCCGTAAAGGTCGGCAAAGAACTCCGGGAAGCGATGCGTCTTGCTTGCAAGAACATTGCCCGGTTCAGCAAACGGTCTCTGCGAAGAAGCTGGGTCGTCCGCAACGCCCAGGGCGCTCTTGTCGGCGAAAGGTACGATCCGTTCGAGCGCGTGGGTGTGTATGTACCGGGCGGGACGGCGCCACTGGTGTCAACAGTGCTTATGACGGTCGTTCTTGCGCGAGTGGCTGGATGCCGGCAAATCGTGATGTGCACACCGTGCGGACCGGATGGGTCGATTGAACCTGCGCTTCTTGTGGCGGCAAAAATAGCGGGTGCAACTGAGATTTATCGCGTCGGCGGCGCGCAGGCAATCGCAGCCATGGCCATGGGAACAGAGACAATCAAACCAGTGCAGAAAATCTTCGGCCCAGGCAACGCATACGTCGTCATGGCCAAGAGATTGTTGTTCGGCCGCGTTTCGATCGATTTGTTGCCCGGTCCGAGCGAACTTTTGGTGCTGGCAGATGACTCGGCGAAACCCGCCCACGTCGCCGCAGACATGCTCGCACAAGGGGAACACGGGTCCGGTCACGAACGCGTTTGGTTGGTAACGCCTTCGTCACGGTTGATAACCGCCGTACAGCGCGAGATCGAACAAAGACTGCCGTCGCTCTCGAGACGGGAGTATATCAAGGAAGCCCTTGGCCGTGGCGGGTGGCTCGTTCAGGTCCGCGACATGGAAGGCGGCGTTGAAGTGGCAAACACTCTCGCGCCGGAACACTGCGAGATTATCGCCAAAAACGGTCGCCGTCTTGCAGCGCGGATTCTGACCGCCGGCGCAATTTTCCTTGGACAGTGGTCGCCGACAGCAGTAGGCGATTACCTTGCCGGTCCGAGCCACACTTTGCCAACCGGAGGTGCGGGACGCAGTTTTGGTGGTTTGGCCGCCGACCAATTCCAACGCAGAACAAGCATTGTCGAGTACAATCGTTCCGCACTTGCCAAATCTTTGCATCCGCTCGATGTCCTCGCTGGTGTCGAAGGACTTGAAGCGCATGCGGAATCGGCACAAGTGCGGTTCATCCGAACCGGCTCACGGGCGAAAGGCATGTAGAGTTGCCACGCCAGCGAGTTTCGGAATGCCCTCAAGTTGATCAGAGTGACAAATTGCAGCTCCTCATCGCAGAACATCAGCATGAAATCGAAAAGAAAGTCTGACCGACCGATTTCGCTCATTCGGCCACTGGTGCGCAGGCTCAAAGCGTATGTTCCGGGCGAACAGCCCAAAACAGCCGGATTCATCAAGCTCAATACAAACGAAAACCCGTATCCGCCATCCCCGAAAGTTCTGAAAGCAATCAAGGCCGCCGTCGATGGACGATTGCGGTTGTACCCGAACCCGACAGCAGAACCGTTGCGACGCGAGCTTGCCCGGTTCCACGGCTGCAACCCTGAAAACATCATTGTCGGGAACGGGTCTGATGAACTCCTTGCCCTTGCAACGCGCGCCTTTGTTGAACCGCTGCCAGACCGCGCGCCGCACAGCGCAAGTTCTGTCAGAAGCCCGGGTCGAACAAACATCGCCCGGTCACTGGTTCAGTACTTTGTGCCAAGCTATTCCCTGTACCCGGTCTTGGCCGATATCCACGGCGCACAGCGCAACCCGGTCTCGCTCGCCCCAGATTTTGGTTTGCCAAACCCGAGCGCCCTCGATCGCGGCAAACGCTGGAACTGGAGCGCCGCGCTGACTTTCATTACCACCCCAAACGCGCCGACCGGTCGGGGTTACTCGACCGCCGAGCTCGAAAAGTTGTGTTCGAGAATCAAGGGCGTTGTTGTCCTCGACGAAACCTACGTCGATTTCGCCCCTGAAAACGCCCTCGAGCTGGCCTTCAGGCATCCTCACGTTCTTGTCTCGCGCACATTCTCGAAGGCGTACTCTTTGTGCTTCCAAAGAGTGGGATACATGATTGGACACCCCGACCTGATCGGCGCATTGCTCAAAATCAAGGATAGTTACAACGTCAACGGACTCGGACAGGTGGCCGCCTTGGCCACTTTGGATGACATCGAGTATTATCGCGCCAATTTTCGCCGAATTATTCAAACTCGAGACCGGTTGTGCGAAGCGCTAACGCAAATCGGATTCGAAGTATATCCGAGTGCAACCAACTTTATCTTCACCAAACCGCCACGCTTTCCTGCGCGCGACTGGCTCGAACACCTCAGAGAACGCAAAATCCTGGTTCGCTGGTTCGACCTTCCAGAAACCCGAGAGTTCCTACGTATTAGCATCGGAAGCGAAGCTGAAACAGACAGGCTCATTGCGGCGGTGGCAGAAATAATCAAGATGGGTTGTCGGGCTGCTTGATTTGTTGACAACTCCGGCGCCACGCGTAAACAAATGTCAAATATGTTTGACACCAAAGAACGGTTCGTGAAATAAAAGGGGCGTATTTACGGCACATTGCAGAGAGATAAGCAATGATTCGACAGAAAAATACAGCGGGTTGCGACTGATAATTCAAATATGAAGTGCGACTGGAAAACGAAATCTCTTTTCACTCTCTCCCTCCTCGCAGCTTCCCATGCGGTGGGAGCAAGTTATTCTTATGGGCCAGTGGCTTACCCAGCGGCCGGAAATGGTGATTATACGGACATTGATGGAATACTTTACTCTGACTACAAAAGTTTTGATTGGTCCGGAGTTAGCTTGGCAGTCGAAAAATTCAATAGTTCACTCGGCGAACTCCAATCTGTGAGTCTGCTATTCAAAGCTGAGGTCGCTGGAAGCGGCGGAGCGGAAAATTGGGGCGAAGGGGCAGCCACAATAACATTTAAGTTGGCGGCAGATCTATCTCTCAAGAAGCCTGACGGCTCCGCTATTATTACGCTTAACCTTTCGGACACAAGTTATTCAAAAGAATGCACCGCGTATGACGGGACCACCGATTACGGAGGAACATCTGGTTTAAAGGTTGAAAATTATACCGTCATTGGTCAAGGCGGAACAACCCTGACGCTTGCGAGTGATTTGCAGTTGTTCATAGGCGAGGGTACGATATCCCTGCCAGTCAGTGCAATAGGGCGGAGCGGTTTCTCTGGTTCAGGTAACATGTTGGTGCAGGTACAATCAGGAGGAAAGGCTTCCGTCACGGTGACCTATAGTTATGCTCCCGTCGCCGAGCCATCATCGGCCGGTTTGGCTACCGGTATCGGGCTGATCGGCCTCACAGGTTGGCGTCGAACGCGGCGGCTCGTAATAAAGCCTGCATGGTGCAAACGCGGCTGAATTTCGCTGTGCGTTCACAGCGTGCCCGTTAGCCCTATTTCGTCGACCTTGTAACGAGACGTTGCCGGATCGTTCTGTGGAGCTGATGGCGGGTTTCCGGACGCGATCTATTCTCGCCAGCGATCCCCATCCCTGCCTGCACCGCAGTCAGTTGGGGGAACCAAGCCCTCAGCCGGGCCGCCACCTCACATACAGTATGCCCAAAAACAGCAACACCCCCACACCGACAGTGCGGGAGTGTTGCACGTTTCCCGAAGGAATAATCTGTCTCACTTTAACGGAAACGCCTGGTCCTGCGCAGTTCCTTCGCCTCTGTTGTTTTGCTCAAACTCACCTGCGGCAGTTGTTGTTTGCTGCGTCAAGCGCTTTCGAATACGCCTCGAAAAGAGCACGGTTCGGATGCCCCTTTGGCACATAGCCATCTCTCAACAGGTCGTTCACTTCTTCGATCAGGTCGATGGCCTTGTGATGGTCAGTTACACCGCCGATCGTGACAGGAATCAGGGTCTCGGGGGTGTAGAACCCATGCCTGACGTTGAGCGTGAACGCAGCAAGCTGCGCCGAAAGCATGTACGCCATGTTTACCGAACTCGCGTAAGTCAACCAGTTCCGCAATACTCCTTTGTTGTAATCCAAGCTGTACGAGCTCAGATCAAAATCCCGATCGCTCCCGTTAGCGTTCTTCAGCCGCAGCTTGTTCAAATCGTATGCCCTGCTCAACAGCCGGAACACATTCAAATCAGAAAAATCGTCTGCGGTGATCAACCTCATCCCGTTTTTGTTTCGCCAGAAGCCAATAGTGCATCCTTCGCCCGGGTTGAGACCGAATCTGATCGACGCCTTCTTTGGACAGCCGTTCGGGTAAGTTACCGTCAACCAGAACACCGCTGTGCCGCTCAACCCCGCTCTGTAAGTCACGATCGCGCTGTTCTGGCCATCGACAATCGCCCAGCCCGGGCCCGTGGACTCGATAATCGCCCATTCGTATGACGCATTCGGGTCGATGTTGATCGGCTTAAGCGTCCCTTGTTGGCCCGCGGCCGGGAGAGGCGTCGGAATCGTTAATCCCGGTTCATCAGGCGACGGCAGAACCACAAGTTCGCCCGTGGCCCCCGCGGAAACTCCGTTGCCATCCAACACTTGCACCCGATACAAGCCCTTTTCATTGACCTGTATTGACTGCGAGTTCACAAGGTTGCCGTTCTCGTCCTTTACAGGATTGCCTTGTGGATCGTACCATAAGTACTGATAATTCCCGCTCTCTGACCCGTTACTTTCTGTGATCACCTGAGCGGTCAACACCCCAGGTTCGCCTTCGCAAACAGTCTGACCTTCGACATAAACGTAGAATCCACTCCCCGGCGGGTCCCGCCTGTAAGCGTAACAGACGTTAACCGTGCCCTCGGCAACTGTCGAAATTGAGACCATCAGATTCCCTGACCCTTTCACTTTGGCAATACCTGACGCAGCAAGCGTCATCACTACATTGCCTTCGCCAACGAAGGCCCCAAGGTCATCCCCGTTAGCCGCCGTCAGAATGGTAGTACCTGTGTCAGAGGCGGTAATGCCAAGTTGCGTCACACCCGAAGCCCCGGCGAAGTCACGGATGCCGTCGTAGCGGGCCGCAAGGTATTCAATCTGATAAATCTTTGGATTCGCCGCAGCCAGCACCGCATCGCCAGATTGCAACGAAACCGTTGTCGAAACTGAGACTTCCACAGGCGCGAATGCTCCTTCCTCGCCCGAGTTACGAAGATTCTCCGCTTTGAAGTCGGTACTGGTCGATGCGGCAACTTGAATCGTTACACTTTCCAGATTGCCCAGTCGAGGATCGAACTTGGGAATCTCGATGGGCGCGACCCAATTAAGCCGCGCGGGTTCAACATTGACAGTGTGGCAAATCGTTTCCGGTTCTGACTGTGCAATGCATGGATCGCCCAACCACATCGATAAAGGCAAGAACGCCAACGCAATTAATTGGTGCAACTTGTAAGTACGACGTCCAATCAGAGCTGGCCGCCTGCCAACTCGGTTCTCCAGAAGGTCAATGTTCGTTCTCATAATCAGGCTTGTTTCAGGCTTATTATCACCGTTGTCGCTTGTCTCACTGCTGCCCATTTCGGCCCGGAGCATTGTCAATCCCATAACCAAGCTCTGTTAGAGCTTCACCGACCCCATCCGAAACGCCGATTCCACAATTGCTCGCACAATGTGTAAAAATTACAAGCAATGTCAATCAACAACATGGCCTATATTATGACAAACCCAGATCCTGTCAAGGAGAAAAATACATAATTTTAGACATGTATGTCATTTTGTTTTACACGCCCCAAAAGCCAGTCTCCATTGTATTTGGAAACGGTCGGCGATTTGGTCAACCAGCAGAGCCCGCACCCCAGATGAACACGCCAGATTTACACTCGAACCCGGCAATCTCACCGCGATCATACGGTAGCGGCCTGCGCCGCCCTGACGCATCCTGCGGCCAAATATGGGGACAGGCACGCAGTTTGGGTAGCCCCGAGCCGGTGAACAGGCGACCGCCGGACTTGCGGCAAAGAAGGCTGTCCAACGACAGCGCTCGGATTGAACCACCCGGGGACGAGCGCGTTCCCGACCGCGATTGCTTTGTCCAACGCGTCGGACCGACCACCACCATCTTTCCCCCACCCCATTTTTCTGCCATCCATCTTTCTGCCATCCATTTTTCTGCCATTCCTCTTTCGTCTCCTTTTGCCTATTTCTGCCATCACTGAAAAATCTCTTGTCGGTTCTTTCTGTTAGCCTAAAAAAGGAAAAGAAAACGAAAAAAGGGCTTGAACCCCGCCGGTGATCTTTTCGCCTCCTTTTCCCTTTTTCGGCTATCACCAGAAGACCAATGGCCTTTTTGTGATCAGCCGCGAAATGGGGACAGGCACGAAGTTCAGAGCCAAAACAGATTCGGCCAGCGGATTTGCGTTATCTAAACCGATCCAACATGGGTTGTCGGATTGATGCGCCCGGGGACGGGCGCGCTCCCGACCGCGATTGCTTTGTCCAACGCGTCGGACCGACCACCGCCATCTTTCCCCCACCCCATTTTTCTGCCATCCATCTTTCTGCCATCCATTTTTCTGCCATTCCTCTTTCGTCTCCTTTTGCCTATTTCTGCCATCACCGAAAAATCTCTTGCCGGTTCTTTCTGTTAGCCCAAAAAAGGAAAAGAAAACGAAAAAAGGGCTTGAACCCCGCCGGTGATCTTTTTGCCTCCTTTTCCCTTTTTCGGCTATCACCCGAGATTCTTTGTGTTTGCACCGTTCAAGGCGGGGGCTTTCGGCCCCTATTTTCACTCGCTGAACGCACTCTACCCAAGGCGTTGCTAGGCTGGAATGGAGCAGGCCTTTTGGCCATTACCTTGTCTGGTTTTTTGGCTTACCCATTGGACGTCCAGCGCGGTAATGTTCGCGCAGACATTGTGATGGACGACATCATTAAATCGAACAACGACAGCGCATTGGAAATTCGTCGATAACAACCTTTACGCAGGCGGTTTGTTCAAGTCACAGAACCGACCGGCTCCACTGACCCGCAGCCGACTCATGGTCATCGAGCACTTCGGCGAAAAGAGCGTAACAATCAAATCTCTCACCCTCGAACCGTATTGCGGTGTTGAGCTGGCCTCCGAAGGCATGGCTATAATGGAAAACCTCATTTGGTTCCTTCCTGAGGACCTGGGCGTTTCAAATCGATTGTTTTTCATGCGTGCTCCATAAACTTCGAGGCTGGCACCACCGTTCGCACTCGAGTCCCCGCATGATCCGCCTCCGCTGTCGAAAGTTGCAGATTGGACTTTGGGCGTTGACCGTTGAGCGTTGAACGCTGAAAGTCGAGCATCCACGTTTTTAAACCTCGATTCAGGCATAAGTACCAACATCGAGTCGCCGTCTTTGTTTTCCCGAGGCCGAGTCGCGGCAACTACCGCTGTTTACTATATTGAGAAATCGATCGTTTTTGCGAAGATTTTCAGGCTGCGAGTTTGCTCGATTTGTCAGTATCTGCTTCTCTGGCAGCGAGCAGTGCTGTCACAACAGTTCGGGCTTGGGAGTATAATATTGAATAATCTGCTCGGAAATCGCAGATCAGCGCGTGGTTCGAGACTTTTGCCTTCGAACTGCTCGGCTACTGATCTCACTCGCATCTCCCCGTTAGGCGACGAAGTCGCCCCCGAAGTCGCCCCTTTCAGCGCAGCGCGACACAGCGGTATGCTTGCAACAAGCGCAGTTTTTACGCCTCGAGCATTTGGTTGTGGCTGCGCCGCGCTGAGGTATTAGATCACAACTGCAAAAAGAATCAGCCAACCTGAACCAAAATGCATCCCGGATTCTTCAAGTGCGTGGACATTCCACCATACCAGGCTACCCATAAATCCCGAAAACCCGGCTGTCATGTCCGCTTTCGGTGGGTCGCACAACGCTGCTCGACGAATCAGAAACACCCCGGCGGAACCAGAAACATAATCCATTTCAGTCAGTTCTTGGGCGCGCTGCTTGTTTTGGTCCTGACCGTGCCGTGCAGCCTCGCCGATTCATGTGACCCGATCCGCACTTTCGCCGATGGCAAACAACCGCTCCGTGAAGTTTTCGTGTCGCCGACAGGAAGTGATTCGGCCGGCGATGGGGCGCAGGGCAATCCCTACCGCACGATCGGACGCGCACTGCAAGGAGCAAGACCCGGCGATGCCGTTCGGCTCCTGCCCGGCACACATGCTCCCGGGGTTTTCATATCAAACCTGTCCGGCACATCGAACGCGCCGATCTGGCTCGGCGGCGTGCCCGGACTCGAACGGCCTCGAATCGAAGGCGGCAGCACCGCACTCCATCTCTCAATGGCTCGCTACGTCGTCGTCGAAAACATCGAAGTTTCCGGTGCAGCAGCCAACGGCATCAATTGCGACGACGGCGGCGATTATGCAAACACCAATGCCACTCATCACATCTTGTTTCGTAACCTGTTCATTCACGACATAGGAACGGGCGGCAATCAAGACGCCCTCAAACTCTCCGGGGTGTATGACTACACCGTGCTGGACTGCGAGTTTGCGCGCATGAGCGCAGGCGGCAGCGGGATTGACCATGTGGGATGCCATCGCGGATTGATTGCCCGTTGCGTTTTCACCGACGCCGGCAGCAATGCAATTCAATGCAAAGGCGGCAGCGCCGACATCGAAATTCGCTGGAACCGCATCATCAACGGCGGCATGCGTGCCGTAAACCTTGGGGGTTCGACCGGCTTCGAGTTCTTTCGCCCGCCGCTTTCTGTTGCCGCACCAAACGTCGAGGCGCGCAATATCAGAGTCATCGCCAACCTGTTTCAGGGAAGCGACACCCCTGTAGCGTTTGTTGGTGCAGTTGATTCGCTGGTGGCAAACAACACGATTGTCCGGCCCAAACGTTGGTTGTTGCGCGTCCTGCAAGAAACAACCTCGAGCGATGGCTACACTTTCTTGCCCTGCGGACAGAATGAATTCGTCAACAACCTTGTTTGTTTCGATCGTTCGCAAATCAGCACCTACGTTAACATCGGCCCGAACACAGATGCCGCTTCATTCCGATTCGCCAACAATCTGTGGTACGCTTTCGACCGGCAGGAACTTTCGCGCCCCGCACTTCCAGCGCCGGAAACCAATGGCGTGTATGGCTTGGACCCGCTTTTCAAGGCTCCTGGTGCAGGCGATTTTTCTCTTCTCACAAACAGCCCCGCCGCAGGCAAAGGCAGGCGCCTGCCGCGAGTGTGGGCCGATCTTGCAGAGCGCTGCTACGCAAACCCGCCAACAATCGGCGCATTCGAAGCCAACCCGCCACCCGCCGGGAGCGCTGATGCAGACGGCGATTCAATCCCAGACCTCTGGGAGGCTGACCACGGGCTGGACCGCGACAACCCAACCGACTCGGTTCTTGACCCGGATGGCGACCGGCTGACGAACTTCGGCGAGTACATCGCCGGCAGCAATCCAAATGACCCCGCATCGACATTCGACCTCTACTTGCCCCGTATGACCGCGTTGGGATTCACTTTTCAAATCCGATCCGTCCTTGGCCGCAAATACAGCATCGAATCGGTCGAATTGGGCGAGGCTGGCAATTGGACTGAGATCGTTGTTGTTCCCGGCACGGGGGAAGAGCTTGCATTCTGCGTGCTCACTGCTGCAGGTGCAGGTATTGGCCGTGTTTTTCGCGCACGCGTGTCGCTGTCACGTTAAACCCGCCTATGACTCAGCGCGGCGCAGCCGCAACCAAACGCTCGAGGCTTAACCATTGCGCTGGTTGCGGGAATACCGCTCTGTCGCGCCGCGCTGAAAGGGGCGACTTCGTCGCCCGCGAGGGGAGATGCGAGTGGGATCAGCGGACGAACAGTTCGAAGGCAAAATTCTCGAACCACACGCTGATCTGCGATTTCAGCGCAGATTATCGAATATTACACTCCAAAGGCCGCACTGTTCTGACCACACTGCCCGCTGCCAAAGAGGCAGATCCTGAAAAACTGAGCAAACTCGCAGCCTGAAAATCTTCGCCAACATGAGCGATTCCTCACTATAATTGTATCACAAACCCCCTATTCTTACGGTGCGGCGCTGTCACCCCGTGCGATGGATTTTTCCCCCACCAATGGCGTACCAACAGACCTCACGGCAGAGAATTTCTCATCGCCAAACCGAGGCGGCTGTCCCATTTCAAGATCATCAAACTCTGGCCGAACACCAGCACCTCAGATCGCCCATCGCCATCCACATCCGCCAATTCGGCCCTGACATGGGGCACGTCCGGAAACTCCTTTTCGACAACGACCCTGCCCACCGGCTCCAACCGCGCATTCAACACTACCACCACCGACTCATGAGTCACTCGAACATTCGGTTCCCCGCGCAGATCGCCCGGATTCAAACCCGAAACATGCTCGACCTGACTGCTCAAAAGAACAATCTCCGGCAACTTGTCACCATCGATATCACCCACCCCACAAAACTTCAGTTCGACTTGTGTGAATTGCTTGCGCGTGACTTCAACCCGCCGGACCAGTCGCAGTTCCGAATCCAGCACATGCAAATAACCTTCGCGATCGGTCAAAAGCACCTCCTGTTTGCCGTCCCCGTCAAGGTCAGCAGCAACACATCCAAAAAGCCTGATGTGAGTGTCATAGCGGCATAGTTCTTCGCCGTTGTTGTCAAGCCGCACGACCGGCCCGATTTCTTGTTGACCGTGTTTCGACCAGAATTCAGGCACCCCGGCCACCCACACAACGATGTCTTTCTTTCCGTCATTGTTGAGATCACTGACAACCGGCAAAGCAATCGTATAAACCTCGCCCATGCAACGCCGCCATCTCAACCTGCCCTCACGGTCAAACGCAAACAAATAGCTGTGCTTGTCGTCGGTTCCATCCGGACCTTCAACACCGTTATCGACACCGTCTGAACCAACAAGCACCTCGTCCACGCCATCCCCGTCAAGGTCAATTGCCGCAACACCGCTGGGCCACGGCCCAAACCGGTACTCCCATACCAGCTCTCCATCCGGAAACCTCACACAGCAAACTCCCCGGGGCTGGCTTCTGCCACTGGTGAGCTCGGCCAAAACCTCAAACCTCCCATCGTGATCCATGTCAAAAGCCCCAATCGGAGCCAAAACAGTCGCAGGCTGTTCCTTGCTCGGCTCCACAAAAACAATCTGACTCCGATACGCGTATCGAGCCGTCTCGAACCGCCAATTCTGAACAACCGAAATTATTGACTCATCCCCCTTGCACCAGTGCACGATCGCCTCGGTCGAACCATCACCGGTAATATCTTCAACAAGGTCCAATACAAGACCATGTCCGCCGGCGGGC
>Ga0315298_1009477_pt1 | contig 12030 bp, 7 predicted proteins | sample WHS_1_MG_FD_203077 | JGI IMG/M metagenome (GOLD analysis project Ga0315298, IMG submission 203077) | Extremophilic microbial mat communities from Washburn Hot Springs, YNP, Wyoming, USA - WHS_1_MG | ecosystem: Environmental > Aquatic > Thermal springs > Hot (42-90C) | place: USA: Wyoming... | reverse complement strand
AGTTGCCATCAAGAAAAACCGCACTTCCCTTGGCGAAAAGCCTTTCTTCATCAAGTCGCTCAAGGTCACCGCATTCCCCAATGACCTCGACATCTTCTTCCCCCCCACATACACAAGTTCCGTGTGAAGCCAGAACCTTGCTGGGTTCTTGCCATAATGGGCACAGCAAAGGGCAAGTTCGTTTTCGCTGTGAGGGAAAAGCAGATCCACCCCGCTTGTGTGGATATCGAATTCATCGCCAAGGTAATGCGTGCTCATGACCGCACATTCCAGATGCCAGCCAGGTCTCACATTCCCCCATTCTGTCTCGTAAAATATGTTCATTGCCATCTCTTTCAAGGTTGCCCTTTTTAGCAATGTAAAATCCCTAGGGTCATCCTTTTCATAGTCATCGAGGTCCACCGTGGCACCGACCCTTATCTTTGACAAATCCACACCAGACATAGCGCCATAAAGTTCGCACTTCCCAATATCGAAATACACGCTCCTAAGCCTTTCATAGGCGAACCCTTTCTCGACAAGCCCCTTCGTGAACGCTATCATCTCGTTCACATGTTCTGATGCCCTAGGATACTTCCACGCCCTTTCAACCCTCAGCAAGTCGCACGCATTCAAAAACTCCTTTTCATATTTTTCAGCAAGCGCCTTCAAACTTACCCCTTGCCTTTGAGCCTCTGCAATCATGTTGTCGTCAATGTCCGTGATATTCACCACATGGCGCACTTCAAGGCCAAGGAACTCTAGATACCTCCTTAGGCAGTCCGTTACCACGATGCGCCTCAAAAGCCCAAGCGTAGGCTCGGCATAAACGGTCGGTCCGCATGTGTATATCCCGACCTTCCCTTCCTCCTTCGGCTCGAACTTCATCCTTGCCTTTGTATAGGTGTTATAAAGTTCAAGTTCGACCTTTTTCTTAGGGACTGCCTTTACCTGAAACAGTTCAGTGCTAAGATACCTTTCGCCCCCATCGGGGAAAATCACTACAATCACCCCTTCTTTCAGTTCCTGCGCCTTCTTCCACGCCCCCCACATCGCAGCGCCACTGCTCATCCCAACCAAAAGCCCTTCCTCCCTTGCAAGCATCCTTGCAAACTCGAAAGCCTCCTCATCAGGGCAATTGACCTTTTCATCAAGCAAGTTCTTTTGGAATATGCCAGGGCGATATGCCTCTTTCAGGTTCTTTAGTCCTTGAATCTTGTGCCCAAGGAATGGCTCGACCCCGATTATCTTTATGTCTTCTCGAAACTCCTTCAGCCTTTTTGCACACCCCATGAGCGTCCCAGTCGTGCCCATGCTCGCAACGAAATGCGTAATCCTCCCCCCTGTCTGCTCAATAATCTCCTTTGCAGTCCCTTCATAGTGCGCCTTTGGGTTTGCCTCGTTGTTGTACTGGTCTGGGATGAAGTATTTTTCAGGCTCTTTTCGCCTAAGCCTATAAACAACCTCGATCGCTCCATCCGTCCCCAGTTCTTTCGGAGTAAGCAAGAACTCTGCGCCAAGCGCTCTCAATATCTTTCGCCTTTCCTCGCTCACCCCTTCGCTCATGGCAAGCAAGACCTTGTATCCCTTCACTGCCCCGACCAGTGCAAGCCCAATCCCAGTATTGCCAGATGTAGCCTCAAGAATGACCTTATCCTTTGTCAACTCCCCCTTTCTTTCCGCCTCCTCTATCATGCTCTTGGCTATTCTGTCTTTTATCGAACCCCCAGGGTTATACGCCTCGATCTTCGCCCAGATCTCGACTTTGGGATTTGGGCATAGCCTCTTGATGCGCACAAGAGGCGTGTTTCCTATCGTGTCTAGCACACCATCGCTATAAATAAGCGGCTTCATGCGTGCAATAATAGCATAAAAATCGCCACCATGATCTATCGTTTGCGGAGGTTTTTATGCCCTTTCGCTACGAACGATATGCCCAATGTCCTCGACAAGGTTCGGACCTGGTGCGCCGATATAGTATCCCTGCGCAAAATCAACCCCTATCGCCAGAAGTTTATCCAGAATCGCTCGATTCTCGACGAACTCTGCAACCGTGTAAAGTCCAAAGCCTTTTGCTGCCATGAGCATCGAGCGCACAATGGTTTCGTCCCCAGGTTCCTGATGTATCCTTTTTATGAAGCTCCCGTCAATCTTCACGATGTCAACAGGCAAGTTCTTCAGATACACGAACGATGAATATCCCATGCCAAAATCGTCCAGAGAGGTCTTGCCTCCATTTGCCCTGACAACGCTCAAGATTGCCTTTGCCTTGTCGAGGTCTGTAAGCAACTCTGTTTCTGTAATCTCGAAAATGAAGCATTCCAAAGGTAAGCCCATGCTTTCGCACACATCCAGCACGAACTTCGCAAACTCCTCCTGACGAAGTTCCTTTGGGTTTATATTCACCGCAAAGCAGAATCTCTTGCCATCATCCATGCATCTTTTTGCGACAAAGGCGACCTGCTCGAATATAGCCTTGTCCACCTCGGTGAATAGCCCAAAGTGCGTGGCAACCTCCAAAAAGTCCGCTGGACCAAGCACCTTGCCATCCTCGGTAACAAGCCTTGCAAGTGCCTCGAAGTGGGTCACTTGCATCCTTCTAAGGTCGAGGATAGGCTGGAAGTATGGCACAATCCTCTTTTTGCGAAGTGCCTCCTCGACAAGCGCCTTTTTTTCGAGCATTGCATGCCCTGTGACAAGACCAGCCAGTTTTGGCTCGAAGCAATGAACCTTGTTCCTGTCCTGTTTTTTTGCCCATCCCAGCGCCAGGTCAGCAGACCTTAGCAACACACTTGCACTTACGCCATGCTCTGGGAACAAAGATATCCCGATACTTGCGCCAAGCGCTTGCCCTGGGTAGAAGGGCGCCTCTGAAATAACTTGCCTTAGCACTTCGCCTATCTTCATCGCCTCTTCCTTGCCAGCATTCGGGACGAAACACCCATACTCGTCCCCATGAAACCTCGCAAGGCTTATCTCTACAAGCCCCATATCCGCCTTCAGCGCCTCGCAGGCATTTCTTAGTTTTTGGTCTAAGAGCATCAAGAAGCGGTCAGCCCCTGATGGACCAACGACCTGGTTCACAATCTTGAAATCATCGAGGTCTATTAGCAACAACGCTGCCTTATTGTGTTCGGGCGCGGTTGCGACAAAGAACTCGACCCTTCTAAGGAGGCTAGTCCTATCCTGCACAAAAGAAATATCGGTCTTCCATGCATCTTCGTCACTTACCCTTTGAACCCCAAGAAAGCCCATAACCTCTCGATAGATGGAAAGTATTGGGCTTATTTGGGTGCGCACAGTTATCTCGTCCTTGTATTTTCTGGAAAACTTAAGTGTTCCAACCCATGTCTTCCTGGAGTTTACAGTTGTCCACATCTCTTCGTAGAGCGCATCCTTAGCCCCTCCCACCTTCAGCGCAGATAAAGGCATCCCCACCACATCCTTTTCGTCATAGTTGTAAACCTCTGTGAACCTCCTGTTGACGAACCTTAAAAGCCCGTGTTTGTCAAGCACGAATATGATGTCGTTCGCAGAATCTATGGCTTCTTTCAAGGACGCCAACTGTTCCATCATCGCTTTGTCGTCTGTGATGTCAGCACAGGTGCCTACAAGCCCATGGACATCCTCAAACCTGCACATCTCTCGAACCCATCGAACACCACCATCCTTCATTACAAGTCGGTGCTCAAATGTGTTGGCAGTCCGTGATTTGATAGCGGATTCTAGCCACGCTGTGACCTTTACCCTGTCGTCGGGGTGAACTGCTTGCATAAAACTCTCAAGAGTTGGTTTCTCTTCATTTACATCAAGCCCACACAGGTGGAACATCTCCAGAGACCACCACATGTTTCTTGTGTTGGGGTCGAGCAACCACGACCCAACCTTTCCAATATTTTGGGACAGGTTCAGAAGGTAAAGGAGCCTTGACATCTCTTCTTTCCCTGCTTCTAATGTTTTCACCATTCTTTGAAATGAAGCCTCTAAAGAATCAATCTCATCGCCCGCAAGTAGTTTCCGTGAGATAGGTGCCTCGCCACTGAGCGCGGACGCTTTAAGCTCAAGATTTGAAAGCCTTTTAGCAACTCGGAGGTAAAAACCCACAAAAAATGCGCAGAGCGAAAGAAACACTACCAGCAAAAAGGTAGCGAAAAGAGGCTCATTGCCTTTTGCAACACTGAATAGCCCTGAAAAATACGCAAAAAAGGTGCCTGGCAACAAGACGAGCAGGACCATTGCCAACAGGCCCTGCAACACCAACGGGGTTCGACGGCACAAAGAAGATGAATGCATAGAGTCACCCAAAGACACACTTACTTAATCGGCACAAAAGGAAAAAAACTTTAGAGGCAAATGAAAATTTTGTCCGTTTTTGGGTCATTTGTTTCATTATGATATTCAGTGTTACATATCGAGACAATAAAACCTAAACAAAGCTTCCTTTGGTGGGCGTTCTAAGAAGTTGGCTTGAGGAACTCTGACAACTCTTTTTTGGTTAGTGCGCCTTCTCTTAGGACAACAAGTTTCCTGTCTTCTACTCGAACGATTGTTGAAGGCTTAGACAAAAGGGGTGTTTCGTCCTCGACAAAGAGGTCAACAGCGAGCACAAGGTCTTTTTCGACATCGCGAAAACTCGAAGGGGCAGGCTTGCCATGGTAGTTTGCGCTGGTCGAAATAATGGGAACCCCCAGAGACTTGCAAAGTTTCAAGGCAAACGGATGCGAATCAATCCTTATGGCTATTGTGCCGTCTGGGGCCTTCAAGAAGTCTGGGCAGTTCTCGCTTGCCTTGACCACTAGTGTAAGGGCGCCTGGCCAGAAGCGCCTCGCAAGTTCGTATGCATTCCCATCCAGCCTTGCAAGGGCTTGCGCCTGCGCCATCTCACCTACAAGAACGATGAATGGCTGAGAGTCTTTTCCCTTCAGTTTCTTTACCCTTTCGCATGTGTCCTCGTTCAGTGCATTGCCACCAAGCCCATATACAGTGGAGGTTGGATATATAATAACACCCCCCTTACCCACGACATCGCAAGCCTTACTAAGTGCGTTATGTCGCACCCTCAGCCGTGAGCCTATCCCTAACAATCTGGCAATCGCCTTTTCGCTATCCGAAAAGGATCGAAAGAAAAAGTCGGGTTTCAAAGCCTTGAGCGCAGAGCCAGATGTATAGCCTGTGGCAACCAGCGCCACCTTGAATCCGTTTTCCCTTGCAGCAAAAAAATCGTGCAAAGAATCGCCTATTACTATCGGTTCTACATCGCAACCTGCCCACCTCTTAGCCCTTTCCATCGCAAGCCTTGTAAGCACTGTTCTATCCTCGCTGTCGGAGCCAAAGCCCCCAAACCTGAAGAATCCCAGAAGGTTTGACCGCCTTAGTTTTATATATGCGCCCCTTTCAACATTTCCAGTGCAAAGCCCTAAGACGCAATCTGGTCTTTGCGAAAGCCCCTTCAAAACATCTTCGACCCCCGGCATTACCCTGTATCTTTGAGCATTGTGGACCTCTTCCTCTAGATATTCAAGGTAAAGGTCGAAAAAAATGCCCTGTTCTTCCCTGGTCGCTTCCCTTTTCAAATGCCTTTGCACCCCCCTCTTGAATATCTCGATGTCAGTGCGTCCTGTAAAGGTATCGCCCCTAAATGCATCTGGTACGCCAAAGACATCATAGAACGCCCTTGTCATAGCCCTGCGACCTGCACCACCACAGTCAACCAATGTGCCATCAATGTCGCACAAAAAGGCGAAAATCTTTTTCATTTTATGGGCTTCTTGGGTTTTTCGGGCTTCTTAGGTTTTTGTGAGGCTTTTGGAAAGTCCAGAAGGAATGTCGCGGCGCTTACTCGCACCACCTCTTCCGGGTCAGAAAGCATGTCCTCGAGGATCGTGACGATTTCATCGTTTCCGCACACATGGAGCGCATCAGCCACAGCAAGTCGCACCTCGAAATGTGGGTCACTAAAAAGCGAAGATGCAAGCTGAAGCGCCTTTTCGCACGAAACCCTCGATAGCGCAAGCAAAGCCTCCTTCCTTGTGTCCGCATACTTGCCTTCCTTCGCAACCCGCACAAGGAAATCCTCTTGGGCGTCCTGAGCGAATGAAGCCCCTTTTATTGACGCACTTCTTATCAGTGGGCGGGCACAGTTCGATGCTATCTCGAGAAAAGGAAGGAAATCCTTGCCGAACTCTCTTGCGAGCGCTAAGAATCTTTGTGCATCCAATCCAGAAACAGCATCCTCGAACAGAACCTTTAGCGCATCCTTATCGAGTAAAACAAAAGCCCTAATGACTTCATATCTTATCTCTGGGTCCTGGTCATGCAAGAGGCCCCGAACCACAGGCAAGGCATCCGCATGATTCACCCTGCACATCGCGATGATCGCCTTCTTTCTTATTTCTGGGTCTCTATCGAACACAAGATAGCGGGCAACATTTATTACTGCTTTGTCACGGATCTTCGAAAGCGCCTCAACTGCCTTGATGCGAACATCCCTTTCTGGGTCTCTCAAAGCCCTTTCGAGTATCGGGACGGATTCGCCCTGAGCAATCTCGCCTATTGCCTGCGCAGCTAGTTTCCTTATCGTGGGGTTTCCATCTCTTTGCACAAGGTCATGGAGCATCGCAAGCCCTCTGGTTCCCTTTAGTTTTGGATAAGCCACGACCCCTGCAACCCTTTTCTTGATGGTCGTTGACATGATGTCGCCCTCTATTCGCCTTTTCATATCGTCATCCGTGCTCGAGGCAATAGCCTGATAGGCAAGAACCAATAGTTCTTCAGGTGTTTCATCCGAAAGAAAGACCTCAAGTTTCTTTGTTACTTCTGCATTTGCATTTGGCGCAGCAATAAAAGCCTTCAAGAACCTTGCCTTATCATCCTCAGAACCATCAAGAAGTCCAAGCAAGAAAGGTAGCGCTGTGGCATCACCCTGCATCGCCAGATTTTCCGCAGAAAGGGTCTTTATCACGGTGTCTTTCGATTTCAAGAGACCTTTCAAGAAGGCTTGTGGCAAAGAAACCTTGTTGTCCCTGGCGAATGTAAGCGCACTAGCCACAACCGTAGGGTCTTTATCAGAGGCGAGCAGAACAAGCACCTCGATTTTGATTTCTTTTGGTATCTGTGAAAGGGCGTCGTAAAAAAACTTATCACCTTTTTTGAGCCCTTGTGCCACAATGTTAGCGGTGGGCTTTGCCCCGAACGAAAACAACGCTGAAAGTAAAGGCTTTCTAGTCTCGACACCTTCGTCCAGAAGCACCTGACTCAATGTCTGCAAAGCCTTTTCCTGTGGAAACGCCTGCAAAAGTTCTTTGAGCATGCCTTCTTCGACCCTTGGGTCAAGGGAACGCAAAAGTTTGTCGAGGAACAAATCTGCCTCGCCCCTGTTCATGCGGGCAAGGGCTTTTGTGACTGCTATCTGGACGCCTGGATCAGGGTCTTTTAGGGCATCCTGTATGTATGGTTCGAGGTCTTGATTTACAACTTTATAGAGCGCCTGAGTGGCTATTGCCCTGACCAGCACATCTCCACTCCTTAGTCCTTTTTCAAGGACAGGCCATGCAGTTCTCTGCAACTCTTCTCGAGTCTTTCCATGTGCACTAAGACACAAGGTTAGCATGAACAAGACTGAACATAACCTTAGAACACGCATTCTATCCTCCGTCAACAAGGCACAGCTACTAAACCAAATCTAAGTGGACAAGCACAAGATGTCAATGACTAAAACGAGGCTTTAGTGTCCACAGCGATAGGCTATTTGTCAAAAGTGCACAAGACCCAAAGAACACAAGCGCACAAAAAGAGGATAAAATAAAAGGGGATTGCGCACGGGTTTTGTCGTGGAGCAAGTCTAACAGGACATGATGGCGATTCTTGCAAAAAACATAACCGCAGATGACGGTTTGCCTTCGGATGGCACAAAACGCCACAAACTTTTGCTTGTATTTGCTTTCTTTTGCCTTCTTTTTTCAGGCTTCCTTTTAGCCTATCACACGGGCGGGCCAACCCCAGTGCTTACGCCAGATACGATAAACGACGAAAAGTTCATAAGGACATGTCTGGACGACGCTTGCTACTTCACAGGCATGGGCACATCATCCGAGTTGCTTACGCACGGTGCAAACTTCATCCACTTCAAGACATTCCTTAGGTTCATTGGGGTATCCGAGGACACCCTGCACATTTTCCTTGAGTTTATCTTTGCCTTGTCTGTAGCCCTGACAGGGGTTGCAGGATATCGCATAGCGAAAAGTGTCGGGGCAGGGACCTCTGCCCTTATGTTTGCATTTCTTATTTGCACCCTTGCTAAAGATTTGTCGTTTCATCCTGCCATGACATATAACCACAGGGTAATACCTTTTTTTGGCGCTCTGTTCCTGTTGCTTGCAATCAAGGCAACCAAGAAAAAATCCCTCCTCTTGCTCGTGCTTTCAGGTGTTGTCCTTGGCATAGGCACCAACATCCACATGCAGTTCTTGGCTGGATTCCCTGCAATCTTTGTTTTCGGGTTATTTGTAAGGGGCTTTGGCGCAGGGCTTCTGGGGGTACTTGTGGCGACATTGACATCCTTCATTACCTCGTTCGAAGCATTCCTAAGAAACTGTGCAAAGATCTTAGGCATTTTTAGTTTCTCTTTATTCGTCTCTGCGCAATCAGGCGAGAATGCTACAGGTTTTCATCTGAACCATCTTTTGCTTATTTCGTCGCTTGTCATCTTGCTGGCTTACCTGCTTGTGATTTTTGTTTCAAATCGGAATGGAGGCGCTAAGCCTGCATTCTTTGTCCCAGCGATATTTGTGTTGTTCAAGGTCCTTTTTGTTGTGCTTGCGTCCTATTTAGGGATGATAGAAGTGGACAACAAGTATTTTCTTGAGGTTCTGCCTGCGCTTGGGGTCATGGGTGGGGTGATTGTGTTTGAGATTCTGCATGTGCTTTCTGGTCGTCTTGCCTACTTTATTAGTTCATCACCCATTCCTGTCTTGCTTGCATCTTTTTTTATCCCTTTGTTGCCCCATCCGCACTATTCTGAGCTTGTTGGGTCGGATGGGCTTCCCCATTTCACTTTAAAGGATATGACTTCGTTACAGGAATACTTCCGATCCCTTGGATGGAACCTACAAAAGGTCATCACTTCAGTAAGGGGTCCCTCCGCCCCTGACATCATTGATTTTTTTACCACCATTGACCATAACTCGAAGTCAGATGAGCCACGACCCAAAAACAGGGCTGTTTTGTATATATTCAAACTCAAGAATGAGGACATCCCCGAGACCGAGTCTTTGATTGTCCTGAGCAGAGACGAATATTCCAGCCTTGTCGCCATAAAGGAGGACTCTTTGCTAAGCATCTACGACTTCGATCTGTGCCTGCAGAAACCAAAAGAAGACCAGTGCAGTTACAAAAAAGTCACCTTTCAAGACATATCTCATGCCTTCCCGTCCCCTTCAAAACGGCTAAGGGGTTTACTAAAGGTTCGATTTGATGTAGATTTTGGGGCGGATAAGCGCGGGAAGGTCATCTTCATGCCTAAGATGAAAGATAGATGCAATGGAAAGGTCCTTAGCATAAGAGGGGGAAGGTCGAGGATACTCGAGGATGGGCGTATGGCAATCCTGGAACCAGATGGGCAAGAAGGGTCTGGCAGTATCGAGTTTGGATGGGAACTTGGGAGCGAGGAGTGTTCTGCGTGGGGTTACAAGGGAGCTATGCCATTTTTTCTGGAGTTATCGGGACAGGAAGCAAATAAGGTCATCAAGACCTTCAAAAGGTTAGAGGAGATTACTGTTGATAGGAATTAGAAGGAGGTTCAAATGGTTAGACTCATCGTTGTTTCAACTGCCATGGCAATCATGTTCGCGGTGTCGTGCAGAGAAAAACGCGCGGTTCAGGAGCAACAAGCGCAGATATCCCCCGAAGAAATGGTCTTGCCACCCGAGGTAGGACAGGTTGTAGAAAAAGTGATAAAGGGAGAGGAACTAAAACAAAAGATGCCTTCGGGGTGGGCAATAGAATCGGTTCAGATAAGAGGGAAAGAGATAGTGGTAACATGTAAAGGGCAAACAGGGGAACAAGGGGAGGTAGTGCTTGGAATAAAAACCACTCAGGCTGGAGTGGAGGGTGGAAAGTGGTTTTCCATAAAAGTCACAGGACCTGAGGGGCTTTCAGTCATAGGAAAAGAAATAGACAATGCATTCGAGACAAATCCATGGAAGCCGCCCAAAAGGGAAAAGCCAGTTCCTGAAGAGCCAGCGCCCCAACCAGGACCACTAGGTCCATCCCCGCAAAGCGAAAACAGCACCTTGCCCATGGAAGGCGAAAAGCCACACAGTTTTCCAAAGTCGGTGGCGTTTTCTGGTGTCGTAGCGCAGATAGCGGTTGTCACTTTTGCGCTCGTCCACGCTTTGAAAGATTAGCCTTTCAAAAGAAAAGCAATCATGACATTTGGTAGTGAATTCTGCCTTCTTGCGGTTAAAATATGCGCAGGTTTTTTCTTGGGGGCTACAATGCCTGAAGAGACACAAAAGGTGCAGAAGAAGAAAGAGCCCAAAGGGACTGTGTTCATAAAGCCCGAGATATGCAAGGGCTGTTCTTACTGCATAGATTTCTGCCCGACAGACTGTTTGGAGTTTTCCAAGGACTTCAACTCCAAGGGCTATCACTACCCGATCCTTGCCAGACCTGAAGATTGCACAGGATGCGACCTTTGTGGGATGTACTGCCCTGATTTCGCAATCTTTGGCGTGAAGTTCAAGGATTATCCACAACTTCTGCAGGCAGGCACATGACAACTGTTGGTTATTGGCTCTTTATGTAAGGAGGTTCCCTTGAAGGCAGATCCAAAAGCGGTCCTAACTGGAATCCATTTTATGGATGGAGACCACGCATGTTGCGAGGGGGCTCTTGCTGGGGGATGTCGCTTCGTTGCGGGCTATCCCATCACTCCCTCGACAGAGGTGGTGGAACGTTTTGCCCAGCGCATCCCAAAGGTGGGTGGGGTGTTTATCCAGATGGAGGACGAGATTGCATCTTCCATCGCCATTCAGGGAGCGGTGTGGGCAGGGCTTAAAGCGATGACGGTCACGAGCGGTCCTGGCTTGTCTTTGATGATGGAGCATGTGGGTCTTGCAGCGATGCTCGAAACGCCATGCGTATTTGTGGATGTCCAGCGTGGAGGGCCTTCCACAGGTCTTCCCACATTGCCAGGACAGGCGGACATGATGCAGGCAAGGTGGGGTTCTCATGGTGATTACTCGATAATAGCCTTGTCGCCGAACTCCCCACAGGAATGCTTTGATTTGATGATAAAGGCGTTCAATCTGGCTGAGATCTACAGAGTGCCTGTCTTCTTCATGATGGACGAGGTCGTGGGGCACATGACAGAAAGGGTCGTGATACCAGAGGCGTCCGAGATCGAAGTGGTTGAACGACGATACACCACCAAGAAACCAGGCGAGTACAAGCCATACGAGTGCGAAGATGATACCCTCGTCCCACCCATGGTAAAGGCAGGTGATGGCTATCGCTTCCACATCACAGGTCTTACACATGACGAGCGTGGATACCCTGCGATGAACGCTCAAGCACAGGACAAACTTGTGCGAAGGCTGAAGGAAAAGATAGAAAGGGCAAAAGACAAACTTGTGGACATCTGCGAAAATGGTGTAGATGGTGCGGATGTGGTGGTGGTTTCTTACGGCATTACTTCGAGGGTGGCAGAGGCGGCTGTGCAGATGGCAAGGGCTAAAGGAGCGAAGGCTGGGCATATGAGGCTTCGGATTGTGTGGCCTTTCCCTGAAAAGCGGATTGGGGAGATTGCTGGTAAGGTGAAGGCGTTCGTTGTGCCCGAGATGAACATGGGGCAGATGGTGTTGGAGGTCGAGCGCGCAACTCGGGGAAGGGCAGATGTGTATTGTGTCCCACACGCGGGTGGCACTGTGCACGAACCCGAACAGATTTTCGAAAAGATTATGGAGGCATTGAAATGAGTGTTCCACAGCAAGCAATAACTGAGATAGAAAACCCTGTAATGCCGTTCTTGCGTCAAGAGCGTATCCCGCATAT